>JAANMX010001096.1_pt1 | contig 32290 bp, 27 predicted proteins | sample 7279681 | NCBI WGS metagenome assembly JAANMX01 (sample SAMN14094542, study PRJNA606508) | bioreactor metagenome | isolation source: A lab-scale SPAN reactor treating ammonium-rich wastewater day 351 | place: Ireland: Galway | collected 2018-01-01 | reverse complement strand
GCGCCTGACCCCAGAATCGCGGCTTCAGACACCCCTCCGGACTGATGGTGGGACTGGGCGTTGGGTGCGCCTGACCCCAGAATCGCGGCTTCAGACACCTCTGACCAGGGCCGCGTGTTCCTCGCCGGGGTGCGCCTGACCCCAGAATCGCGGCTTCAGACACCGCGGGCGTGATGTTGTTGAGTCGTCGATCGGGTGCGCCTGACCCCAGAATCGCGGCTTCAGACACCTGAGGCCCAGTCCATTACGGAGCGCGTGAGGGTGCGCCTGACCCCAGAATCGCGGCTTCAGCCATTGCCGACCAGCGTGGTCTGAGAGGCCCCACCCCGGCGCGTGAGTCGCCCGTTGCTCACGGCGATGGTGTGTGCCTCACCCCCCCCGCCCGCTGTAGAAGTACTGCCCCAGCCCGATCGTGAAGACCAGGCACCCGTACAGCGCGTGTTCGACGGACACGGCGAAGGCCGATCGGGTGCGGGTGTAGGTCGCGGCGAAGAGCAGGCCGCCGATGAGCGTCATCGCCACGGCGATCCAGTTGTGGAAGACGACGTGGGCGAGGCCGAACGCGGCCGCGCTGGCGACGACGACGACGCCCTGCCTGCCGAAGAGCGCGCCGTAGCGGTGGAAGAAGAAGACCCGGAAGATCACCTCCTGCGGGTAGACGCTCAGCAGCGGGTAGAGCAGCATGATGGTCGCCCACAGTTCGGGCCTGCGTCGCGGGAGCGAGAAGAGCGCGTCCTCGTCCAGCGCGGCGACCGCCAGGCCGATCCCCGCGCCGAGCGGCACGAAGACCGCGACGACACGGCCGCCGACCCGCAGCGCGTTCCGCGCGTTCCACAACTGCCGCCGGTCAAAGGTCGGATCGCGCAGCAGCAGCAAGAGGCACGCGGCGGCCCACGCCCAGAGCGCGGGGAAGAGCCACCCCGGCCCGGGATCGGCGACGGCGTACGCGGCCGGGCCGGCGACGAACATCGCGGCGAGTTCCGCCCATCGGCGCACGGGCGCACGCGCCGCTGCCGGCGCGCCGCCGATCGCTCCCGCATCGCCCGCATCCGCCATCGGCGATCGTATCCCCGCCCGGTCGTTCGCCGGCCGGACGTCCCGCGCCGTCGCCTACAGTTGCACGGCGGCGGCGCACTCCCCCGCCGACCGCGTTAACGGAGGACCGAGCCATGCCCGCGCAGCCCGTGATCGTCGCCGCCCGCCGCACGCCCGTCGGCAAGTTCTTCGGCTCGCTCGCCAGGACCCCCTCGCCGCAACTCGGCGCGTTCGCCATTCGTGCCGTGCTCGACGACGCTCCGGCCGCGCGCGGCGCGATCGACGAGTGCATCTTCGGGTGCGTCCTCCAGGCGGGCCTGGGCCAGAACCCGGCGCGGCAGGCAGGGCTGAAGGCGGGGCTGCCCGCGACGCTCTCGGCCAAGACGATCAACAAGGTCTGCGGCTCGGGCCTCGAGGCCGTGATGCTCGCCGCGCAGGCCATCCGTGCCGGCGACGCGCAGTGCGTCATCGCGGGCGGGTTCGAGAACATGACCGCCGCCCCCCACTACGCCTTCATCCGCGACGGGGTGAAGTTCGGCGAGACGAAGTTCGAGGACCACATGCAGCACGACGGGTTGTGCTGCGCCTTCGAGTGCTGGGGAATGACGAACGCCGCCGACCACACCGCGCGCAAGCACGGCCTGGCCCGCGAAGACCTCGACCGCTTCAGCGCGCAATCGCACCAGCGTGCGGCGAAAGCGACGAAGGAAGGCTGGTTCAAGGCCGAGATCGCCGTCCTCACCGGCGAGCAGCTCGGCAACAAGAAGAACCCCGGCCCCGAGGGCGGGATCTCGCAGGACGAGGGCATCCGCCCCGAGACCACGGCGGACGGGCTGGCGAAACTGCGCACCGTGCCGGGGCACGAGTTCATCACCGCCGGCAACGCGAGCCAGATTTCCGACGGGGCCGCCGCCGTGCTGGTGATGAGCGCGACCCGCGCCGAAGAACTCGGCCTCAAGCCCCTCGCCCGCATCGTCGCCTACCACACCCACGGGGTCGAGCCGCGCGAGATTTTTGACGCTCCCGTGGGCGGCATCCGCGGCGTGCTCACGAAGGCGGGCTGGTCCCTCGCCGACGTCGATCTCTTCGAGATCAACGAGGCCTTCGCCGCCCAGACCCTCGCCAACATCAAGGAGCTCGGCATCCCCGAGGACAAGCTGAACATCTGCGGCGGTGGCATCGCCCTCGGGCACCCGATCGGCGCTTCCGGCGCGCGCGTGCTCACCACGCTCGTCCACCAGTTGCGGCGCACCCGTGCGCGGCGCGGCGTCGCCACGCTCTGTCTCGGCGGCGGGAACGCCGTCGCCATGGCGATCGAGGCGTAACGCCCCGCTACTCGTCCGCTTCTGCCGCGTCGGCGGCGCGGCGCCCTTCCACTTCTTCCGCGCTCGCCAGTTCGTTCTCGGTCGCGGCGACGAGCGTCGCCACCATGCAGTCGCCGGTGACGTTCACGGTCGTTCGGCACATGTCGAGGATGCGGTCCACGCCCAGGATGATGGCGATGCCGGTCGTCATCACCTCCGGCGGCATGCGCACCGCCTGGAGCACGATGACGAGCATGACGATGCCCACGCCCGGCACGCCCGCCGTGCCGATCGAGGCGAGGGTGGCCGTCAGCACGATCATGAGTTGCGCGCCGAGGTCGAGCGGGATGCCGAACATCTGGGCGATGAAAACGGTGGCGACGCCCTGGTAGAGGGCGGTGCCGTCCATGTTGATCGTCGCGCCGAGCGGGAGGACGAAACTGGTGACGTCCTCCGAGATGCCGAGGCGGTTGCGGGCGCAGTCCATCGTCACGGGCAGGGTGGCCGAACTGCTTGAGCTGGAGAACGCGAGGAGTTGTGCCGGGGCGATGCCTCGGAAGAAGCGGCGGTAGCCCATGCGGCCGCGCGCGAGGGTGAGGAGGATGGACGGGTAGATGACGAAGGCCATGAGGACGAGGCCGGCGATGACGACGCCGCTGTAGGCGAGCAGGGCGCGGAGCACGTCGAGGCCGAGGTCCGCCAGCACCCGCGCGATGAGGGCGAACACGGCGTAGGGAGCAACGAGCATGATCCAGTGCACGATGCGGATGATGACGTCGGTGAGGGCGTCGAAGGCGGCGATGACCGGCCCGGCCTTGTCGCGCGGGATGAACGTGAGGCCGATGCCGATCATCAGGGCGAAGAAGACCACCTGCAGCATCTCGCCCTTCGCCAACGCCTCGAACGGGTTGACGGGCACGATGTTGAGGAGCACCTGCCAGGCGCTGGGCGCGGCGGCTGCCTCGGCGACCTTCGCGGCGGCCTCCTCCCCCCCCGCGACCGCCAGCCGCTCGCGCGTCTCCGCCGGCACGAACCGCGCGCTCCCGGGCTGAACCACGTTCGCGACCGTCAGGCCGATCGTGATGGCGAGCGCGGTCGTGCAGAGGTAGATGACGAGGGTCTTGGCCCCGATGCGTCCGAGCTTCTTCAGGTCGTGCAGGCTGCTGACGCCGACGATGAGCGAGAAGAGCACGATCGGGACCGCGATAAAGCGGAGCAGGCGGATGAAGAGGTCGCCGACGAAGGTGTTGAGTGTGCGGACGAATCTCGCCGCACGCGCGCCGAACGACGGGCTTTGATTCGCCGGGCGTGTTTCCAGATTGAACCGTGCGATCTGCGCCTTGCTGAGCTGGTAGGGATACAGCCCCGCGAGCGAGGCATCGGCGGGGTCGAGGTCGGCGACGCGCGCGATGCCCGCCGGCAGCACGGGCACTTCCGCCGCCTTGCGCGCGGCGTATGCCTTCGGGTGGTCCACGCCGAGCGATTCCCACGTTCGCGGCGTCCACGCGGCGTTCACGACGAGACCCACGACAAGGCCCAGCACAAGCCCGATCAGGATTTTCCAGTGAAGGGCGAGGCGTTTCCCGGCCATGCCGACACGGTACAGGGAACCATCGTGCCACGCAATCCGAGGCGCTGCTCCACGCCGAGCCGCGAGCGGTCGAACCGATAACAAGGCGGAGAAACCCCTCCCCGACTGTCGCGGCCCGTTGCACGGTCGAGACTCGTTGGTTGGCGAGGGAACTTCGCCGGGGGATGTCACCGCTAGGATCGTTCGATGATCGGCACCGGGCGAAGCAGCCGCGCGTGGTTCGAGGAATACCGTCGCAAGCGCAAGAAGGCGGACGAGGACGATCGCGTCATCGGCGCGGAGGACGGGCCGAAGCAGGGGCGGGCGCGCTCGCGGTCGTTCTGGTCGCTGCTGGCGGCGTTCTGGCGGCTGGCAGACGCGGCCCGCCCGATCTTCACTTTCGCGCTCGCCACGCGCACGCTCGGCACGCTCATCGCGCTGCTGCCGCCCGTGCTGCTCAAGGCGCTCTTCGACAGCGTGCTGGGGACGGACCCGCTGCCGGCGTGGATGCCGCTCCCGCACGACCGCGTCGCGCTGCTCTGGTGCGTGGCGGTCGGCCTGGCGCTGCTGCCCTTCACCGCAACGATCGTCGGCCTGTGGGGCAGGTGGAAACTGACGAAAGCGACTCGCATCATGCACGCCGCGGTACGCCGGCGCGTCTTCGAGCACGCCTCGCGGCTGCCGCTCCACCGTGTGCAGCGGCTCAAGTCCGGCGGGGTGACCGCGCTGCTGCGCGAGGACGCGGGCACCGTCTCCGACCTCACCTTCAACCTCTTCTACAACCCGTGGGGCGCGATCGTGCAGCTGACCGGCACGCTCATCATCCTCGCGGTCGTGGACTGGCGGATGCTGGCGGGCGGGCTGCTGGTGCTGCCGATCGTGTGGGTGACGCACCGCGCGTGGATCGCGCGCATCCGGCCCGTGCAGCGAGACATCAAGGCCGTGAAGCAGACGACCGACGCCCACGCGACCGAGGCCTTCGCGGGCATGCGCGTGGTGCGGGCGTTCTCGCGCGAGACGGGCGAGGCCCTGCGCTTCACGCGCCGCAACCACTTCGCCGCCCGGCAGGAAATCCTCGCGTGGTGGTGGTCGCGCGGCATCGAGGCGGCGTGGGACTTCCTGATCCCGGTCGCCACGGCGTGCGTCGTGCTCTACGGGGGCTACGCCGTGCTCGGCGAGCGCCTGCGCACCGGCGACCTCGTGATGTTCGTGGCCTACGTGACCATGCTGCTCGGGCCGATCGCCATGCTCACGACGAGCGCAACCAGCGTCCAGACGCAGCTGGCCGCCCTCGACCGTGTGCTCGACCTCCTGGCCGAGAAGCCCGAGTTCGCCGACGAGCGGTCCGAGCGAACGGTCGATCGGTCGTCCGTTGCCGGGCGGATCACGGTGGAGCACGTCTGGTTCGCCTACCCGCGCGGGGCGGGTGCGAAGGGTGAGAGCGCGGAGGAACGCTGGGTGCTGGAGGACGTGTCGCTGGACGTGCCGCCGGGCAGCGTTGTCGCGCTCGTCGGTCCGAGCGGCGCGGGCAAGACCACGCTCTGCAACCTCATCGCTCGCTTCTACGACCCGCAGCGCGGGCGCGTGCTGCTGGACGGCATCGACCTGCGCACCATCGAGCCGGCGAGCTACCGGCGGCTGCTCGGCATCGTCGAGCAGGACGTCTTCCTCTTCGACGGCACGGTGGCGGAGAACATCGCGTACGCGCGGCGCGGCACGACGCGCGGGCAGATCGTCGAGGCCGCCCGCCTCGCCCACGCCCACGAGTTCGTCGAGCGGCTCGAACGCGGATACGACACCGTCATCGGCGAGCGCGGCGTGCGCCTCAGCGGCGGGCAGAAGCAGCGCATCGCCATCGCCCGCGCCGTCCTCGCCGATCCCGTCGTGCTCATCCTCGACGAGGCGACGAGCAACCTCGACGCGGAGAGCGAGGCCCTCATCCGCGAGAGCCTTGCCACGCTCATGCGCGGCCGCACGACGTTCGTCATCGCCCACCGCCTCAGCACCGTGCGTGACGCCGATCGAATCGTCGTGATCGACGGCGGGCGAATCGTCGAGGAGGGCACGCACGACACGCTGCTCGCGCTCGGCGGGCGGTACGCCGGGTTCCTGGCACGCCAGCTGGAGCATGCCCCCGTTTCCCCCCCTGTGGCGGACGCGGGGGAGATCGGGGCAGCACGGGCTGACGGGTGAGGGGGGGAGTTGGGCGGTGTGGGGGAATCGGCGACGCTGCCCGCCGACCCGTTTCGGCGCGAATCGCGGTATTCGCGTGACCGACGGCGAAAAAAGATCGCCCTTGATTCAGCCGCGGGTTTCTGCGATGCTGTGCCGAGGAAACCCCCGATCGGAGACGGCTATGTGCGCGCGCTGGGCCGGAGTTGTGCTCGTCGTGGCCGGGCTTGGTGGCGCGGCGGCCGCGCAGCCGGTCTTCAGCGTCGGACGCGACGGCCCCTCCGCACTCCCCTCGGACCTCCTCTTCGAGTCCTTCGGCGGCTTCCCCGTGCCCGTGGGCGGCGGCCCGGGCATGGGGATGGGCCGACCCGGCGACGACCTCAACGGCGTCTCCATGAACGCCGCGGACCTCCGGGCCGCCAAGAAGTTCATCATCTGCTTCTCGGTCGATCCGCTCTCGGTGGGCGTGTCGCGGCTGCGCATCCCGTCGTTCAACGTCTTCGACCAGGCGAACAAGAACCAGGCCGCCGGCGACGTCTTCCTCTCGACCGAGGCCTTCGAGCAGGGCGTCGGGATGCTCCCCCCCCCGACGAGCATGGGGCTGTTCAACAACGTCCTGCGCACCAACCAGTCGCCGGTCTATCCGACCGTCTTCGGCCTGCTGCCGGTCGCCTCGCCCACCGACCACCTCCCCCCAGGCGACCTCGACGACGTGAACGCCGCGATGACGGGCATCCCGATCCCCGGCGCTCCGACGTACTTCACGCTCGCACAGGGCAGCCCGTCGCTCATGTTCCTGCCGGGTACCGGGAGCGCGGCGGACGTCTACGTCGATTTCGACGTGAACATCCCCGGCACCGAGAACCTCTACGCCCAGTTCATCCAGCTCGGCCTCCAGTTCGCCGACGACATCGACGGCCTGATCGTCTTCGACGAGGACCGCGACGCCCGGTTCACTCCCGGCGACGAGGTCTACTTCACCCTCGCCCCCGGCTCGCCCACGCTCCTGCTCTTCGGGTTCTCCGCGGCGGACGTGCTGGTGTGCAACGTGCCCGGCGTCGTCGCCCTCTTCGCCCAGCACGGCGACCTCGGCCTCCTGCACACCGACAACATGGACTCGCTCAACGCGATGGCCCTCGAGGGCGACTCGGCCGAGGAGACCATCCGCTCGCTCGTGCCCCCGCTCTGCCCCGCGGACTTCAACGGCGACACGGTCGTAAACACGCTCGACGTGCTGGCCTTCCTCAACGCCTACGCCGCCAACGACCCCTCGGCCGACTTCAACGGCGATACCATCCTCAACACGCTCGACGTGCTGGCCTTCCTGAACGCCTACACGGCCGGCTGCGGCTGAGAACGGCGGCCCACCATGCCCGATGCGGACCCGACCCTCGTGCAGCGCGCGTGCGCGGGCGACGCCGACGCGCTCACCGAACTCCTGCGCCGCAACGGCCCGGAACTCCGCCGCCGCGTCGAGAGCCGCATCGGCAGGCAGTGGCAGGGTGCGATCGAGGCCGACGACGTCCTCCAGGTTACCTACATGGAGGCCTTCACGCGCATCGCCTGCTTCACGCCGGAGGGCGAGGGCGCGTTTCTCGCGTGGATGACGCGCATCGCCGAGAACAACGTCCGCGACGCCGTGCGAGGCCTCGAACGCGCCAAACGCCCCGATCCCAAGCGCCGTGTCCAGGGGCCGGTGAACGAGGATTCCTACGTCGGCCTCGTCGAGGTGCTCGGCATGACCACGACGACGCCGAGCCGTCAGGCCGCGCGGCGCGAGGCCGTCGAAATCCTCGACCGCACGCTCGCGAAACTCCCGACGGACTACGCGAAGGTCGTGCGGCTGTACGACCTCGAATGCCGACCGATCGCGGAGGTCGCGCGCGAACTCGGCCGAACCGAGGGCGCGGTCTACATGCTCCGTGCCCGCGCTCACGACTGGCTGCGCGAGACCATGGGTACCGAGTCGCGGTTCTTCAGCGTGTCCTGACGCCCACGATCGTGCGTACAGTCGTCCATGCCCACTGAATCCGTCAAGGGGACTCGCATCGTGCCCCCCGCCGCGGGCCGCGTCATCCGCGCCTTCGGTGACGAAGTCACCATCTGCCTCGGCGCGGCCGAGACGGACGGGCGCTACGCGCTCTTCACCGTTGTTACCCCGCCCGGCGGCGGGCCGCCCCCCCACTTCCACGCCAACGAGGACGAGTGGTTCCTTGTCCTCGAAGGGCGCGTCGAGTTCCTCAAGGGCGGCACGTGGGTCGAGGCGCCGGTCGGCTCCGTCGTCTTCACCCCGCGCGGCGTCGTGCACGCCTACCGCAACCGCGGCGACGGGCCGCTCAGGATGCTCGTCCATACCTCTCCTGCCGGCTTCGAGACCTTCTTCTCCCGCTGCGCGGAGGTGTTCGCCCGCCCCGGCCCGCCCGACACGGCACGTCTGGTCGCCATTGCGGCCGAGCACGGCATCCACTTTGTCAACGGCTGATCATGCTCCGGCAGACGCCTCGTCTGAACCGCCTGGGAAGTGGTAGATTGGCGTGAGCCTCGCCCCGCGGCGTCGCTCTCCACCCGGCCGCCCGTTGCCGCGGCCCGGAGGCTGTGCCGTGCCTGACCGCCCCAACGAACCAGGGCCGAACGACGCCGCGCCGTCCCCCTCGGGCGGTTCAGGCTCGGACGACGCTCTCATCGCCGCGGCCCGGGCCGCCGCCGAGGCCCGCTCGGACGGCCTCCCCCCCGACCCCGACCTGCCCCCGCCGGATTTCTTCCCCGGCTACATCGTGGTCCGCGAGATTCACCGCGGCGGACAGGGCGTCGTCTACCAGGCGATTCACAAGGGGACGAAGCGGAAGGTGGCGATCAAGGTGCTGCTGGAGGGCGCGCTCGCCGGGCCGCGCGAGCGCACGCGCTTCGAGCGCGAGGTGGAGATTCTGGCGCAGCTCGACCATCCGAACATCGTGGCGGTGCACGACTCGGGCCTGGCGGAGGGCCGGTTCTACTACGTGATGGACTACGTCTCGGGCCAGACGCTGGACGTCTACCTCTCGCAGCACGACCCGAGCGTTTCCGAAGTGCTGGCCATGTTCGTGAAGATATGCGACGCGGTGAACGCCGCGCACCTCAAGGGGGTGATCCACCGCGATCTCAAGCCGGCGAACGTGCGCGTGGACGCGAAGGGCGAGCCGCACGTCGTGGACTTCGGCCTGGCGAAAGTGGCGACGGGCGACATGAGCGACGAGGCCCAGCCGCGCCTGATGACGATGACGGGTCAGTTCATCGGCTCGCTGCCCTGGGCCAGCCCGGAGCAGGCGCAGGGCGTGCCGTCGATGATCGACGTGCGCACGGACGTCTACTCGCTCGGCGTCGTGCTCTATCAGGCGTTGACGGGCCGGTTCCCCTACCAAGTGATCGGGGCGATGCGCGACGTGCTGGACAACATCCTGCGTGCCGAGCCGGCCCGCCCCAGCACGATCCGCCGGCAGATCAACGACGAGGTCGAGACGATCGTCCTCAAGTGCCTGAGCAAGCAGCGCGAGCGCCGCTACCAGAACGCCGGTGAACTCGCCCGAGACATCGAGCGTTACCTGCGCGGCGAGCCGATCGAGGCCAAGCGCGACAGCGGGTGGTACGTGCTCTCGAAGATGGCGCGTCGGCACCGAGGGCCTGTGGCCTTCGGCGCGCTGCTGCTCGTGCTGCTCGTGGGCTTCTCGATCGGCATGACCGCGCTCTACCAGCGGGCGCGTGCCGCCGAACGGATGGCCGACGATCAGCTCAAGGAGGCGAAGGCGCAGTCCGAGACGCGGCGTCAGGTGGTCGATGCGCTCGAAGGGTGGCTCGCCGCCGCCGATCCGACTCGAGGCGAGAACCGCGAGATCACCGTCGCCGAAGTCCTCGACCATGCCGCCGCCACCATCGGCGAGGACCTCGCGGGCCAGCCGCGGGTCGAGGTCGCGCTGCGGAACATCCTCGGGCGCACGTTCTACGGGCTCGGGCACGTCGAGGCGGCCGAGGCGCAGTTCGAGGCCGCGCTCGCGCTCGCTCGGCGCACGCTGCCCGATGACGACGACGATCACCTCTTCGCGTTGGCGAACCTGCCGGTCGCGCTGTATGCGCTGGACGAGACGGAGCGTGCCGCCGCGCTCTTCGACGAGGCGCTGGGCCGTCTTCGAGCGGCGCGGGGGCCTGCGCACGAAGAGACGCTCACGACCGCCCACAACCTGGCCAAGCTGTACTTCGAGGATGGTCGCGTCGAGGACGCCGAGCGGCTGTGGCGCGAGACCATCGCTGCGCTGGACTCGGCGGCCGCCCCCCCCGCGGGTCTCTCGGCCATCGTGCGCGCGACCTACGCGACGCTGCTCGAAGCCACCGGCCGCGCCGTCGAGGCCGAGCCGATGCTGCGCGGCGCGCTCGACGCGCTCGCGAGGGTGTCCGGACCGGACCACCCCGACACGGCCCGCGCCCGTGTTCGTCTCGGCTCGCTGCTGCGGCGTCTGGATCGCGCCGACGAAGCCGAGCGAGAGTTCGCCTCCGCCGCGGCGTCGATGCTCGTCTCCCTCGGTGCGTCGCACCCGGACACGCTGGCGACCCGGGCCCAAGTCGCCTCGCTCATGGAAGCGGCGGGCCGCGCTGCCGATGCCGAGCGAGAGTACGCCGCCATCCTCGCCGACGGCGCTGCGACGCTTCCACCGTTGAGCCGGGCCTGGTTCAGTGCGCTGCACGGGCGCTCGCTCACTGCCCTCGGTCGCTACGACGAAGCGGAGGCCGCCCTGCTGTCCGGCCACGCGACGCTGGAGCAGACCCTCGGGCCCGCGCACGCCCGCACGCTGGACACGGTGCGCCTGCTGGTATCGCTCTACGGGGCGTGGGAACGTCCGGAGCAGGCGGCCGAGTGGTCGGCGAAACTCCCCTGACACGGCGCACCGGCGTCGCGCCCGCGCCCGTGCGCCGCGCTACCGGCGGCGACGCGCCGATCCCACCATGCACGCGCCGAGCAGCACGCCGACCGTGCCCGGCGCGGGAACGAGCGTGAGTTCGAGCCGCGGGTAGGGCATGGGCGGGATGTCGGAGTAGGCGAACGCGAGTTCGAAGATGTCCGGCTCGCCGGGCGTGATGTCCGTCAGGCGTCCGCCGAGGACGATCTTCGGCCCGTGCGGGTCGCTGAAGGCGGCGTTGAGAGCGGCGACACCTTCGGCGGTGAGGTCGATGACGACGTCTTTGCCGCAGTCTTCGCCCGACAGCATGGCGAAGCCGTACGGGACGCCCTCGCCCAGGGTGCCGAACATGGCCTTGATGCCGTCCTTGGGCGCGTCCGGCGTTTCGAACGCGGCCACAAACATGGTCCACGGGAACGGGCTGCCGGAGAGTTTGTACATCTCGGTGGGATCAACGCTCGAATAGCCGCACGGCTCGCTCTTCAGTTCGTCGCCGGGCATGTAGAGTTTGAGTTTCGCGCTCACGATCGGCGCGCCGACCGAGCCGAGATCGAAGACGAAGTAGTTGCGTCGCTCGGGGGGCGAGGAGATCGGTGCATGACCGATGTAGTAGTTGAGGTGGCCGGGCGAGTGGTCGCCGGTGGAATACAGCCCGCTGGCGATGAAGGCCTCGACCTCGATGGGCGTTGCCGTGGCGACGGACCCGGTGGACGCAACCGCCGCGGTAGCGCACGCAATGACCCGCTGTCTCATGGATTGTCTCCTCCCGGAGGCCCGCCTTCTCAACAGACGGACTCGCTCTCGTCCGGGACCAAGGTAACCCTCCCGGGTGGCCTGGCCAAGCAAAACCTCTGGCTTTCCGTCGATCGCCGCGAACCAGCGTGGGTCGATCAGCGTTCAGGCCGTTGCGCGGCAATGGTTTGCGGACTTGACGAGGCTGGTCCCGCGGTCGGATCGGTGCATCCCCAGGACGCGCCGTGCAACGCAGACCCGCAAACGAGGGAGCAACTGGGGATGGAGGATTCGAACCTCCACTAACTGATCCAGAGTCAGTCGTGCTACCGTTACACCAATCCCCAATCGGCGTCGGACGCCGGGGCAATCGTACCCCTTGGGTCTGGGTGGGCAAGCGGGGCGGGTCAGGCCGTCCGGCGTGGCTGCTCGTGGTGGTCGTGAGCCTCGCCATTGAGAGGACGGAGGGGCTTGGCCTTGCCGTACTGGGCACGCCGGGGCGAGATCGGCTCCTCGACCGGCTGTCCACCGATGGGGCGGTCATTGCTCGGCGTGTGGCCGCTCGTTTGCCCGTTGCTGGTGCGGGTGTGGTGCTGGTCCGGAATGGGGGTGTTCGGCATTCGGGGGGGCTGGGGAGTGGTGGCATCGGCGGGGTCGCCGAGGCGGCGACGGCGTGCCTCGGTGATCGACTCGTCGAGACGACCGAGGATCGAGCGGACCTCGTCAAATGCGTTCCTGCCGCGCATAGGCCGACCTCCCTGCTCCGGACACGGGTGCTATCGGCCCGGAGGGTGCGGTTCTTGGCCGTCACGACGGCCGCAGGCGACACCCGGCAGCAAGGCGTAAGGGTTGTGCCGGTTAGAGAAAGCGCAGCGGTGGCAGGGACTGCCCGCGACCCGTAGCCTCCATACCGGGGCCGTGCCCCACGGAGCGTGCCAAGGCATGGCGAGCGTCTCGCTGGAGAGCGTCCGGAAGGTCTACGACGGAGGCGTCGAGGCGGTGCGCGACCTGACGCTCCACGTCCGCGACGGCGAGTTCGTCGCGCTCGTCGGGCCGTCCGGCTGCGGCAAGAGCACAACCCTCCGCATGATCGCCGGCCTGGAAGAGGCGGACGGCGGGACGATCCGCATCGGCGACCGGGTCGTGAACGCCGTCCACCCCAAGGACCGCGACGTGGCGATGGTCTTCCAGAACTACGCCCTGTACCCGCACATGACCGTGCGCGAGAACATGAGTTTCGCACTGCGGCTGCGCGGCACGCCTAGGGCCGAGGTCGAGCGGCGCGTGCGCGAGGCGGCCCGGATGCTGGACATCGAGGGGCTGCTGGACCGCCGGCCGCGCCAACTCTCGGGCGGGCAGCGCCAGCGCGTCGCCGTCGGTCGGGCGATCGTCCGCGAGCCGAAGGCGTTCCTCTTCGACGAACCGCTCTCGAACCTCGACGCACGGCTGCGCCTCTCGACCCGGGCCGAACTCAAGGCACTCCACCTGCGCCTGCGCACGACCACGGTCTACGTCACGCACGACCAGGAAGAGGCGATGACGCTCGGCGACCGCGTCGTCGTCATGCACGGGGGCGTGATCCGGCAGGCGGGCACGCCGTTCGAAGTCTACAACGAGCCGGCGGACCGATTCGTCGCGGGCTTCGTGGGCACGCCGGGGATGAACTTCCTCCACGGGCGGTTCGAGGCGGGAGAGGGGGGGGTGTGGTTCACGTCGCGCGGCGGGGCGCGCCTGCGCTGCGCCGACACCCACGCGGACCGCCTTGTGCGGAGCGCGCCGCGGGAGGGCGTCCTGGGCGTGCGGCCCCAGGCGATCTCCCTCGGGGCGGGCAGGCCCGGCGCGACGCTCGGCGCGCGCGTCCGCCTCGTCGAACTGCTCGGCGACGTGATGGACGTGGTCTGCGACCTCGATTCGGGCGAGGCCGTCGTTGCGCGCGTCGCCGCCCGGCAGGGGCTGGCGCCGGGTGATCGGGCTGACCTTTCGGTCGAGATGGAACGAGCGCACGCCTTCGAGCCGGGCGAACTCGGGCGCAGCCTGCTGCACGGCGGGAACGGAGCGGCGTGATGGCGAAGCGGAAGACGAAGCCGCCGGTGAAGAAGGCGGGCGCGAAGCGCAAGGCGATCGCCGCGCCCCGCGAGCCGGAAACTCCCGAGGCGCGCACGCTCGGTGAGGTGGCGCAGGCGCGGGAGCTCTTCTGGCAGAACGTGATGCGAGAGATGCTCACCTCGCTGGCGATGGCCTCGGCAATGCGGCCCCCGCCCGCTGCGAAGAACGGCGAAGACGAGAGCGACATGCTCGACGGACGCCTGGCCGTCATCACCGCGCAGGGGCAGCGCATCCCGATCGCGGCCGTCATCCCCCTGCTGGCGTGCAGCATCAGTTCAACGCAGCGCGACCGGCTGCTCTCGACCGACCTGCAGTGCAGCGTGTACCAGATCGCAACGCCCGCCGGTGAGGTCTACACGCTCCCCCTGCACGAGATCCGCGGCTTCCACGCCCTGAGCGAGGAACTGATGCAGCAGCTCGAACAGGCCGCCGTGGAGCAAAGCCCCGGCGAAAGCAAGGGATTGCCGTTCGGGTTCGAGGCCTTCACCTCGGTGGCGCGGTCTCGCCAGCGCGCCGAGGCGGAACAGCGGGCGCAAGTCTCCCCCGCTTCCTTCCCGACCAATGAGCCACGACCGTCAGGGAGTGGTTCGTCCGCGTTCATCGTGCGCAGCGCGCGCCCCAGCGGTCGCGGTTCGTAGCGAGCGGTCGCGGTTCGTCGCGGCAGGTCGCGGCTGGCGGCGTGCATAAACTTCCAAGCCGGGCGGGAGGCCCGGGGGAGGACCGATGCGCACGCTGGTCGCCATCCCTGTGTACAACGAGGAGCGGTACGTCTGCTCCGTCATCCGGCGCGTCGTCGAGCACGGGCACGACGTTCTCGTCATCGACGACGGCTCGACCGACAGCACGCCGCGTCGTCTCGAATGCATGCCGGTGCGGGTGATCCGCCACGCGACGAACCTCGGCTACGGCCGCTCGCTGCGCGACGCCTTCGACGACGCCATCGCCCGGCGCTACGACTGGATCATCACGATGGACTGCGACGAGCAGCACGAGCCGGACGCGATCCCGCTGTTCGTCGAGGCGGCGCGCGAGGGCACGCACGACGTCATCAGCGGCTCTCGCTATCTCGTGCCGACGCCCGAGGACGACGCCCCCCCCCGCGACCGCCGCGCCATCAACGCCGAGATCACCCGCGAGGTCAACCGTCGGCTCGGCCGCGTCTTCCGCGAGGCGGGGGGGGAGGAGATCACCGACTCGTTCTGCGGGTTCAAGGCGATGCGCGTCGATTCGTTGCGTCGCCTGCGCCTCACCGAGAACGGGTACGCGTTCCCGATGCAGTTCTGGGTGCAGGCCGCCGCCGCGCGGCTGCGCATCCGCGAGCTGGCGGTAAGGCTCATCTACAACGATCCGACGCGCACCTTCGGCGGGCAACTCGACGACTCCGCCGTGCGGCTCGCCCACTACCGCCAGGTGCTGCACTGCGAACTGGAACGCTGCGCAGACCGGCTCCCGCCCGCGGCGCTCTGCGGCGTCGAGGCGGGGTGCGCGTGAAGGCCGGCGCAGCGCAGCCGCCAGCCGCGCAGGTTCGCATCGAACCGGACGCTCGTGCGTGGGCCGCACTGGCGAGAGACCACGCCGAGCGAAGCGGACGCTCGCGATGCCCGGTCGTCATGTCCGGGCATCAGGCGGAGGTCTGGCACCCCGGCATCCTCGCCAAGTGGTTCGCCTGCGCCGCCGCGGCACGCGCCGTGAGCGGGGATGCCGCGTGGCTCGTCGTCGATCAGGACGAGGGCGAGCCGACGCGCCTGCGGTTCCCCGCCCGCAACGAGCGCGGCGAAACCGTGACCGGGGAGTTCGACCTGCGCGCGGCGGACGAGGACGCCCCCGGCGTGCCCACGGGGATGAGGCCCGCGGCAAAGATCGGCGTCGCGGCGTCGGCGGACACACGGGCGGCAACCCCGGCAGTCGGGGCGGGACTGCGCCGGGCCACCGAGGCGTTCGCTCGCCACGCCGATGCGCCATCCCTCGCTCGGCAGGCCGATGCCGCTGTGCGCGACCTGCTGGGCGGCGAGCCGGCCGTGCGCGCGATCTTCGCCACCGAACTTTCCGCAACAGTCGCTTTCAATGAAGCCGTGGGTGCGATGCGCGCCGATCCCGCGCTGTGCGTACGGGCCTACAACGAAGCCGCGGCCGCGCACCAGGGCGCGGGCGTTCGTGCGCTGGATCGCGCCGGCGATCGCGTCGAGTTGCCGCTGTGGCGTCTTGAGCCTGGGCGTCCGCGCAGGCCCGTCTTCAGCGATGAACTGCCCGACGCCGACCCGCGCACGCTCGCGCCGCGCGGTCTGCTGATGACGGGCCTCGTCCGCCGTCGGCTGTGCGACCTTTTCGTCCACGGCACGGGGGGGGGCGCGACCGGCTCGGGCGGGGGCTACGACCGCGTGACCGAGGCGTGGTTCGCGTCGTGGCTCGGCGAGACCGCCCTCGCGCCTGCTGTGCTGGCGACGGCGACGCTTCGGCTCCCGCTCGGCGAGCACGGACACCCGACCGAGGCCGAGGCCGCGGCGGCCAGGGCGAGGGCACACCGGGCGCGCCACGACCCATCCATCATCGGCGACGAGGCGACCGCCCGCGCCAAGCAGGCGATCCTCGACCGCGTGCGCACGACCAAGGAATCGGGCGGCGACGCGGCCCCCCACTTCGCCGACATGCAATCGCTTCTGGAGCGATACCGGGCCGAGCGGGCCGACGACCTGCGCCGGCTCGACGAGGAAGCCGAACGGCTGACGAGGCTGGCCGCGATGCCGGATGTCGCGGACGACCGCACCTGGCCGTTCGTGCTTTACGAAGCGGGCGCGATCGAGGCTCTCCGCCGCGAGATCGAGGCTCGCTTCGGCGCGTCCGTCGCCGGATAGGCTGTGGCGATGCGGCTCCTGCGTGCGATGCTCTCGCTCTTCTCGGCCGCGCTGGTCGCTGCGTGCTCGGAGCACGCGCAGCCCCCTTCGCCGCCGGGCGACGCGGCCGGCGCGCCGCGGATCGTCGCTCTCTCACCCGCTGTCGCCGTCACGCTCCGCGACCTCGGCCTCGAGGATCGCATCGTCGGTCGGCACGGGTGGGATCTCGTCCTCGACCGCTCGCTGCCGGTCTGCGGCGATCAGTCCGGCATCAACTACGAATCGCTGCTCGCCGCGCGGCCGACGCACGTCATCCTCGAATGGGGCACGCGCGACCTGCCCGCCCGGATCGGCGAACTGGCCGATGCGAACGGGTGGAAGGTGCGTACGGTGCGCCTGCTCAGCCTCGGGGACATCCGCGCCTTCGCCGCCGATGCCGCCGCGGAGTTCGCGCCAAACAATCCACGGGCAGCGGCGGCCGTGGCGTCGCTGGACGGCATCGCGGACGGGGTCGATCGGAGCGGGGCGGGCCGTGTGCTGCTGCTGCTTTCCGCGACGCCGCCTGCCGCCCTCGGCCCAGGGTCGTACCACCAGGAGATTCTCGCGTTGCTCGGCGGCGTGCCCGCTCTCGAACAGGGTCAGCCCTACGTGACGCTGAACGCCGAGGACGTGCTTCGGCTCGCGCCGGACGGGATCGTGCTGATCGCGCCGCGCTCGCCCGGATCGGCGGCGTCGGACTCGCCGAGCTGGGATGAGATCGCACCGCGCCTGGGACGACTGGCGGCATTGCCTGTCCCGGCGGTCGAGCGGCGACGCGTCGCCGTCATCGACGATCCACTCGCGCTCATCCCGAGCACCGCGGCGGTGGAGTTCGCCGAACGTCTCCGCGGCGTTCTCGACGCATGGAACGAGCCGCGACCGTGAAGGCGCGGTCCTCGCCCGGACTACCATCCCACGCCATGACGGACGCTCGCCCGCACACTCCCGATACGTTCGACCCCGTTGAGGCATTGACCGATCGTTTCCGGGCCGCGATCGCGGCAGCCGTGCCGGACGCGCCCGCCGACGCGGACCCGATGATCGCGCCGAGCAAGCGAGCGGAACTCGGGGACTTCCAGTGCAACGCCGCGATGCCGCTGGCGAAGGCGGTGGGGCGGCCCCCACGCGAGATCGCGCTGGCGATCGTGCGGCACGCGGACCTGGGCGACCTCGCCGAGCCGCTCTCCGAGCGCGACGTGGCCGGGCCGGGGTTCATCAACGTCCGCCTGCGCCCCGCGGCCATCGCCTCGCTGCTCGCGCGGCTGGACACGCCGGAACTCGGCATCCCCCCCCCCGAGGCGCCGCGCACCGTCGTCGTGGACCTGTGCGGCGTCAATCTCGCCAAGCAGATGCACGTCGGGCATCTGCGCTCGACCGTCATCGGCGATGCGCTCGCCCGCACCTTCGAGCGGCTGGGCGAGCGAGTCATCCGCCAGAACCACGTCGGCGACTGGGGCCTGCCCATCGCCATGGTGACCGACCGCCTGCGACGCGAGGCCGAGGCCGCCCGCATCGACCTCGACCGCGTGTCGCTCGACGACCTCGACCGGCTCTACCGCGAGGCACAGCGCGAGTGCGCCGGGCAGGGCAAGGCCCTCGAGATCGTGGGGCGCTACCGCATGGGGCCGAAGGCGGAGGCGGAACTGCGCGCGGAGCACGAGGAGGCGGAGGAACGGCTTGCCTCGGCGAAGCGCACGCTCGTCGCGCTCCAGAGCCGCGACCCCGCCACCGTCGCCGTATGGCGGCGCATCTACGACGTGACGATGCGCGCCTGCCTCGAAACCTGCGAGCGGCTGCACACGCGAATCACCGCCGCTGACAGCGCTGGCGAGAGCAGTTACGCCGAAGAACTCGGGCCGCTGGTGGACGACCTCGTGAGCCGGGCCGTGGCGGTCGAGTCGGACGGCGCGCTCGTCGTGCGCCTCGAGCACGAGGGGATCGCCGAGCCTTGCATCGTCCGCAAGCGCGACGGCGGGTACCTCTACGCGACGACGGACCTCGCGGGCATCCGGCGCCGCGTGCACGGCATGGGGGCGGACCGCGTCGTCTACGCCGTCGACGCGCGCCAGTCGCTGCACTTCCGGCAGGTCTTCGCCGCGGCGCGCAAGGCGTCGTACGCGACGCGCCCGGGCGCGAGCGCGCCGGCGCGGCTCGAACACGCCCCCTTCGGCATGGTGCTCGGCGAGGACAACCGCCCCTTCAAGACCCGCACCGGCGAGAACGTGAAACTCAGCGACCTGCTCGACGAGGCCGAGGCCCGCGCCGAGCGCACCGTAGCCGAGAAGAACCCCGATCTGCCCGCCGACGAACGAGGGGCGATCGCGCACGCGGTCGCCGTCGCCGCGCTGAAGTACGCCGACCTCTCGGGCGAGCGGATCAAGGACTACGTCTTCTCGTTCGACCGGATGCTGGCGTTCGAGGGCAACACCGGCCCGTACCTGCTCTACGCCCTGGTGCGGATCCGGAGCATCTTCCGGAAGGCCGGGGAGCGAGGCATCGCGCTCGACCATCGTGCCGCGCCCTTCGCCGTCGAGCATCCGGCCGAGAAAGCCCTCGCCCTCGCGCTCCTGCGGTACCCGCGCACGGTGCGGAGCGTCGGTGATTCGCTGGAGCCGCACCGGCTCTGCGCGTACCTGTACGACCTCGCCGGCGCGTTCAGCGTCTTCTTCGACGCGTGCCCCGTGCTTGCGGCGGACGACGACGCGACGCGGCGCTCACGCCTCCGCCTGTGCGACCTGACCGCCCGCGTCCTCGCGGACGGCCTCGACGTGCTCGGCATCCCGGCGGTCGAACGGATGTAGTGTCAGCGGCGCGGCACAACCCTTCGCGCGCTTCGCATCCTTCCGGCTCAGAACAGCAGTTGCATCTGCACGCGCACCGCGATCTGGCCGTCCTCCGAGGACGGCAGCATGCCCAGGCCAGTCTGCGCGGAGACGACCGACGAACTCCCCGCCTGGTCGTCGAGATAGATCTGCATGTCGATGGTGAGCTTGGCCGCGTGGCTCGCCTCGATGAAGTAGTGGTTCAGCCCCGCCGTGAGGGTGTGAAAGTTGTCGTGCGGGTCGGCGCGATCCTTGTCGGGGAACACCGCGTCCCACCGCGCGAACCCCTCGGTCCGCTCGGTGAAGAAGTACCCGCCCTGCACGACCGCGCCGAAGTCGTCCCACGCCTCCACACCCGCCGCGTCGGTCCACCGCCCGACGCACGCCGCGAAGAGGTTCCAGCCCCCCCCCTCGACCGAGAGGTCCACGGTGTAGGAGATCATGTCGGACTCGGCGACGGTCGCGGGCGCGCCGCCCGAGAACGCCGCCGTGTCGCCCATGTGCTGCCAGTGGAACGCCCCCCCCACCATCCACCCCGAGGGCGAATCGCGGAAGGACGTCAGGTCGTCGTAGGACTTCCACGGCGCGTCGCCGACGCGACGCTCGACGCGACCCGTGAGCGCGACGTCGGCCTCCTTCGGGCTGAAGAACGCCGTGTTCCGCGAGCCGAAACCGTCCGAGACCGCCGCGAGCAGACGCCACCACTCGGACTCGCGCGCGAACTCGACCGCCTCCGAGAAATCCTGGTTGAAGACCTCGTTCGCCACCGAGCGGTCGGCCGCGAGCTGCGCGGACGAGGAGACGTTCTCCTCGCGCAGGAACGGCAGCTTGAACTGCCCGGCGCGGACGGACCAGCCGTCGCCGAGCTTGTAACGAAGCCACGACTCTTCGAGTTTGAACGCGCCGTCGCCGGTGCGATCGAATGCGGCGACGATACGGAACGAGAGATCCTTCGAGAGCGTGGTGCCCGAGAAGTTGATCTTCGTGCGGCGCGTCTCGAATCCGCCGCCGAAGTCGCCGTCGTCGGTGGCGTCGTCGCTGTCGCGGAAGTTGGCGATGTAGCGGAACTGCACCTGCCCGCCGACCCGCAGGCGGAACGCAGCGTCCTCGGCATCGACGATCTCGAACGGACCGGCCGCCGATGCCGCCGCGCCAGCGGAGAACGACGCGGGCGAACGGTCGAGGTCCGTCGAGCGTGCGGCGCTGTTCGACGCGGCGGCGGCCGATCCGACCAGAGCTACGACGATCGGAACGGTTGATCGGGCGGACATGTTCATACTCCATGAATGTTGCGCGAGGACGCACTATACATCAACAAGCCACGGACAAATGCGTGTGGAAAAATCGCGGTTGTGTCCTGGAATCAGTCAAAAGAAGAACCGGCCGCCCCTCGCGGGACGGCCGGTTGATCACTGAGTGTTGCCTGACCTTCAGAGCAGCGGATCAGAAGACCAGCTGCATCTGGAAGCGGAGGGCCACCTGGCCGTCCTCGGTGTCGGGGAGGAGCCCGGTGTAGGCGTTGGGCGAGGTGGCGAGGACGGGGGCGTTCTCGGCGACCTCGTTGAGGAAGATCTGGATGTCCGCCGTGAACTTGGCGGCGTGGCTGCCCTCGACGAAGTAGTAGTTGGCGCCGAAGGTGAGGGTGTGGAAGTCCTCGTCAGAGCCGGGCCCGTAGGCATCCTCGTCGGGGAAGACGGCGTCCCAGCGGCCGAACAGCTCGAACTGCTCGGTCATGAACCAGCCGGCCTGGACGACGAAGCCGAAGTCGTCCCAGCTGTCGGCGGCATCGGGGTCGTTGTGCTGCCCGACGAAGGCCGCGAAGAAGTTCCAGCCGTCACCCTCGATGGAGAGATCGACGGTGTAGAGGATGAGGTCCATCTCATCGACGGCAACCGGGACGCCGCCCGAGAAGGCGGCCGTGTCGCCGTAGTGCGACCAGTGGACGCCCGCGCCGAGCATGCCGGCGTAGTTCTCGGTGCTGCCGCGGAAGCTGGTGAAGTCGTCGAACTGCTCCCAGTCGCCGGCCCACTTGATCTCGAGGCGGCCGGTCAGGCCGATGTCGGACTCGGCGGGGCTGAAGAACGAGGTGCTCCCGGTGCTCGGGCCGTCGTTGGCCGAGACCACGATGCCCCACGACTCGTCGCGGTAATGAACAGCGACGCCCTGGGTGAAGCCGGGGCTGAAGACGGAGTGCGTGACGGAGCGATCGGCGGCCAGCTGGTAGGTATCGGAGACCATCCACTCGCGGAGGACGGGCACCTTGTACTGGCCCCACTTCAGCCCGACGCCGTTGTCGAACTGGTAGTTGCCCCACGCCTCCATCAGGTTGAAGGAGCCGCCCTCGTCGCCCGACTCGCCGCCGCCGAAGTCGCCGCGGATATAGAAGGTGGTCTCGGGGTTGATGACGTTACCCGAGAAGACGAGGTTGGCGCGGACGAGGTCGAACCCGTTGGCGAAGTCCTCGTCGGACGCGCTGGCGGAGTCGTCGTCACGGAAGTTGAGGACGTAGCGGAACTGGGTGTACCCGCCGATGTTCAGGCGGTAGTTGCCCGTCCCATCGCCGATGTGGAACTGACCGTCGTGCCCGCCGCCGCCGTGCTGGAGGAGGCTGGTCCGGCTGCTCGCGTCGGCGAGCATCTCGGCCTGGTACGCCCGGTCCTGATCGGCGGTCTGAGCCGAAGCAACGCCGAACGCGTTCAGGCTCAGAGCCGCACCCGCGAGCAAAGCAAGCTTCCTGGACTGACTCATCTGAGACTCCTTGCTAGGGGTTTGGAACGCGTCGAATGCCTGCGTCCCGTAACCGAAAACTCTGTCCTTCGTTCTCACCGGCCCACGAGGCCGGATTCGTTATCCGTCGTTCGCCCACGCTCGGGCGATCGCGCCTTCTGCCAGAGTGAGTGCTTACTCCTACGACTCGCGAGAACCACTCAACCCATCCACCCGAAGTCCCGAAAGACTTCCCCGACCCTCGTGATGCCCCGAGCGAGCCTTTCCGCACGGGACGCTAGTATTCACTCGCAACGGCCGGAAGTCTACCCGGCCTGATTAGCGATTGCAAACTCTTCCCGCTCTTCGTCCACCCGACCCCCTCTCCAACACCTTTTTCCTTCCTCTCCCCTGCCTTTCAGGGGGGTGCCCAGCCACTTTCTTCGCGCAAACACAACCCTCCCGGGCGGGTAGACAGCCCGGGACGATGCTACATTTCTCGGGCGGTACCGCCCGTCCGAGCCACGCGAATACAACCATAAGTCGTTGTCAGACAGATACATGCAACCGAACAGGCACATTCTGATCGTCGAAGACGAGCGTGACCTGGCCGAGTTGCTGGCCTTCAACCTCCGCAAGGCGGGTTATGAGACCACGACCGCCCACGACGGGCGGCAGGCCCTCAGGGCCTTGGGCGAGCGCAAACCTGACCTGATCCTCCTCGACCTGATGCTCCCCGAGCTTTCCGGCACCGAGGTTGCCGGTCGCGTCCGCACCAACGCCGCCACGGCCTCCATCCCCATCGTCATGCTGACGGCCAAGGGGGAGGAAGTGGACCAGTTGGTCGGTCTGGCCGTGGGCGCGGACGACTACATCACCAAACCATTCTCGACGAAGGTGCTGCTGGCCCGCATCGAGGCCGTCCTGCGCCGGGCCTCCGGACAGGCGCCGGTTTCCAGCCTGCTCCGAGCCGGCCCTGTCGAGATCGACGCCGATGCCCACCGTGTTTCGTGCCGCGGTCAGCCGATCCGACTCACGGTGACGGAGTTCCGCCTGCTCAGCACGCTGGTGCAGTCCGAGGGTCGCGTTGTCTCGCGCGCGGGACTGATCCGTCGCGCGATCGGACCGGGAATCACCGTCACGCCGCGCACGATCGACGTGCACGTCACCGCCCTCCGCAAGAAGCTCGGGGAGGACGGCGCGATGATCGAGACGGTGCGCGGCGTCGGGTACCGTTTCTCAACCGAGCCCGAGGCGGCCGAGCCGTCCGCCGCAGGCTCGGGAGCGGAACGGACGGGCTGACCGCATGACCCCCGCACGCCCGGCGCGACAACCCGCGTGGGCATGGCTCGGCGTCGCGCTCGCGTCGCTCGCGGCGGCGTGGATCGCGGTGCCGATGGGCGCATCGCCATCGCTCGTTGCGGCGCTCGCGTCGTCGGCTGCGCTCATCGCGATCTTCACAGCCGCGTTTTGTCTGCACACCTCGGCCGCGGACCGTGCCGCGAGGGAAGACCGTACACAGGCCGATGCGGCGCTGCTGCGCGACGCGAACGCTCGCGGCGACGTGCTGCGCTCGCTGGTCGACGCGCTGGAGGAGCCGCTCCTCGGCGTGGACAGCGCGGGCGTGGTCGTGATCGCGAACCGCGCCGCCGTCGCCCTGCTGGCGACAGGCTCGCGTTCGCTCGAAGGCCGATCCGTGGAAGACCTGCTGCCGCAGCCGGAACTGGTCTCGCTGGTGGCCAACGCCTCATCGGGGCGAGCGGGGCGCGAGGCCGTTCCGATCGCGGACGGCGAGAGCGTGCGGGTCTTCGAGGCCTTCGCCGCACCCGCGGACCTCGGGCCGACACCCGGCGAGACGAGCGGCGCGGTCCTCGCCCTGCGCGACGTGACCCAGCAGGCCGCGACGGTCCAGCTGAAGACGGACTTCGTGGCCAACGCCTCGCACGAACTCCGCACGCCGTTGGCCTCGATGCGAACCGCCCTGGAAACCCTGCGCGAGTTCGGCGACGAAGACCCGTCGATCCGCGGGCGCATGCTGCACCTTGTGGAATCGAACGCTGCCCGGCTTGAGGAACTCGTCGCGGACCTGCTGGACCTGTCGCGGCTCGAATCGCCCCAAACACGAGCGGCGATCGAGCGGTGCGCCGCCTCGGAGATCGCCGCCGCGCTGCGAGCGGACTTCGAAGAGGCCTGCGCGAAGCGCAACCTGACGCTCGCGTTCGAGCTTGACACCTCGCTCGAATCGCTGGACACGGACCCGCGCCTGCTCACGCTCATCCTGCGGAACCTGATCGACAATGCCGTCAAGTTCGCCCACGAGGGCACGGCTGTCCGCGTCGTCGGCGGCGTCGCGCCGAACGGCGGGGCGCGACGCACCGCCCGATTCGAGGTCATCGACCGCGGCATCGGCATCCCGCTCGCCCAGCAGCAGCGCGTCTTTGAACGCTTCTATCAGGTGGACGCCGCCCGCTCAGGCCCGCACGAACGGCGCGGCACCGGACTCGGCCTGGCGATCGTCAAGCACGCCGTGCGCGCTCTCGGCGGCTCGGTCTCGCTGCGATCGGTCTGGGGACAGGGAACAACCGTTACCGTCGATCTCCCCGGCGCGGTCCCGCTCTCGGGATCGGCCACCCCCCCCCTGTCGTCAACGCGCGAGCAAGCCGTCACCACGCCCGCGGACGCGCCACCTCGCCCCTGAGCTGCTCGATGCGACGCGCAACGTCCCGTTCCAGCGCCCGCGCCCGGGCCGTTCCCGTCGCGGGGTCGAGGCGACAGGCGATCGTGATCTCGACCTGACCCTTGGCGGGATCCCCGATCCGCTCGACCCGCAGCGTGCCGCGCTCGTCGCGGATCCCATGCACGACGTAGACGAGCGCCGGGTCGTCGAGTTTGCCCTCGCGCCGGGCGAAGGTGAGCTCGTGTCGGCTCAGCGCGGCCCGCACGGCGGCCTCGACGTCGTCCCAGTCCCCCACCACGACCGCCGGTCCCTCGCCCGCGGCCGTCGGATTCACCGGCCGGCCCGCCGTGCCGCAGGCGGGCAGGAGGAGAAGAAAAAAGAGGAGGAGAAGGGCCTCCGGGCCGGCTCGCCGGTCTCGACTAGACTTCTCCGAACGGGGCGGGCTGTCCGCCCGTGCATCCAGGAGCATCACTCGATTGGACGCCACGGTTCGTGTCCCCGAAGGGGTTGAAAGGCTCGCCGTCGTCGGGTCTGGCGAGCGAAACCTCAAAATGATCCGCGAGGCTCTCGGCGTCAACGTCGCCGCCCGCAACGACCTCATCCGGGTCAGCGGCGAGCCGGGCGCGGTCGGTGTCGCGCGAAGCGTACTCGAACGACTCTGCGAGGGCGCGGCCCGCTCGGGCGGCGCGACCGTCCGATCCCGCCAGGATGTCCTCGGCCTCATCGCCGACGAGAGCGCACGCATGGCCTCCGACGGCGCGACCCGCGCCAACGGCCCCATCGCCGGCATCCGTGACTGGGATGGCAGGCTCGAGGTCTACGCCGCGGGCCGGCCCGTCCGACCCAAGACCGCGAACCAGCAGGCCTACATCGACTGCATCCGCGACCACGACCTCGTCATCGCCATCGGCCCCGCGGGCACGGGCAAGACCTACCTTGCCGTTGCCGCCGCCGTGCATCTGCTCAAGACCGGCCGGATCAGCAAGATCATCCTCGCGCGTCCGGCCGTCGAGGCGGGCGAGAAACTCGGCTTCCTCCCCGGCGGCCTCGAGGCGAAGGTCAACCCCTTTCTCCGCCCGCTCTTCGACGCCCTGCACGACATGATGGACTTCCCCACCATCCGCCGCTTCATGGACAACGACGTCATCGAGGTCGTGCCCCTCGCCTACATGCGCGGCCGCACCCTCAACAACGCCGTCATCATCTGCGACGAGGCCCAGAACACCACCCGCGGCCAGATGAAGATGTTCCTCACCCGCATGGGACACGGCTCGAAGATGATCGTGACCGGCGACGTCACCCAGATCGACCTCCCCGAGCCGACCGACAGCGGCCTGATCGACGCCGCCCGCAGGCTGCGCCGCGTCCAAGGCGTCGGCGTGGTCGGGCTGGACGGCTCCGACGTGGTGCGGCACACCCTCGTGCAACGGGTCATCGAGGCCTACGGCGAGGAAGACCACAGCGAGCGGCACCGCGCCATGCTGGAGCAGGCCCTCGGTCGGGACGATGTACCCTTGCAGGGCGGCTGACCCGGCCAGGCCCCCACCATGCCCAAGGACACCCCCAAGACGGGACCTCGCTCACCGGGCACGCGCCGGGGCGGTCGCGTCCGGTCCGGCTTGCGCCGCCGGGGAGAGGCAACCTTCCGCGAGCGTCTCGCCGACCTTTACCGCTCGCCGGTTGCGGGATGGGGCGTCATCATCGCGATCGTTGCCGCGACGGCAGCCGCGGGCATCGCCATCTGGACGCGCGAGCGGCCGCTGGTGAGCGTCGGGCGCGTGATGAACGAGACGCGCCTGGTCCGCGTGCCGTTCACGCTGGTGGACACGCTGGAGACGGAGAAGAAGCGCGAGAGCGTGCGACTGTCCGTGCCCGGCGTGTACGTGGCGGACCTGCCCGTGCTCGCGGAGTTGCGCTCTTCGCTGGAGAACCTGCCGCGGACGCTCGCGTCGGTCTCGTCGCTCGCCGACGTGGAAGCGGGCATCCGCGAGCGATTCAGGCTCACGGAGGAGGGGCTTGCGGCGGTGCAGGCCGAGGCGGTCGCGGGCGAGCCGTCGCCGGACTACCTCGACCGTGTGCACGCGTTCATGGCGATCCTGGAGCGCACGCCGCTGCTCGGGCGCGACGAGTGGCAGCGGTGGTCGCAGAGCATCACGCGGCGGATGGAGTTGCGCCTCGGGCCCGGCGGGCGCGTCGAGCACGAGGCCGACCGCGCCGTGAACATCGACGACGCGGAGATGCTGCGCGCCGCAATCGACGAAGCGGCCCGCCTCGCGGGGTTTGCGCGTCCGATGCGGCAGGTGATCGTCGGTCGCCTCTCGTCCTCGCCGCGGGCCACCTTCCGCTATGACGCCGCCGCGACCGAGGCCAAGCGCAACGCCGCCGCCGAGGCGGTCGAGCCGATCGTCAACGAATGGCCCGTCGGCGCGGTGATCTACAGCCGCGGGTACGCACTGACGCCGGCGCAGTACGAGGTGGCGCGGGCGGAACTGGAGCACTTCGCCGCCGACGCGCCGATCTGGCGGATCTCCCTGCGGCGGGCCAGCATCGCCGGCGCGGTCTTCGCCGTCGCCGCGGGCGTCGCGTTCTACGCCGCCCTCTTCAGCCCGCGCATGCGACGCAACGTCTCGCGGATCGCCTGGATCGCGTGCCTGCTGGTCGGTGCGCAGGCGGTGGCCTGCGTCGCCACGGTGGCCGAGCCGTGGATGATCTTCTTCACCGGCGTCGCCCCGACGGTCTTCGTCGCCGCGATCGTCGTCATCGCCTATGACCAGCGCGTCGCGCTCGCCATCGGTTGTCTGCACGGCATCCTGGTGTGCGTCGCGCTCGACCAGTCCATCGGCATGTTCGCCGTCATCGTCACGGGCGTGGCGATGGCTGTCTGGAGGCTGCGCGAAATCCGCCAGCGCAACGCCCTCGTGAAGATGGGCGCGTTCACGGCCGTCGGTCTCGCCGCCGCGACGCTGCTCGCGGGTCTGGCCGACCGGCCCATCGTCGCCGACTCGCTCCGCGAGGCCCTGGGCGATGCCGCGCTCGCCGGCATCGGTGGGTTGGTCGTCGGCGGCGTCGTGCTCTTCCTGCTCCCCGTGATCGAACGGGCCTTCGACATCACCACCGGCATGACGCTCATCGAGCTGCGCGATCCGAAGCAGCCGCTGTTGCGCGAGCTCCAGCAGCGCGCCCCGGGCACCTACAACCACTCGCTGAACGTCGCCAGCATCGCCGAGGCAGCGGCCGACGCCGTCGGCGCGGACCCCCTGCGCACCTACGTCGGCGCGCTCTACCACGACGTCGGCAAGATGAACAAGCCCGAGTACTTCGTCGAGAACCAGTCGGGAGGGATCAACAAGCACGACAAGCTCAGCCCCGCCATGAGCCTCCTCGTCATCGTCGGGCACGTCAAGGACGGCGTCGAACTCGCCCGCGAGTACGGCCTGCCTCGCTCGCTCTTCCCCTTCATCGAGCAGCATCACGGCACCACCCTCGTCGAGTTCTTCTACCACCGCGCCCGCAAGCAGGCCGAGGAACAGGCAGGCGGCGCGGACGACAAGGACATGCCCAGCGAGATCGAATACCGATACCCGGGCCCCAAGCCCCAGTCCAAGGAAACAGCGATCCTCATGCTCGCCGACGCCGTCGAGAGCGCAACACGCACCCTCAGCGAGCCGACACCGAGCCGCATCGACGCACTCGTCCGCTCGCTCGCCAACAAGCGGCTGATGGACGGCCAGTTCGACGAGTGCGACCTCACCCTCCGCGAACTCTCCGCCATCGTCGAATCCATCTCCAAGACCGTTGCCGCGATCTATCACGGACGCATCGCCTACCCCGCCGGCGGCAAGCCCCAGCCCAAGACCGCCGCCCCGCAGAGCGCAAGCCAGCCGGCGTGACTCAGTCAGGGTCGCGCCGACGAACCGCGGATGCCGTGCAAGCCGCTAGGTTGTGCGCTTCTCCAGGTCTCCGCAGTGATTGCAGTACACGCCCTCGGGCATGGCGACGCGACCGTAGACGAAGCCGCACCTCGGACAGCGAGAGCGTTCCGGCTCTCCCTCACGCCGGGGCACGGGCGGGTACTCGCGTGGTTCGTAGGTCGCGATGACCAGCAACTCATCGAAGTGTACCGCGTAGTAGTCCGTCGGCAACGCTCTGATGAAAAGGCCATCGCCGATGTATGTGCCGATCGGGCAGAACTTGCCGCGCCGTTTCGGCCAGACCAGCGCCGGGTGGTTATGGAACTTGTCGCGTTCGTCATCCCACCGCTCCCACGCGCAGCGCGGCCCCTCATGCCTGAGCGTCTCCGCCATGTACGTTCCCATGTCCGCGCTGACCGAGCGGGCCAGCGGGCGGTCGGCGTAGACCTGCCGACCCTCGGGCGTCCTGAGCATCCTCATCGTCGCCAGGAACCACGGCCCGAGCCTCTCAAACGACTCGCGCGAGCCGTCCGCGCGCCAGCCCTCGAAACCCGGCGTCGCTGCGATGAACGCTTCGAGCGCGGCAATCCGCACCGCGGCGCTCTCGACGAACCACGTCGTGAACAGGTCCGCCTCGGCGGCGGACAATCCGTAGAAGTCATCAGGCTCCCATGGCGTCTCGCCTTCTACGACCCACGGCTTGTACATGTGCCCCCCGCTCCCCACGCACACTCACCGGACGCCGCTTCCGCATTGGCTCACTTGACGTTTGTGCTACTTGCCTTGTACCAGGCCCATCCTCGTCATCAGCCCGTCGAAATGGTCGAGGTCGTAGAACTCCACGACGATCCGCCCCCGCGTGCCCGTCGCGCCCGTGACGATCGTCACCTTCGTGCCCAGATGCCGCGTGAGCCGGCGCTCGAGGTCGGCGATCACGGCCTCTCGTGTGCCCCCCCCCTGAGCCGTCTCGCCCCCCCCCACCGTCGGCGTGCGCCGGGCCTCGCGCTCCAGCCGGCGCACCGTCCACGACTCGCGCACCGCCCGCTCGGCCAGCGCCGCCCTTCGCGCCGCGTCGGCGACCGTCAGCAGCGCCTTGCCGTGCCCGGCCGACAGCGCGCCCGTCGCGATCAGTTCCTGCACGCGGGCGTCAAGGTCCGTGAGCCGGATCAGATTGGCGACGCTCGACCGCTCAAGCCCCACTCGATCCGCGATCTCGCCGTGCGTCAGGCCGAACCGCTCCGCCAGCCCTCGCAGCGCACGCGCCCGCTCGATCGGGTTCAGGTCCTCTCGCTGCACGTTCTCCACCACCGCCCACTCGGCCGCCGACTCGTCGTCGAGGTCGCGCACCAGCGCGGGCACGGTCGTCAGCCCCGCCAGCCGGGCCGCACGCCACCGCCGCTCGCCGGCGACGAGTTCGTACTTCCGCGCCCCCCCCCCGATGCTCCCGAGCGGACGGACGATGACCGGTTGCATGACGCCGGACCGGCGGATCGATTCGGCCAAGCCGGCCAGTCCCGCGTCGTCGAACCGCTCTCGCGGCTGGAACGGGCTGGGCGAGACGGCATCAACCGGCAGGGCGACAACGCCAGAACCGGCCGTAACGTCTTGAATGACAGGCACTTGTGTTTCAATGCGGACCGGCGCTGGGGCTTCCAGCAGGCTGCTCAAACCCCGTCCCAACCGTCGCGGCTTCGTGCGCATGGCGGGCATTATGCCACGGCGGGGTCGCATTCGCACGCTCGGAATGCGAGCGATGCCTCTTTCGGTTACAAACTCACTCGGAGCGATCCGTGTCCAACACCCCCCGCCACATCGAGATCATCGCCCGCGGCCTGGCCGTGCGGGGGCAGCACGTCCTCGTCTGCGCCAACCGCAAGCACGGCTACCTGTACCTGCCCGGCGGGCACGTCGAGCTTGGCGAATCGTCTTCAGCTGCTTTGGTGCGGGAGTTCAAGGAGGAGGCGGGCTTGACCGTCGTGGCCGGCAGACTGATGCTCGTGAGTGAGAACGCCTTCACCCAGCGAGAACGCCTGAGACACGAGATCAACCTGGTGTTCCACGTGGAACACCACCCCGCGTGGCCGAATGTCGTGCCGAGTCTCGAACCGGATATTGCGTTCCGCTGGCTCGACCTCGCCGCGGTCGTTGATGCCGATCTTCGCCCTGCCACCATCAAGGCATGGATCGTTGCCGGGTGTCAACCCGACGGCTGGGTCTGGCATCGCGATCGTTGACCGTGCCCCAAGTTCCGACCGGATTGGACCGATAGCCCAATCGTGCCCGGGATGAGGCCGCGCGCTTACCATGCCCGAAACCGAACCGATTTCGCCGACCGACCCGCAGGCCCATCTCGACAGGCTGCAAGCGGAGATCGACCGCCTTCGGGGTCAACTGGCCGAATCGCACCGGCTGTCCATGCTCGGCATCGCTGCTGGGATGATCGCCCACGAGGTCAACAACATCCTGACGCCCGTGCTGGGCTACGCCAAGGCCGCGCTCGCAAGGCCGGAAGATGCGGCGTTGGTTCGCAAGGCTCTGGAACGTTCCGCCTCCGCCGCCAAACGGGCAAGTGGCATCGCCGAGGCTGTGCTCGCAGTTGCGAAGGGTGGGGGAGTCCAGCCGGACGAGTGCGAGATCGCGGTGTGCATCACAACCGCCCTACAGAATCTGGGCCGAGAGTTGAACCAGGACGGGATCACCGTATCGATCGAGGTGCCTGCCGGCGGGCGCGTCGCCATCTCGGCCACTGCCCTCGAACAGATCCTGCTGAACCTGCTTCTCAATGCCCGGGAAGCGATGATGCCCGGCGGCGGGGAACTCACCGTCCGAGTGAGAGAGTGTTCCACATGGAACACGCACGCCACGATCGAGATTAGCGACACAGGCAAGGGTATTCCCCTGCACCTGAGGGATCGTGTGTTCGAGCCGTTCGTTTCCAGTCGAGGGAGCGGACTCGGCCTCGCCCTCTGTCGAACACTCGTCGAGGCAGCAGGGGGGAGCATCCGGGTCGAGCCTCGCCAAGGGGGGGGGACGACGGTCGTGGTCGAACTTCAAACGGCCAAGGGGGCCAGCTGCCAAAGGGCCAGGTCGGAGCACGCGCGGGAGAAGGCGGCCTAGGCAGGCATCCCGGTAGCGAAGGCTGACCGCACAATCGCCTCGGCTGCTCGCCGGGCGGTGGTCGCAGCGTCCGCCTCTCCTGCGGCGTGGGCGCGGGCGATCGCTCCGTCCACCAGCACCGCCAGTTCAGCCGCGAGAGTGGGGGGATCTGGCGCGCCCGCGGCCCGGGCGAGCGAGCCGAGGTACTCGCGGAGCCAGGCTTTGTGTTCGGCGACAGCACGCCGGATGGGGCCGTTCGCCTCGGGGAACTCAGCCGCAGCGTTCAGGAAGATGCACCCGCGGAAATCGTCCCGCTCAAACCACCGGGACAGCACGTCGAACACGGCGAGCATCCTGGCCCGCG
>JAANMX010001094.1_pt1 | contig 32320 bp, 27 predicted proteins | sample 7279681 | NCBI WGS metagenome assembly JAANMX01 (sample SAMN14094542, study PRJNA606508) | bioreactor metagenome | isolation source: A lab-scale SPAN reactor treating ammonium-rich wastewater day 351 | place: Ireland: Galway | collected 2018-01-01 | reverse complement strand
TTACACACACAGCATGTCAAGGACCAAAGCGAGAAAAATCAGGATTATTCTATCAGGTTGCTAATGCGGAAGATAGAGGCAAATACCCGCGGGCCGCGGAGTCAAGCGGCGGGCCGATCATGGCCCATTCACAGCAGGCGGCGGCTACTCTGGATCAGACCGTCGTGCAAGAAGCGCAGTGTCGGCTCGGCCATGGTGTTGAAGTATTCCCAAGAATGGCCGCCCGCCTCGGTCGTCAGGTCGCACTCATGGGCGACCCCCAGGGCTTTGAGCTTCTCATGGAGCCGATCGTTGCCCCGGTGCCAATCCGCATCGGTCGGGTCGCAACAGAAGCGGATGAAGGGGGGCTGCTCGTTGGGATGGACGTGCATCGGAACGGTGTCCTGCCGACATTGCTCCTTGCTGTCGTACATTGCATCGAGCGAAAGGCCATAGCCATAGTATTGATGATACTCGATGGCCGAAGCGATCCCGGCGACGACGGGGAACTGCCGCGGATATTTGAAGCCGAGCCGCAAGGCCCCCTGGCCGCCCATGCTGATGCCGAAGAGGCCGATCCGCGGCGGCTCGACCCCCCAGGTCGCCCGGATCCAGGGCAGCACATGGTCGAGCAGCCAATGCTCGGCGGAACATTCGGGATCGAAATCCGGCCATGGGCGGTCGGTCCACCAGGTATACGGGGCCAAGGGACAGGCGCAGGGGAGTTTGAACTCCTCCAGCCAGCGGATGAAGGCAGGGCGATCGCGCAGCGTTTCGTTGCCCACCGGATGCAGGTAAAGCAGTGCAAAGGGGGGCCGCGTCATCCCCGCGGGCGTGAACAACTCGAGGGGATGACCCAGGACTTCGGTCTCGCTCCACGTGCCGGGCATGATTTCACCTTCCCCTTGGAAATGCCCATACTCAGCCACCCGGTTTTTCCTACGATAACGGCAAGCATTTTCCAGCGGCGGCGAGGCGGCACGATGCGGGTTTTGATCTCGGCGGAACAAATCAAGCAGCGAATCCACGAACTGGCGCGGGAGATGAACCGGGATTATGCCGACCAACCCATCACCCTCGTCGGCATCTTGAGCGGCAGCCTGATGTTCATGGCCGACCTGGTCCGCGAGTTGGCAATGCCGACGCGGATCGGTTTTCTGCGCGCTTCCAGCTATCGGGGCGAAACGACGACGCCGGGGCAGTTGCAAATCCTGGCCGATCAGATCCCCGAGGTGCGCGACCGCCACGTGCTCCTGATCGACGACATTCTGGACAGCGGCCACACGCTGACGCAAGTGTCCAAATACATGAAGCAGCTTCAGCCCAAGTCGGTCAAGGTGGCCGTGCTGCTGCGCAAGCGGTCCCGGCAACAGGTGCCCTTCGAACCGGACTATTGCGGTTTCGAAATTCCGGACCTGTTCGTGATCGGCTACGGGCTGGACTTCAACGACGACTACCGCCAACTGCCCTACCTGGCGGTCTTGGAGGAAGCGGCGGGCGGGTAGATCGATCGGCCCAGCCGAAGGGGTAAGATTGGAGAGCGTGAAATGGACAAGGCACAGTCAACGGAATTGCTGTTTGAATTGAGCCAGCCGGGCCGACGCTGTCATCGTCTGCCGGAGTCGGACGTGCCCGCGCCGGCGGCGGCGGAGTTGTTGCCGCGCCATCAGCTTCGTTCGACGCCCTTGCCGCTGCCCGAGGTGGCCGAGAGCGACGTCATCCGCCATTATGTGAACCTGTCCACCCGCAACATGTGCATCGACACGAACTTTTACCCGCTGGGTTCGTGCACGATGAAATACAATCCCAAACGGCACGAACGGCTGGCCGGCTTGCCGGGGCTGGCGAATCTGCATCCCTTGCAGACCGATGCCTCCGTGCAGGGCATGCTGGAAATCCTCTATGACATGCAAGCCTATCTGGCGGAGATCGCGGGCTTGCCCATGGTGTCGCTGCAGCCCGCCGCCGGGGCGCAAGGCGAACTGTCGGCATTGCTCGTGGCCGCCGCCTATTTCAAGGAAAAGGGGCAAAAGCGGACCAAGGTGCTCATCCCCGACAGCGCCCATGGCACCAATCCGGCGAGCGCCGTCATCGCCGGCTTCGAGGTGATCACCGTCAAAAGCGCCGCCGGGGCCTTGGTCGATCTCAACGACCTGAAGGCCAAGCTGGACGACCAGGCGGCGGTCTTCATGATCACCAACCCCAACACTTGCGGCATCTTCGAAAAGCAAATCCTCGATATCACCCGCATGATGCACGAGCTTGGCGCCCTGGTTTATCTGGATGGGGCCAACATGAACGCCATTCTCGGCAAGACCCGGCCGGGCGATTTTGGCGCCGACATGATGCATTACAACGTGCACAAGACCTTCACCGGCCCCCACGGAGCGGGCGGTCCCGGCTCCGGCCCCATTGCCGTTCGCGATTTCCTGGGACCGTATCTGCCCGCGCCGCTCGTTGCCAAAAACAGCGACGGGTCGTTTTACCTCGACCATGATCGACCGAAATCCATCGGCCGCGTCCGCAGCTTCTTTGGCAACGTCGGCATTTTGCTGCGAGGCTTTTTCTATCTCCGGACTTTAGGGCCCCAGGGACTCACGGAAGTCAGCGAGCAGGCTGTGCTCAACGCCAACTATCTCCTGGCCCGGCTCAAGGACGTATATGAAGTCCCCAACGGACCCCGCTGCATGCACGAGTTCGTCGCCTCAGCCAAGTACCTGCGGCGCGACAAGAAAATCTCCGCCATGGACATTGGCAAGCGGCTGCTCGATTACGGCTTCCATGCCCCAACCGTCTATTTTCCGTTAACCGTGCCTGAAGCGCTCATGATCGAACCCACCGAGACGGAGAGCAAGGAAACGTTGGACCGCTTTGCCGAGACAATGATTCGAATTCAAAACGAAGACCCGGCCATGCTCCACCAGGCGCCGCACACGCTGCCCATCAGCCGACCCGATGAAGTCCGGGCCGCGCGGGAGCCGATTTTGAAATGGACTCCCCCTCAGCATGCTTCGTAGTCTACGGTCGATTCCCTATCTGATCGCCGACGGCCCCACGCAGATGGCGGTCGATGAATTCATGCTGGAACAAGCCCAGGCTGGGGAAGCGGCCGTCCGCCTTTATGGCTGGGAGCCGGCCACGCTGAGCCTTGGCTATTTTCAATCCGCACGCGATCGCAAGCAGAATTATGCCTGGAAGGACCTGCCATGGGTTCGCCGTTCAACGGGCGGCGGCGCTATCCTCCATGGCACAGATCTGACCTATGCCTTGGCTTTGCCCGTAGCGGCGGCGCGGATCCGGCGACCCGCCGATTGGCATTGCTTATTGCATCGTCGGCTTGCGGAAACCCTCGTCGAAGCGGGGCTGGGGGCATCGGTGCTGGGCGGGGCTCGCCCCGCGCCCCAGGCATTGGGTTATCTCTGCTTCGCGGTGCCGCAGCCCGGCGATGTGATGTTGGGGCAAGCGAAAATTATCGGCGGCGCCCAAAGGCTAAAACAAGGGGCCTTGTTGCAGCATGGATCGATCTATCCCCCCGCGGCCGAAGTGCTGCGCGATCGCCTGCCGGTGGTGATGGCGGAACTGCTCCAGTGTCCCTTAGAGGAACGGCCCTTCGCTCCAGAGGAAAGATCGCGCATCCGCCAGATCGCCGAGGAGAAGTTTCTTCAATCCGCCTGGAATGACAAGCGCTAAACAGTTGCCGCCAAAACCGAAGCTTGAGCCGAACCGTTTTGGCTGGTTGATTCATTGTGCGGCGGCACGCCTTTGCCGTTTTTCAACAGGTTGACGTAACGTTTGCGCTTGCCCGTCTTGGGATCGGCGCCAATGTGCTCAACGACCGTGAAATCGAATTGTAGAAAGTGTTCCAGATGCTCCTGCTTGAGCTTGGCCAAGAGGGATTGGCGAATCTCGTCGAGATCCAGCGACTTGCCGGGCAGGGGCTGGAGCAGAATGTCGAAATGCGTCGGCCCATCCCGGCGCACCTGGAACTCGGCCAGGTTGAAGATCGGGTGAAACGCCGCCGCGAAGATGAACACGGGAATCTCCACGTCCTTGCCATCCCGCCAGACGCACATGCGGTCGTTGTTCCGGCCGGCGATGGTTTCGATGACCGGCATGGGCTGGTTTGGATCCTTGGTCGGGCGCATCGTGACGATGTCGTCGATCTCATAGCGAATGATCGGCTGCACGAAGTTGTAAAGGTTGGTTAATAGGACCTTGCGTCCGGGCTGGCCGTCAGGCACGGGGCGGTTGAATTCATCGCGAACCTCGAGAATCGCCAGGTCCTGATTGAGCCGGGCGCCGCCGGTGTTCGGGTCGCCCAGCGTCAGCCCCATGCATTCGCCCATGGCGTAGTGATTGCTGACCTTAAGGCCGAACGTGCTTTCGATTAATTCCCGGGATTCGGGATAAAGCGGCTCGCTGATGGAGGTGAGCAGTTCGAGGCAGCCCGCCTGGCGGAGCTTGAGATCGCCCCGCAGTTCCGCGCGGGCCAGGTTTTCCATCACGTGGACGTAGGCCGTGATGAAATGGGGCTTGATCTCGTTGATCTGCTCCACGATTTTTTCGAACGGTTGATTCAAGTGAATGATCCGCAAGTCGGCAAAGCGGCGCATGGGCCGGGGCATGTAATGAAAGGCCGACGAACTGGGGAAGAAGCCGGGCCGAAGCAGGAAAATGACCCAGCGCTTCCGGCTGGTGACGCGCTTGAAGACCTCCCCCCAGGTTTTGGGAAGTGAATGGCCGCGCGCCGCTTGCATGGCAAAAAGCTTCGTCAGGGAAGCGCGATCCTGCACTACGATGGCGGGCTGACCCTGGCTGCCTGAGGTGAGGCACACGGCGTATTGATCCAGGAAGAGCTTGCCGACGTTGTTGACGTCCTTGACGAAGGTTTCCAATTCCTTGCGCTTAATCCGCGGATCGGTGACGATATCGTCATAATGCTCCATCATCTCCTGTTTGGTGAGGATGGGCACGTCTTCCGGCACGCAGCGATGCAGGTCCAAGCCGCGCAATTTGTGGCGGTAATAGGGCGAGTGGCGGGCGGCGTGGCGGAGCAGGCGGCGAAATTGGCTGAGTTGCAAAGCCTTGATCTGGCCGGGGGTGCGGGAAGCCACGTGGTCAAAATGAACTACGGAATGCAAGAAGAGGAGGGATTCCCAAATCGTGCGTAACATGGGTTCGTGATTCCATCGGAAAAGGAAAAGCAGGCCATTATTTCCACGCGCGAGACCAGAGGATGATTATTCTACGAACCTAGGTGAAGTGCGTGTAAAAATCTTGGCTATCGGCAAGGGATCGTGAATGCTGATGGGTTGATCAGTTTACTGTTTGTTGGCCGTCATACTCATCAATGCGATCAAGTTTGTGCAGCGGCGAGGAGTCGCAGCGTTGGCTCATCGCCTAGTCCTTGATAGTACTTTTCGAGAAGCCGATGAAAGACCGAGCCTGGCGGAGCCACCTGGGCGAACAGGGTCGCGCAGGATCGAAGTTTCAGGTCATCGGGCGAACCGAGTAGGTCATGGGCGGAAGTGCCCTCGATGCCGAGTACCGCTTCGGCGCATTCCTTGAGCCTAGACCCCAAGAGGGGATGCATGAGGTATGCCCTGGCTTCATCAAAACTCTTGATGGCATAGCGTTTAGCCATGGAGCTATAGCCCAACCCTTCGAATTGGGGGAAGATGAACCACATCCAGTGGGATTGCTTGCGGCCACTTCGTATTTCGCGCAGGGCCTGTTCATAGACCTGATCCTGTGCCTGGACATAGCGGTTGAGGTCATGGGGGTCATTGGCAATGCTGGACACCTTTTCGAGCTCCCTTTCAGGCTGATCCGTTTGGTCTACACCATGATCGCAACGAACAAGCATGGAGTGAAGCACGGTAATGAACTAAAGTCCCGTTTGGGTTTTCTCACTGACCTTGCCTTCCATAAGCCGCAACCGAATCTCGGTCTTAAAAAAGACGCCTCCTCGTGAGGACTCTGTCCAGATTTTCTCGATGATTTCTGGCTCGCGGTCGTCTCCGACCGAGCGCTCGCGCACGGTTTCCCTCATGGGGTTTGGCATGGTCGTGGGAATCATCGCATCCACCTCGGCGAGCGTCTGCCCTGGTTGGATGCGATTGAAAAGCTCAAGGGTCAAGACGCGCGGCGTAGTTTGACCAGCCTGTTGACCAATGTAGACGACCCCGACTCCAAAGCAGACGGCTACGCCCAATAGGAAGCCGACAATACACCACAGTGTTCGTGAAGAAGTCTCCATTTAGACGCTCCCGATAAAGGGGAATGGGCGAAGTTTTGTGGTGAGTATTTGAACGGCACCTCTGCTACAGGAAAGCGAAGACCGGTTTGGGATGCATCATGAGAATAAAACGGTAGGCACGCAGGTTCAATTAAATTCCTCTGTTTACAGGCGTTAAGATAATCAATGTGGGGACGTGCAGAGTAATGGGCAGATTAGCTTACGTGCACTGCCAAAGCGGCAATTTTGGCATTCAGTCAATTTGGGTGTCAATATGGCACGATGATTGCTCTTTTCCCTCCTAACATTCAGTTCCAGCCCTTTTGGCATACAAGCAAGCGTATTCTCCCTAGAGGTTTATCCATGAACCCCAATCGACTGACGGAAAAGTCACAAGAAGCCTTGGCCGAAGCCCAACAGCGTGCGATTCGGCTAGGTCATCAACAATTGGACGTTGAGCATTTGGCAGCGGCGCTTTTCGGGGCCAGCGACGGCCTGGTGCCGGCCCTGTGCGGCAAGCTCAATCTGGATGCCGGTTCGATTCGCCGCAAGGTCGAGGCGGAATTGGAACGGTTGCCGCGCGTCAGCTCGACGACCGGGGCGGATCAATTGTATGTGAGCAGTCGGCTCAACAAACTGCTCACCCAGGCGGAGGATGAAGCCAAGAAGCTGAAGGATGACTATGTTTCCGTGGAGCACTTGCTGCTGGCCATGGTAGGGGATGGTGGCTCGGTAGGGAAGCTTTTGAAGGAAGCCGGTCTGAGCCGCGACCGGCTGCTGCAAGCGCTGCAGGAAGTGCGCGGCCATCAGCGAGTCACCTCGCAGAACCCCGAAGGCACCTATCAGGCCTTGGAGAAATATGGCCGGGACCTGACGGCGTTGGCGGCTCAGGGCAAGGTGGACCCCGTCATTGGCCGTGACGATGAGATCCGGCGCGTCATTCAAGTTCTCTCGCGCCGCACGAAGAACAATCCCGTGCTCATCGGCGAACCCGGCGTGGGCAAGACGGCCATCGTGGAAGGGTTGGCCCAGCGGATCATTCGCGGCGACGTGCCCGAGGGGCTGAAGAAAAAACGCATCGTGGCCCTGGACATGGGAGCCTTGATCGCGGGGGCGAAATATCGAGGCGAATTCGAGGAACGGCTCAAGGCCGTGCTCAAGGAAGTCACCGAATCCCGGGGAGAAGTCATTCTCTTCATTGATGAACTGCATACCGTCGTCGGCGCGGGCAAGGCGGAAGGGGCGATGGATGCGGGGAATCTGCTCAAACCCATGCTGGCCCGCGGCGAACTGCACTGCATCGGGGCCACCACCCTTGATGAATATCGGCAGCACGTGGAAAAAGACGCGGCCCTCGAGCGGCGGTTTCAACCCGTCATGGTGGACCAGCCCAGCGTCGAGGATACGATTTCGATCTTGCGCGGCTTGAAGGAGCGGTACGAAGTCCATCATGGCGTCCGCATCAAGGATGCCGCCCTAGTGGGGGCGGCGGTGATGTCGAATCGCTACATTTCCGATCGCTTTTTGCCGGACAAGGCCATCGATTTGGTGGATGAGTCCATGGCCAAGTTGCGGACGGAGATCGACTCGATGCCCGCGGAGTTGGATGAGCAGCTTCGCCGCATCATGCAGCTCGAAATCGAACGCGAAGCCTTGCGGCGCGAGAAGGATCCCGCCTCCAAACAACGGCTGCAAAAACTGGAAAAGGAATTGGCGGACTTGCGAGCCTCGGCCGACACGATGAAGGCGCAATGGCAAGGCGAGAAGCAGAGCGTGCAGCAATTGCAAACGCTCCGGGAGCAGATTGAACAAACGAAACAGCAGATCGAGTGGGCCGAGCGCCAATACGATCTGAACAAGGTCGCGGAACTCAAGTACGGCAAGCTGCTCGAACTGGAAAAGCAACTGAAAACCGCCGAGCAGAAGCTGACGGGCGACCAGGGAACGGCGCGGTTGATCAAGGAAGAGGTGGATGAAGAGGATATCGCCGAGGTGGTCAGCCGCTGGACGCACATTCCGGTTGCCAAGTTGCTGCAAGGCGAAATGGAAAAGCTGCTCCATCTGGAGGAGGAATTGCATCAGCGGGTGATTGGTCAAGACGCGGCCGTGAAAGCGGTCGCCGAGGCGGTGTTGCGGGCGCGGTCGGGTCTGAAGGATCCCAAGCGGCCCATCGGTTCGTTCATCTTTCTGGGGCCGACCGGCGTGGGCAAGACGGAATTGGCCCGGGCCTTGGCGGAATTCATGTTCGATGATGAGCGGGCCATGATCCGCATCGACATGTCGGAGTACCAGGAAAAGCACAACGTGTCGCGGTTGATCGGCGCTCCCCCCGGCTACATCGGCTTCGAGGAGGGCGGTCAACTGACCGAGGCGGTGCGCCGACGGCCTTATTCCGTCATTCTGCTTGATGAGATCGAAAAGGCCCATCATGACGTGTTCAACGTGCTGTTGCAAGTTTTAGATGATGGCCGGCTCACGGATGGCCAGGGCCGCATTGTGGATTTCAAGAACACGATCATCATCATGACCTCGAATATCGGCAGCCACCGCATTTTGGACTATCAGGGCAGCTTTGAGGATGGCAGTTACGAGCAAATGGAAGCCACGGTCTTGGCGGAACTGCGGAAGCATTTCCGACCTGAGTTTCTCAACCGCGTCGATGAAGTCGTGGTCTTTCATGGACTGAATGAAGCGCATTTGACGAAGATTTTGGAGATTCAGTTGCAGCATCTGCGCAAGCGCCTGGAAGATCGCCGGCTGTCGTTGGAGATGACCGAGGCGGCTAAGCGGCATTTCGTGCAAGCGGGGTATGATCCCGCCTATGGAGCACGCCCCCTCAAGAGGCTGTTGCAGAAAGAATTGGAAACGGCCATCAGCCGCAAGATCATTGCCGGCGCCATCAAGGATGGACAAACGCTGCAAGTGGATTTCGACGGCCAGGCGGATGAAGTCGTGATTGACGCCAAGTAAGGCGTTTGGACTTGTCAATTCCCCTCTTCCTGGGCTATGAACGATGGGTCAACCAGGAAGAGGTTTTTTATGACCACGCTGTACATTGTTCGGCACGGCGCCACCCGGGCTAATTTGGCCCGGCCGTATTGGCTGCAGGGACAGGGCAGGGATGAGCCGCTCATTCCGCTGGGCATGCGGCAAGCGGAACAGGCGCGCGATCAGCTCAAGGACAAGCGCATCGCGGCGGTTTACAGCAGCCCCATGCTGCGCGCCCGGGACACCGCTCAGATCATCGCCTCGGCTCATGGACATCAGGTTCGTCTTGAGCCGGAGCTGAAGGAAGGCCATGTGGGCCGTTGGGAAGGACGCACGTGGGAAGAGATTCAGTCGAACGAGCCTGAAGCATTTCAAGCCTTTCAGGACGACCCGGGCCTACACGGTTATCCCGAAGGTGAAAACTTTCAACAAGTGGCGGAGCGGGTCATTCCCGTCATGCGACGGTTGGCTCAGCAGCATGAAGGGCAAAGCATTGTCGTCGTTACCCATCAGATCGTAACCCGCGTCTTCCTGGGGCATCTGCTCGATCTCCCTGCCCGGCGAACGCGGCAGATCAAGCTGGCCAACGGCGGGATCTCCGTCGTTGCTGGTTCCGCAGGCCGCATGCAATTGGTCACGCTCAACGCTGCCTTGCATTTAAGCATGGAAGAGGAGTGAAAGCGAGCCTCAGCCGCATGGAGTTCGACTGACCGGGAACTGGCATTACCGGGGCAGCGTCATGGGATGGCCGCCGAAGTTTTTAACGATCATGCTCTTGATGCGCCAGACGTCGTCCGCTTCCTTTTCCAGGACGAAGTCGATGGTGCCGATGTAGGCGTTGTTGAGGTTCAATCCAGAAAATTGACCATAGACCGTCACATTACAGAGACACTCCAAACGCCGGGGGTTGTCGCTGCGGGGCACGTTGAGGTTATAAAAGGAAATTGTTCGCGGCTCGGGAGGCAGCAAGTACTTGCGGGCGCGCGCCAACAGGGCATCGCGATTTTCGCCCTCAAAACTGAATGACGCGGACAGCAGTTTGTCGATGCCATCGATGTCTCCCTTCTCCGCCGCGCGCGCCATGGCCAGAACGCTGGCTTCCACCTGCTCCCGATCGGTCACCACGAGGGTATCGACCAGGAAAACCAGTCCCATGAGCGCGATGACGCCGAGCAGATAGAACAAGTGCGCCACGCGCCTCGTGGAGAAGAAGGCAACCACAAACATCAAGCCGATCAAAACGAGCACGATGTAGGCGCCGGTCGGATGTTCGGTGAACCAGGTGGACATGGCGGATTCCCTTCAGGTTCCATGGCAGCGATCACTCCATCATCATGCCGTATTCGTTCCTGTTTGCCAAGCGCCGCGTGCTGGCAGACGTCAAATCGAGGGGGCAGCTATCCGGTTCGTGCAGTCCCTATCCTTCCCATTGACTTGGAATGTTGCTTGCTTGGTCATGGGCGCGAGTTGATAATCACGTCCAGGCTGAGGTGGAGGGGCGCCCGTGTCGAGCAGCACACCGCTGGACGAAACCAATGACTTTCAACCGGGCAACGCGCCCGAACCGACCCTTTCACGACTCGCGCCGAGTGCCCAACCCAGCGAACATCTCGATCATTTCTCCGTCAGCGACGACGTCCCAGTCGCCCAACCCCTTTCGGAAACGCTCCCCAGGGAAACGTACGGCAAGTTCAAGTTGGAGAGCGTCATCGCCTCGGGCGGCATGGGCATGGTCTATGAAGCCTACGACGTTAATCTCAAGCGGCGCGTCGCCTTGAAAGTGATGAAGGATTGTTTTCCCGGCGATTCCGAAAAGAAGCAGCGCTTCATGCGCGAAGTGCAAATCGCCGCACATCTCAAACATCCCCATATCGTCGAGATCCTCGAATTTGGCGAAGTGGATGAGATCCCTTACTTTGCCATGACCTTGGCCCAGGGCGGCAATCTGATGAGTTGGTTGAAAGCGCATCCCACCGATCAGCGCGGCATCGTGATCTTGATCGAACAGATTTGCCGGGCCGTGCATTTTGCCCATGAGCAAGGCATCATGCACCGCGACTTAAAACCGAGCAACGTCTTGATGACGGGGGCGGGAGTCCCCTTGCTCGCCGATTTTGGCCTGGCCAAATATGAAGACCATTCTCCGCAATTGACCAGCACCAACGCCGTTCTAGGCTCGCCCCATTACATGGCTCCGGAGCAAATTCGCGGGAGCAAGCATGTGACGCCGATGACCGACGTTTGGGCCGTTGGCGTGATGCTATACGAGTTGCTCGCGGGGAAAATGCCATTCACCCAAGAGAATCGCTTGGCGCTATTCGAAATGATTCTTTATACGGCGCCGCCGCGGCCCAGAGCCATCCATGCCGATTTGCCGGTCGAATTGGAGCGGATCATTCTGCATTGTCTCGAAAAACTTCCCGAGGATCGCTATCCATCTGCCTTGAAGTTGGCGGAAGACTTAGCCGCCTGGCTTCGCGGCGAGGTTCATCGACGATCATGGCGCGACCGGTTGCGGCCCTATTGGCGCGCTGTGTGCCGCCATCCCCGCTATGCGGCCTTGGGCGGATTGCTGCTGCCGATAGGTTTGCTGTGGATCGTTTTGAATTGGGGCTGGTGGGATCCTTATCGAGCGCTGTATTCAGAAATGGCCGCGTTGCAGTCGGGTCAACCGGTCACGTTGATCGATGCCGTCGGTCCCCCGAAATACTGGGTCGAAAAACGGGGCCGCGTGGAAATCCGACCCCATCAGCTTGCGCTTCGACCGTTCGAGATACGAACGATGGGGACCGCTCTTGTGGAACTGTTTCCTAGCCCTCCCGCAAAACACTTTCGCTTGGATGCGGAAATGCGCCATCTGGGAGGGGATACCAAGAGCAAGGTCGGGCTATTTTTCAATTTATGCGAACATGCCACGGCATTGGCCGACGTTCAATCGCTCTACATTTTTCAATTCAATGACTTGAGATCTCTCCCGTCGCTGCCGGCGCCGCCTTCGCGACCCTTTGCGCGCCTGGACCTGGCATGCTTCTCGACGTTTCGAAGTTTGCAGTATCCGGATGAGCAATATTACACGTTCGCGACCCGTTTTTTGCCGGCTTCTCAAGAGCAAAAGGAAGCCGCCTGGCGCTTCATCCAAATCGAAGTCGAAGAAACGGTCATTCGAGCGTTCGCCGATCGATCCATGATCACGGCAATCTCCTTGAACAAAGAATCCTTGACGGAAGAAATGCTGCTTCATGGCATACCGCTCTTGAATCCCTTGAGCAACAAGTACAACCCGGAAATCCATCTGGACTCCTGTTTGCAAGCCACGGGGAGTTTAGGATTGTTTTTGGACAAAGCCGTGGCGGAAGTTCGCAACGTTCGCTTAACGCCGTTGAAGTAACCCCTGTTGGCTAATCGTGGAGGTCGGGATCATGATCGCTCAAGCGGGATGGCATTCTGGCGGGAAATGGCTGTGGGTGGCTATCGGTTGGTCGCTGCTGGCGTGGAAGGGGGTGCCGCAAGAACAGCCTCCTCCACAAGACAAGGACAACGTGAAAATCGTTGCCAACGACATTGTGGTCCGGCCCGTTTTAGCCAAGGATGCCTCGGACCCTGAAAAAAATCGCGTGGTCATTAAATACAAGTGGGAAGTTGACCCGGCCCGCCACGACGTGAAAAGGACATGCCGCGTCCAGGTGGAATTCGCGGAAGCTCAGATCGTGGGAACGACGTGGCGTCCCAAGGAACTGCCTTGCCCCTGTCAACCGCTCACCAATCAACGCGTTCCTGAAATCGTGGAGGATACGAAGAACAATGCCTTTCACGCTCCCAACGCATTGTTCGAGGGCAACAAGCTCCTGTCAGTGACCCTTGAGCGCATCGACCCCATCAACAAAATGATCTGGCGCATCAAGCGCGTTTACCGCGTCGTGAACGGCGAGGTGCAGACGGATGCCGATCATAGTTTGCGGGATTCGCCGTCGTTGATCATCTTCCCGCCGGAGGGTAATCGCGTGAGTGGCGAGACGGATGCGGGTTGCATTGTCACCTACACCTTGACTTGCCCGGGATTGCCTACCGGTGCTTCGATTCCCGTAACGGTGGATCCGCAGGGCCGATTTGTCATCGATCATGGTCCGCTCACGACCCGGTGTTTACTGTGCGTGACCTCGGTCAATTCGTTTGGCGGGTCCACGACGGTGTGCATCGTTGTCAAACCCACTTGACGCCGTCGAGTCGCCTTGTTGGCTGGGTCGAACTATCCTCATTCCAGCCGCAGGCTTTGCCACAGATACCAGGTGGCGACGGAGCAATAGGGCTGCCACAGCTCCCCGCGCTGCCGCAGGTCGGCTTTCGTCGGCAATGCGGGCAAGCGGTACAGCTTTTTCACGGCGGTTTTCAGCCCCAGATCATCGACCGGCAAGACATTGGGCCGCCCCAAGGAGAAAATCAGAAACATTTCCGCGGTCCAGCGGCCAATGCCTTTGACCTGGATCAAGCTGGCGATCACTTCTTCATCGTCGGCTTCGTGCAAGCGTTCGAGTTCAATTACCCGCGCGGCCACTTTGCTGGCCAAATCGAGGAGATAAGCCGCCTTGGAACGCGACAGCCCGGCGGAGCGCAGATCCTCAAAGCGCTGCGCGAGCAGCGCTTCGGGCGAGAGCGCGCGGGGCGCCAACAGGTCCAGCACTTTTTGCCGAATCGAAGCGGCTGCCTTGATGGAGATTTGCTGGGAGATGATCGAGTAGGCCAAGGCTGGGAAGCGCTCCAGCACCATGTTCGGTCGGAACGGGCCCACGGCGTCGATGGTCTTGGCTAAACGGCGATCGCTTTTCTTGAGATGCCGGACGGCTTTGTGACCATAGGTGGGTTTCATGAAAGCGCGACTCGCCGCGATAGAGAAGAAGCAATCGTCGTCGATCCATCCAGCCGTGCAGGGAATGGCTTGAATCACATTCTATGAGTTGGGAAAGGTGCAAGCCACGATGGTCAACCCGTAACGGTCGGCCAAGGCCACGGTCTCGGCTTCGTCGATGAGGATCGTTTGCTGGGCTTCGATGGCGAGAACGCGCCCCCCCGCCCGGTGGAGGGATTCGATGGTGGATGGGCCAATGGTTGGCACATCAAACCGGCGGTCTTGTTGCGGCTTGGCCACTTTCACGACCGTGAAGCCCCCTTGTTTGCAGAACGCTCCCGCCCGCAAGATGGCCTGGTCGGTTCCTTCAATCGCTTCAACGGCCAATACCGCCTTCTCCATCACGGCGATGCTTTGACCGACATCGAGCCGGCCCATTTCCTTTGCCAGCCGCCAGCCATAGGCGATGTCTTCCTGTTCCTTGGCCGTCGGGGCGCGCCGAGTCAATACGCCAGGTTTCACGAGCAACTCCGGACAATAGTCGAGGGCGGAGCCAAAGGTTAAGCCATCCCGGGCAAATTCATCGATCAAGCTCAGCAGAAGGGTGTCGTCTTGATTGTCGCGGCGCCGCCGGCGAAACCAGAACCACAAGGTGCGGAGGTCCGGCATAAGCGACAGCCAGCGCCAGGGCCGGTACATGACCTGTTTATGAATTTTGCCCGCCATGATGATCTCGCGCACCCCCGCCTTGCGGAAGCGGCGAATCATCCTGCCCATCTGCGCCACGCCCACCCAATGGAATTCATGGCATAGGTCTTGCAATTCCGCGGACGCTTCATGCCGCACCGCCACGCAGACCACTTGCAGCCCTTGACGCTTGGCCTTCTCGGCGAAAATGACCGGGAAGCGGCCCCAGCCGGCCAATAAGCCCACAGGCGCCGCCGCTGGTTCCATCGGCTTCTTGGCCGCACGAATGGTTTCACGTTGGGTCAAAGCAGAGGTCATGGCGTCTTGTAATTAACTAGCTACCTGCTGATGCGCTGCACCATTAACCGGCGAGGCCAAGATGCTTTTTGATCTTACGCACGTCTTGCCGGATTTCGGGCAGCCTGTCCATGCTAAGCAAGATGATCTTCGCATCCCGCTCGGGTCGGGCGGGAGCTCCCAGCACGCGCCACCCCGCGGGAATGTCTTTGTGGACGCCGGCCTGGGCGCCCAGGACCGCTTGATCGCCGATGTGGACGTGATCCGCCACGCCCACTTGACCCGCCATGACGACGTAATCGCCTGTGCTGCTGGAACCGGCGATGCCGACCTGGCTTACGAGAAGGTTGTGCCGTCCGATATGGCAGTTGTGCCCAATTTGCACGAGGTTGTCGATCTTGGTGCCGCGCCCGATGATGGTTGGCTCGAAGGTGCCGCGGTCGATGGTCGTGCCGGCGCCGATTTCGACGTCATCCTCGATGCATACGCCGCCATATTGTGGAATCTTCACGTGCTGGCCGCCTTGGGTGCGGTAACCGAAACCATCGGCACCGATCACGGCGTTGGCGTGGATGGTCACGCGATGACCCAGTGTGCAGCCATGGTAGATCACGGCGTTCGGGTACAAGGTCACGTCATCCCCGATGCGGCACATGGGGCCAATGAAGACCCCTGGATAAATGCGGCAGCGGGCGCCGATGCGCGTGCCGGCGGCGATGGCAGCCAAGCCCTGAATGCACGCCTCCGGTCCGATCTGCACGGTCGGGTGAATCGCAGCGTGCGGGTCCACACCGGGGGGTGGCATGGAAGGCTGCGGGTGGAACAAAGGGTAAAGGGCGGCAAACGCCAGGATCGGTTCCGCTACTTCCATCACGGGGCGCTCGCCATCGCGAAATCCCTGGCGCACGATCAAGGCCGCGGCCTGGCATTGAGCCAGGTCCTTGGCGTGATCCTCGGAATCGAGAAACGTGACGTCGCCAGACCCCGCCTTGTGAAAGGGGCGAGCGCCTGTGATCATCAAGTCCGCAGGGCCATGAAGGGTGCCGCCGATGCGTTCCGCGAGTTGTTGCAAAGTGTAGGGCATGGACCGCCCTTTCATCCGTGAAAGGTGTTCGGATCGACATTTAACGCCGGTGCATCCTAACTTGCCCAGCGTGGATCGGCAAGGCGAGGTTGCCGTCTGGGGCTCGCCGATCCAGGGGGGATCGAAGCCGAAAGGTTCAATCTACTTACGATAATTACTTGACTTGTACTTCTTAAATGATTGCAATCAACGCCAGAAGATGGATTGGACGCTTCTCATCAAACTTATCTAGCCATTACAAAGCGCGGCCGCGAGGCAAGGATGCCTGATGGCCGAGGGAGAACGGTTATGTTCCTGGCACAAGGCTTCATCGATCCCGCCACGCTCGATCAACTTGTTAAACTGGCTGCCTTGGGCACCAGCGGCATCTGTATCCTGGCCCTTTTCTTGATCGGCATCCTGATTTACAACATTCCGGAGGATCATCGCGAGCGCCATCGCTCCGTGCGGATGTACATGTGGATTTGCGTGATCATCGCATTGATCTCCGCAGGAAGCGGTGCCGCCAATGCCTATTACAATCATGAAAAGATCGAGAAAGAATCGGCGGCCAAGAAGGCGGCCATTAATGAAGTGTCGCAAATCAGAAGCGAAACAGCAGCCAAGACGGAAGAGTTTAAGCGACAGGAAAGCGCCCTGAATCATCAGCTTGCAGAGCAAAAAAAGGCGAACGAATTGCTGATGGGCCAAGTCAAAAGTTTGGGAGCTTTTGCTTCTTCGCCCATTTTTGTATCCGTCGAAGGAAAACTTACGGACAGCGAAAGAGTAGAGTGGAAGAAGCTGAAGACTAAATTCGACAAGATCATATCGGAACATAAACCGCCGGAATAGGCCGTGGGCTGTGACTCGATTGCTAAACCTGGGCTGCGTCACACATTGAAATACTTGGCTAGCGGGTGGTGGGCGATCAACGCCGTCGTGGATTGTTCCGGCTCAAGCTGGAAATGCTCGCTCAGGCTGACGTCGATCCGTTCGGGCTGTAGCAGTTCGAAGATTTTAGCTTGATCCTCCAAGTCGGGACAGGCGGGGTAGCCGAAACTGTAGCGGCAGCCTCGATAGTGGAGTTTGAAAAGTTTTTGCACCTCTTGGGCGTCGTGCTGGCCGATGCCCCATTCTTGGCGGATGCGTTGATGCCACATCTCCGCCAGGGCTTCCGCGGACTCCACGCTGAGGCCGTGCAGATAAAGATAATCGGTGTAGCGGTCGCTCGTGAACAGCTCATGCGCCTTGCGGCTGGCTTCGCGCCCCATGGTGACGAGCATGAAAGCGACCGTATCCTGGGCGGGGCCAGCTTCCTTGGGTTGAAAATAATCGCTTAAACAAAGATGCTCGTGATGCCGCTGGCGAGGGAAGTGAAAGCGGAGCTTTTCCGTTTGCCCATCTTCCTCGAAGATGATGAGATCGTTGCCCGCGCTCGCGCAGCGGAAAAAGCCATAAACGACCGCGGGCTGCAGAATGCGTTCCTCGATGCATTGCCGCTTGAGTCGCTCAAGGGCGGGAAAGGCCATTTCGCGCATGACCCGATCATATTCAGCCGGTGCGATGCGGTTTTTACGGAATTGCCACTGCGTGCTGATCAGGGTGCGGGTATTGAGAAACGGAAAGATTTGTTCCAGGGGGATGTCCCTGATCAAGCGCGTTCCCAAGAACGGCGGTGTTGGCAGGTCCGACGCGACTGGCAGGGTGCGGATGTAGCCGTTGCGTTCCGGCGCGACGGTCTTGGGCTTGGTCCGCACGGCCACGTTCACCGATGCGGCTAGCCCCGACGGCGAAGCAACAACCGTCCTCGCCGAGGTCGAGACCGCTTCGACTTGGGCGCAAATCTGATCCATGAGCCGGAGCCCTTCGAAGGCGTCCTCGCCATAGTGCACCTTCGGACCGTAGACCTGGCGAAGCGACTCTTCCACGTAGCGGCGGGTGAGAGCGGCACCGCCGCAGATGACCGGGACGTGCAGGCCGCGCGCCGCCATCAACTCCAGGTTCTCCTTCATGACCACGGTGGATTTGACGAGCAGCCCGCTCATGCCGATCGCATGGGCTTGTTGTTCCTGGAACGTCTGCAAAATGGCTTCGATGGGCTGCTTGATGCCCAGGTTGAAGACCTTGTAGCCGTTGTTGGTCAGAATGATGTCGACCAGGTTTTTGCCGATGTCGTGGACGTCGCCTTTGACCGTGGCCAGCACGATCTTCCCCTTCTCCGCGCCTTCAATCCGTTCCATGAACTGTTCGAGATGCTTGACCGCGGTTTTCATCACTTCGGCGGATTGGAGCACGAAGGGCAACTGCATTTGCCCGGACCCGAAGAGTTCGCCGACGACCTTCATGCCATCCAAGAGGATCGTGTTGATGATGTCCAGCGGCGTGTAGGCTTCCCGGGCTAGGTCGAGGTCGGGGATGAGCGAATCGCGGCGGCCTTGGATGATGGCGTTCTTGAGCCGCTCCTCGACGGTGTCGCCCAAATGGATGGTCTTCTTGGAAGAGACTTCCTTGCCGCCGAGTTGTTGATAATGAGCGATGAATTGTTGGAGCGGATCGCCTTCTCCTCGTTGATTGAGCAGCAGCCTCTCCGCCAATCGGCGGCCCATGGGGTCGATGTCGTTGAGGGGGAGTATTTTGCTCGCGTTCAGAATGGCGGCATCCAGACCCGCGTCCAAGGCCAAGCGCAGGAACACGCTGTTGAGCACTTGTCGCGGATAGGGGTCCAGGCCGAACGAGATATTGGAAACGCCCAGCCAGGTGCCCGCGCCGGGGAGGTTTTCCTTGATCCAGCGAATGGAGTTCAGCGTTTCCACAGCGGCGTTATGCAGTTCGGGCTGACCCGTGGTTACGGGGAGGACCAGCGGATCGAAGAAGAGATCCGTAGGCGGCACGCCGAATTCTTGAGTGCAAATATCGTAAATGCGCTGGGCGACGCGCGCCTTCCACTCGCACGTCGTGGCCTGGCCCACTTCGTCGATGGTCAGGGCGACCAAGGCGGCGCCGTATTTCCGAGCGAGGGGGACGACGACGTCGAGCTTTTTGCGGCCTTCTTCCAGGTTGATCGAGTTGAGAAACGGCTTGCCCGTGACGTATTTCAAGCCCTCCGCCATCACTTGCCATTCCGTGGAATCCAGCACCAGGGGCAGCTTCACTGCTTCGTTGAAGCGGCGGAGCAGCCGGGCCATGTCCCCGGCTTCATCGCGGCCGGGATAGGCCACGCACACATCCAACAGGTGGGCCCCTTCATCCTCCTGCTCGCGGGCCATGGCGGTCATGCCGTCGAGGTCGTCCGCTTCGAGCAAACGTTTGAACTTGCGGCTGCCCGTGGTATTGGTGCGTTCGCCGACGATCAGCGGGCCAGGCTCCATCTTGTAGGTGACCGCCTGGTATAAACTCGAGCAGGATGGTTCAAAAACGACTTCGCGCGGTTTGGGTTTGGCCCCGCGGAGTCTCCGGATCACGGCTGCCAAATGTTCGGGCGTCGTGCCGCAGCAACCCCCCACGATGTTGACGCCGAACTCGGTGACGAATTGATATAAGTAATCCGCCAACTCGTCCGGCTGAAGGGGGAAGTGGGCTTTGCCGTCGATGTTCTCGGGCAACCCGGCGTTGGGCAGGCAGCTCAGCGGTCGGCGGCAAAATTGGCTCAAATGGCGGATATGGCTGACCATGCGGTCCGGACCCGTAGCACAATTGAGGCCAATCACATCCACCGGCAGGGCTTCCAGGGTGACCAGGGCGGCGCCAATGTCGCTGCCGGTCAGCATCGTGCCCGTGGTTTCGATCGTCACCTGGACCATTAGCGGAACCTGGCGCCCCAGTTTCTCCATCTCTTCCCGGGCCGCGATGACGCAGGCCTTGGCTTGGAGCAGGTCGAAGCAGGTCTCAATCAGTAAAACGTCGCATCCGCCCTCGAGCAACCCCGTCATTTGGGGTCGATAAGCTTCCCGCAGTTCGTCGAAGGTAACATGGCCCAGCGTGATCGACTTGGTTCCAGGGCCGATGGAGCCAATGACGTAGCGGGGACGGTCGGGTGTGGCATAGCGCTGGCAGGCCGCGCGCGCCAACTCGGCGGCCAGCCGATTGATTTCGAAGCAGTGATCTTGTTTCTTGAATTCCGCCAGGGCGATGCGGTTAGCGCCAAAGGTATTCGTTTCAACCGCGTCGCAACCCACGCTGAGAAAGGATTCATGCGTTTCGCGGATCCATTCGGGGTGGGTGAAGAGCATCCATTCGGAGCAGTTGACCAGGTCGTCGCCACCCCAGTCCTTGGGCGAGGGGTTATAACGATGAATGCTGGTGCCCATGGCGCCATCGAAGATGAGCACATCGTTCTCAAGACGTTTGAGGAAATCACTCATAAAAGCCGAACAATCTCCGCGCCATCAGACCGGTTCAACCCGCACTTGCAGGGAACGGTTCCTTGAGCCTCTGACAAAAATGGGTCGAGCCCCATTTATTGTATGATTCCACTAAATTGGTTCAGGTTCATTCTTGAGAGGAAATCAAGAAATTCAGCAGACCGGTCGTCATGATGGGGACCCGGCGGCTTGGGGGGGCGACAAAAAATCAGCTCACCCAAAGTTTGAGTGAGCTGATCATGAATTAGCCTCCACCTGTGCCGTGTAGACGCTTTTGAGAACCCGCTGTTAAGGTGGGTGGCCGCACGATTGGGTTTGGGATCCCACTACAAGGTGGGCTTGCCAGCGCCGATCGGTTATATGGTGTTAGGCCCCCTGCGGGTTACAGACATCGGTTCTCCAAAAAGTGTTCGTCTATCACCAACACTGCAGAGGCAAGTTCATGTACTTGCTGTGCGATACATAAATGTAGTTCGACATCTGGTCAAGATCAAACAAAAAACGATCCCTCCCGGGCAACTCTTTCGAACGGCGGTTTGGAATTCGACAAAAAGAAGAGAAATCCCATCATCCCGGCCGCCGCGGGAAACATATAATTTCTGAGCCTGACTTCGCTGCTGCCACTTAGTTTGAACGGGATCACGATGGAATCAACTTCTCCCGCCGGGCGCGCCATCTCGGCTGCCGATTTCGAATCTGCCGTCTTGGAGCGTTCACAGCAGGTTCCCGTGCTCGTGGATTTCATGGCCGATTGGTGCCACCCGTGCCGTCTCCTCGCACCCATTTTGCACCAGGCCGTGCAGGATCGCGCGGGCAAGCTCGACCTGGTCACCATCGACATTGATGTGAATCCCTATCTCGCCGCGGAGTTTGGCGTCAATGGCGTCCCGGCGGTTTTCCTGTTTCATCGCCGCAGACTCGCGGGCCGCTTTACTGGGTTGATGAGTGCCGAGCAGCTGGCCGCCTTTCTTGACCGCCATCTGCCCAGCCCGCTTGAGGAAAAAATGGAAATGGCGCGAGCGTTATTGTCGACGCAGCCCGCTCAGGCGCTGGAACAGCTCACTCCTGAATGGCCAACGTGCCTCGAAAACGAAGACGTGCAGGCCGTGGCCGCCGCGGCCTTGCTGGAGTTGGGCCGGGTCAAGGAGGCCAGGCAAGCGGCTGAGCGCGTGACCGAAGGCAGCCAATACCACGACCTCGCCAGGCAGGTGTTGGCACGGTTGGATTGGCAGCGCCACGTTCAAGAACGAGGCGGGTTCGCGACCTGTCAGGCCCGATGGCAACAGCAACCCAACGATCCACAAGCGTGCCTGGATTGGGGTTTAGCCTTGGCCTCGACCAAACGCTATGAAGAAGCCTTGCCCGTATTGCTTCAAGCCGGTCAAGAAGACGCCAGCCTGGCCAAGGGACCCGTCAAGGATGCCATGGTTTCCCTATTTAAAATTTTGGGACCGGATAACGAGTTAGCCAACGACTTTCGTGGACAATTGGCGTCGCTGCTGTATTGAAATCCCAAACGACCATCGCTGGGAGTCGTCAAGCATGTCCCCCTTGCGTTTGCTGATGCTCATTTGCACGGGATTGATATGGAGTTTGGGGGCAGCCTCAGTTCCCTTGCAGGCCGGGATTTACAATTCCGCGGAGCCTGCCGTTCCCTTGGACGACCAATTGGAGCGTTTTCTCGACCAATTGAATCGCTTGAGGGCTTTAGGGCCGCCGGATGCCCTCATGCAGCAGGTCGCGGGCGGGGCCATCAGCGAGGAACGGAAACGCTACCTGGCCAGGATCGAAGCATTACGCAACAAAGGCCATCAAACGAAGCTGACCGCAGACGAATTGGCCAACCTGGGGGCTTACCTTTACCGTGTGCGCACCACCCAAGCCCGGATTCCCTACTTTCAAGAAGCCATCGAAGTCCTGGAACAGGCCCGCCGGGAGCACCCCAATCATTTTGCCATCATGGCCAACCTCGGCACTGTCTATCAGATGAGTGGAGCACTCGATGCGGCCGTGAGCTGCCTCGAGTCGGCCTATGCGATGGCGCCGCCAGAATGGCAAAAATTTGAACGGTTTCATTGGATGCTCGTCAGACGCCGTTTTATGGAGCGACAACGGCCCGGTCCCGTGGCGCTCGATGGACTGTTTGATGCCGCCGCAGCGGAACCCTTCCGCTTCATCGGCCCCGCGGGCGTGTGGCAAATCGGCTTGCTGAGCGACGGCGAACGCGAAAAGCTGCCCGGAAAATCCGTGGCCGAAGCCGCGAAGATCGTTCAGCAATTACTCGTTTGGCTTCCCGAGGATGCTCGATTGCATTGGATGCTGGGCGAGTTGGCCAATGCCCAAGGGCAACTGAAGGCCGCCGCGAAGGCCATGACCCTGGCTGTCGACAATTTCCGTTTCACCCATGCCGATTTGAAACTGCGCCGGTTCACCTTGGAAGACGCGGTGGTCTGGAGCGACGTGGCCCAGCGCGTCGGCACCCTGCAGCAGCAGGCGGAGTGGGTGGCTCAAAGCTGGTTGGGACCCATGCCCGTCGGCATGCCCGGCCCCGCGGTGCCGGCGGAGCTATTGGCCATCGCCTCCTTGTGCGGCAAAGCCAAGGTCAATCAAGAGATCCCAGGCTTGGCCGATTTTTTGGGAGGCCATAAGAAACCTGGACCGCCGCCGGCCTTATTTTCTCTCGATCAGATTCAATGGTACTGGTGGGTGATCGGCAGCGTGGTAATTCTTGGGTTGGTTTGGATGCAAATCCGCGAATGGCTTAGAAAGCTGGGATTATTGACAAACCATCAGCCAAAAACGCCTCAAGCCTAATGGCAAAGGACCTGTGCATGCAGGATTCAGCGCGTGCTTTCCTCGTCGAACTGCTTCGAACCCCAAGTCCATCAGGATATGAGCGGGCCATTCAGGACGTCGTGCGGCGCTGGGCCAGCGCCTATGCCGACGAAGTCCGGACGGATCGCCATGGCAACGTGATCGCCGCGAGGAATCCTGGCGCCGAGCCGAGGATCATGCTCGCGGGGCATTGCGATCAGATCGCGCTCATGGTGCAGTACATCGACGACAGCGGCTATCTGTACGTCCAACCCATGGGAGGTTGGGACATGCAGATTTTGTTGGGGCAAAATTTGACCGTGTGGTCGAGCAAGGCAGGGGCGCTGCCCGCGGTGGTGGCGCGCCGTGCTCCTCATCTCATGACGGCCGAAGAGAAGAAAAAAGTCCCTGACTTCATGGATATCTGGGTCGATATTGGCGCCAAGGATGGAGCGGAAGCGGAAACACTTGTCAACGTCGGGGATACGGTGACCCTGGCCTTGGGGCATCGCGAACTGCGCAACGCCCTGATCTCTGGCCCGGGCATGGATGACAAGGTCGGGGTTTGGGTGGTTATGGAAGCCTTGAGGAGGTTGCATGGGAAACAACTCCAGGCCAGCGTCTATTGCGTCTCCACCGTTCAGGAGGAGATCGGCCTGCGCGGAGCGACGACCAGTGCCTATGGGATTCACCCCACCGTGGGCATTGCCGTGGATGTGACCCATGCCACGGACACGCCCGGCAACGACAAGAAGCAGATTGGCCAAGCCAAGTTGGGGAAAGGCCCCGTCATCGTCCGTGGTCCGAACATCAATCCCGTCGTCTTTGAACGGCTGAAAGTGGTCAGCGAGCAACATGCGATCAACGTTCAGATCAAGTCAGCGCCCCGGGCCACGGGGACGGATGCCAATGCCATTCAATTGGCCAGGGACGGCGTTGCCACGGGGCTGGTGGGCATTCCGAACCGCTATATGCACAGTCCCGTCGAAATGGTGAACACCAATGACTTGGACCAGGCAGCAGAACTCCTGGCCCAATTTTGCTTGACCGCCGATGCGCAGGTTGATTGGACGCCATAAAAACGGGCTTGCGCACGACGATTTGTTCCGAAGTCTTTATATCATAGCACTTTAGCGACATCCTAAAAATGGGCAGCAAGGCTTCCAAGTTGCCGTAAATGGGCTAAAATAGAAGCAATCGCAAATCCAAGAGGGCTTTCTCCCTCCCATGATTTGCGATTTCTGTTTGATCCTTCTTCGGCGATGCCTCCATGGGATGCATCAGCAAATGGTGGCCAACGTTCCAGGATAAGCCAATGAGTGATACATCGCGGATTCCGATGACCAAGGAAGGTTATGACAAATTGAAGGCGGAACTGGACCGCATGAACAACATCGAAATGGTGGAGGTCGCCAAACGCATCGCTGCTGCCCGAGAGATGGGCGATTTGCGAGAGAATGCGGAATATCATGCGGCCCGTGAAAATCAGGGCTTGTTGCAAGCGAAGATCGACTCCTTGCGGGATCGACTGAGCCGGGCTGAAATCGTCGACACCGGGTCATTGCCGATGGACCAGGTGGTCCTCGGGGCCAAAGTGCGGGTGCTTGAGCTGAATCATGACGAGGAAGAGATCTTCCATTTTGTCAGCCCGGGCGAGGATGACCTCAACGATAATCGCATTCTCTTAAACAGCCCGATCGGTCTGGCCATGGCGGGCAAAAAAGTCGGGGAGATTTGTGAGGTTCAAGTCCCCATCGGAACTTTACGATATCAGATAAAAGAGATTTCCTTTTCGTGAAGATTAGGGTATGAATATAAGATGAAGCCATAAGAAATGGAGGCGAGTCGCCCTTCGCATTCTATCTGAGCCGCTTCCGAGTTTGGGGAATGCCGTTGCACGTAGCTCCGATGCATAGTGTGCATCTCGAATGCCCACGGAAAGAAGCCTTCCGTGCCGCCAGGGAAGCTTTGTTCAATGCTTGTGGCGAACACACCGTGCAACTCTCCGCTTCCGACCTGCAATCCGCCCTGGCCGTCTTCTCGAACAAGAACGCCGAACCAAGAACTCCCGAAGTCCAACCTCCTGCCGACCCGGCTAGCCTGCCGTGCGTGGTGTTAAATCAGACACAAACCAGAATCCTAAAAATTGGCCATAATACCATTGGCCGCATGGCGGATAATGACATCGTCAGCAATGATGGGTTCATGTCCCGAAGGCATTGCGCGATTTTGGTTCACTCTAACTTGGTTTGCGAGTTGCACGATCTGGCTTCCAAGAATGGAACCTTCCTTAACGGCATTCGGATCAAGTCGCCCGTCGTGCTCAAGCCTGGCGACGTGATCCAGTTGGGAGACGTCCGCATCGTCTTCACGGGAACGGAAGTCGTTTCCCCCCTCCCCAAGGCCGAAGTCAAGGACCAAACGTGCGTCCTGCCTGAAAGCTGAAGCGTCCCTCAAGGATCTCCTTTCTTCCCTATGGGCGCGAACCGGGCCGCGGCGAATCCATCTTGTAAGCAGGATGCCGCCGGGGTATGTTGGTATCCACATGTAAAGTTGAACACATCGCCTTGGTTGCGCGTGGATTATTATTCGAATAGGGTGGCGTCGTGAGTTCCGCGAACCTTTGTCGCTACATTCATGACGATCTCAAGCTCAAACTTGAAGCGGGCATTGGCGTGCCCGTGCCTTGGACATTGGCGAACTTGGCTCAACTTTATCAAGTGAGCTTGATGCCGGTGCGCATGGCGGTGAATCAACTGGTCGAGGAGAAGTTTCTCAACAAACTGCCTAACGGTCGGGTTTGCATCAACTGGGAAAAATACGGCACGATTCCGCATGACCAAGTGGCCAAGGTGATCGTTGCACCGCCCACCAACTGGTTTAAGATCGTCACGGACGACATTTATTTACACAGCTTGAGGCAAAAGCCGCGCGTCATGCGCATCGACGCCACCGCCAAGCAATTTGGCATCAGCAAGTCCTTGGTTCATAGCATTTTTCATCGCTTGGCGGGCATCGGCTTGTTGCAACACGAGCCGCGGCGCGGTTGGCTAACGCGTTCCTTTGACGTGAACGATTTGGACTCCTTTCTCCAAACGCGGGAACTGATCGAACTTCAAGCGCTGGACCTGGTTCGAGACAAGCTCGACCGGACTTGCCTGGAAAGGTTATTGGTCAAAAACAGCCCGCTGCCGGGGCAACCCCTCATTTTCGACAATAGCTTGCATCGCTATTGGATAGATTTGTCCGGCAATCCGTATTTCATTGAGTTCTTTGATCGGCATGGCAAATACTTCAATACCCTGTTGGAATACGCGGAGCTGAAGGATGATTTGAAGGAAGAACTGGCTGCGCAGCATCGGATGATACTCGAAAGCATGCTGCGACGTGATTGGCGACGGGCGAAAAATTATCTCATTTTCGACATTCAACGATTAAGGCCCATCCTGGTGGAAACGCTTCAGCGAATCAATGAACCCGCTCCCGCCCCCGACTCAGTGCATGGCCTCCACATGGAGGTGAAGCCCGTTTCATTCAGGGCAAACTGAGAGAATACGCCCGGAGGGACTCGAACCCCCAACCGGTGGATTAGAAATCCACTGCTCTATCCGATTGAGCTACGGGCGCTGAACAAGAATGGTTCCAAACGTGGGCGGCTCCTCTGCATTTTAAGCGACGTTACTTGTCTTTCAACAGACGATGCAACAGGGACAGGTTGATCGCATCCCAGGACTGCCCCGCGCGTTCGCCCTTGGGTGTTTCCAGGATCATGGGGCGGTCTTGAAATCGTCGATCCCGCACGAGATGGCGGAATGCTTCCTGTCCCAGGCAGCCATGGCCGAGATGAGCATGCCGATCCACGCGGCTGCCCAGGGGTTTGACGCTGTCATTGAGGTGAAACATCCGCAGCCGGTCCAGCCCGATCCATTGGTCGAATTCCCTGATGGTTCGCAGATACTCCTTGCGCGGCGCCAGAGGATAACCTGCCGCAAAGACGTGGCAGGTGTCGAGACAGATGGCGACGTTTTGCGGATGTTTCAGCCGAGCCAGAATGCCCGCCAGGTGCTCGAAGCGATGGCCAATGCTGCGGCCTTGACCCGCGGTGGTCTCCAGCAATAGGTGGGTTGGGGTTGTGCCGACTTGTTTCATGCACGCCTTGACGCCCTGTGCCACTCGATCCAGCGCTGCTTCCCATTGATCATCGCTGGCCACGCCAGGATGAACCACAAGGAAATCCAATCCCAAGCGATCCGCTCTTTCCCATTCGATGGCCAAAGCATCCACGGACCGCTGATGAAGGACCGGATCTTTCGTGGCCAGGTTCAGGAGGTAAGCCGCGTGGGCGGCCGTGAACGCGATTTGATGTTCCCGCCGTTTGCCGTGAAAGTGATCGACCATCTCCTGGGTCAGCGGGGCGGCGCGCCATTGGCGATTGCTCTTCGTGAAAAGCTGACACGCTTCCATGCCGAGGCGGGCGGCGGCGTCAAGAGCGTTGGCGGGTTCTCCCGCCGCGGACATGTGAGCGCCGAAAAACGGCATGAGCCAATCCTGAAGCCAAGCGTTGGGACCAAAACTTAGGGAGATTTGCCTGGACCACGGTCGGGAGCGACGTCAAGCTTGCGAAAGCGGCTCAACTCCGACTCACGCTTGCTCATCAACTCGATGCGCTGCTTGAGGAGTTGACCATAATTCAATTCCTTGAAGGTGAGTTGCTTCTCCTGGTCGTTCAATTGGATCATGGACTGCAGCTCGGGTTCCGTAATCTGCCGCGGCATGCTCCATTCCCAAAGCGACAACCGTTCGAGGTAGCCTTCATACTTGATGGGGCCCCACCATTCGGCCCGGCGCGGGAACAAGGTTTGGCGATCCAGATAAAGCCGGCATTCCCGGGGGAAGAAGGTGAAGCTTTGTCGCCGGTCCCACTGTTCGCGTTCATTGGGCACGTGGGCTTCCTCGCCGGGCTTTTTTACAGGGGCGAGCACATCGAGCACTTCCTTGTTCCAGGTGCCAACGAGCAGGTAACATTCCACCTTTTGTCCGTCCGGCAACGTCAAGGTTTCGATCGTGGCCGGCTTGAACTGCATGTGTTTTTGCAAGTCTTGTATGGTGGGGCGCAGGCCGTGGAACCCATGTTCCGTATCGATGTCGAAGCGAAGCTGCTTCGCTTTGTCCACATCCAGGTTGGTTTTGCCCAATTCGACCAGCTTGATCTCTTCGTCCATGTCCGTGATGCGGTAGGTTTCGGCCTGGGTCACATCGCCCAGGTTTGAAATTCGCCAAATGGTGGTCCCATCGCCGATGATCTTGGTGAGGACTTTGATGGTGCCTTGTGCGCTTTCCGCTTCATAGCGCACCCGCCTTTGGGGGGCAACGATGGACCGCGCTTTCAACGACGTGGGCAGCCCAGGAGTCCGCGTCCACTGCGTGTAGTGTACTTCATAGAGGGAGAGCTTCTCCAAATGGGCGATGCATTGGTTGAGTAAATCTTGGGGATTGAGGGAAGTTGTTGAGCTTGGTAAAGACGTGGAAGGGGGTTGCTGATAAGTCGCCAGGGAGATGGAAGGACAAAAAGCCAAGATGAAGAGCAGCATCATTCGTGTGGACATGGGTGGTTTCTTCCGAATTTGACGAAAGAAGCTTACGGGATATGCCGAGTATACAGTTTAGACGACCACGACGACAAGCGCTATGGTCAGGGGTTTCTACACGCTTACCAAGGTTCCAGCTTACCGGCCCAGGGGAAAGTGGCCAGGTCGAAAACGACGTGAGCAGGGGCCGTAGGCCGTGGCGAGGGGATGAATATGAAACGGACTGCGGGTTGGTTGATCACTTTGGCTGCGGCCAGCGGTTGCGTGGCCACGGATTCGAGCTACTATCGAGGCCCGATGGGTCACGGTGGCATGACGTCGGCACCGGCCATGGCCGGCGCCGTCGGACCTTGGGGCGAGCCGGTCGGCGGCGGGGCCGCGATGGCCAGCATGCCGCCGCACGCGATGGCGGCGCAAATGGGCATGCCACCGGAAGTGTTCCAAGCCACGATGATGGGGCAAGGCGGCCAAGTCATGCAGGCCCATTACATGGCCGGCATGGCGGCGGGCGGCATTGTGCCCGCTCAATGCTGCGTGGGTGGCGGCATGGGCGCGGGCATGGGCGGCGGTGCGGGCAATAATGGCGGCGCCTATGTCACGCAGCGAACGCAGGTTCGCTTTGCCGGTCCCGCGGGCGCCAAGATTGGTTGGCACGTGGCGACGGGCGGTCAGGGCGTGGCCACGCACATGATGGATGTGCCCAGCCGGTTTAACTTCCTGCAAGCCTCCATCTATCGACTGAAACTCTCGGACATCCCCGGCCGTCAAGGTCTGGAACTGTATCCAACGATCGAAGTCGTGCCGAGCAATGCCAAGACGGATGCGTTCCTCGCGCATAATTACGTCCCGGTGGAATTCAGCGATGAAGACTTCGATCAAGTGATGTCGGGGAATTTCATCACGAAGGTGATCTATCTGCCCGACGCGGCCTATCAATCGCAGGCCGTGGGCGGCCCCGAAGAAATCAGCTCGACGCGGCTGGAACCCGGCGTGGATCCGATTGCCGAAGCCCAGCGCCGCGGCCACATCCTGCTGATCATTCGCGTCGGCGGCATCGATCTGGAAGCGCGCAACACGCCGCCGCTGTCGGCTCCCGCGGATGGCGGAGCGCTGATGGACATGCCGGTGATGCCGAACATGCCCATGCCGCCAGCGCCAGTGATGCCTGCCGGGCACGTTTCGGGAAGCAAGCCCCGCGTCGGGTTGCTGAACAGTTCGACGCCGGTCTTTCCGCAAACGGCAATCCCCGTGAAGTAACAACGTCCTGACCGCAAGGAAGGTCGAGACATCGAAACTTCGGGCGATGGGGTTTAAGTCCTGGGAATGCACGGCACACGTCGTCCCTTCCTCGGAACTTAAACCCTGTTGCTGTTCAAGAGCGTCAAGGACAGGAACTCGTGGACCGAAAGAGGGATGGTGGACGGCCATGAAGCGAGCAGGGATGATCGGCCTGGGCATTGTGCTCGTGGGTTTTGTTGCCGCGGCGACCGCGCAACCGCCGATGGCAGCCGCCGCGAATGGCCCCATTTTTTATGTGAAACTGCAAGGCCGCGATGGGATGCGCGTGACCTTCTATGAAGGCCCTCAGACGAGCCGCACGGCGGCGTGCCCCGTGGTCGTTTCGCTTCGTCCCGGCTGGATTTATCGGGTCCGCTTCGACGGCGCGTCCGCCCATTCCGACGAACCGATTTACGCCAGTTTGCAAGCACGCGACGTGCTGCGCATGCCGGCGCGGGTGAAAGCCAGCGATCATCCCGCTCCTCTTTCAATCACCACTCAAGATCATGAGCAAGTTCAGTGGGGAGCGATGGTGACCAAAGTCATCGTGCTGGAAGACCCCGAAAATGTTCTGGCGATCCCCGCGGCGGATGACGTTTCCGCCGAAGTCGAAGCCTTGCCCTCGGAACATCTCCGCGTCTTTGCGGAAAACCATGGCCGGCCCATGCTGACCATCCGGATGGGGAGCCGCGAGCCCGATGCGTCCGAATTGAGCGGGCAAGTCGTGCCGCGCTTCACGTGCGTGGGCAACCCCATGATCGGGCCTGATGGATTGCCCATCCTGGTGCCGCCCAAGGGCGGTGAAGAATGCGTCCGCGACGGCGGCGACGGCAAGAACCGCGTTCATTTTGGACCCAGCGGCAAGCTCCAAGGGCTGGACCCAGCGGATACCGTGGCGGAATTCACAACGGGGCAGGGGGTGCGCAAGCTGGTTATTTCCAACCCCGTCTGTGTCTATTCGCCGCGCTATGTGGTGATCCGCCAACTCGCTTCCCTTGGGCAAACCAGCACGATTTGGGAATCGGGCCAGCTCGCGCAAAACGAGAGCGGGTGGAAGCTGTTGGCCAAACAAAATCCTGAAAAAGCTAAGCAAATCGATGAGCCTGCGACCGTGCAATCGCGCGTCCGCACCAGTGCCAACATTCGCGTGGACTCTACTCAGTCGACGCGCAGGGCCGTGGGGCTCTCCGCCGTCGCTTCCATGACGGGTGTGGGCGTGGTCGAAGGCAAGGAGATTCCCAAAGTCTCCGTCTTCCTGCCCGGCGACTTCCTGATATTACAAAAGTCGGCCTCCACCGAAAGCGCCCGCGTGGGGGACGTCGTGACCTTCACCATCAAGTGCATCAACAACACGAATCAAGTCATGAACGACGTGGCCATCGTCGACAGCCTGTCCGCGCGGTTCGAATACATTCCCGGCACGGCTCAAGCCGACAAGGAAGCTGTTTTCTTGACGCAGGATAATGAGGCGGAATCGCTAATCTTGCGGTGGGAATTGCGTGAACCGCTGGCCCCGGGGCAAACGGCTACTGTCAAGTTCCAGGTCAAGGTTCGCTAAAGCCCTTCAGTTAATTGATTCGCTTGAAACAACAGAAACAGGCCGCCCGCGCCATCGGCGGCCTGCAAGCTTTTCATGCCCCCAGCCGAAGGTGGCGTTCAGTTTTCCCAGCCTACGGGCGGAGCGCCCACGGGTTCGTTGCCGGCGCCCGCCGACGACAGCTTGCTGTTGCGCGAGTATCGCAAAAAGACGGCGTCCTGTTCGGCGTCATCAGCGAGCCGATCGATGTCGTCGCGCACCGTCGGTTTGAGGAAGGATACGCCACGGGTACAATTGTTAGGTCGGCACAGATTCCCTTCAAACGGTTGAAAAAGTTGAGCCAATGCGGCATCCTCCGAGCTGGAATTGGACTGCTCGACCGAAACGCACGCCTGCATGTTCAGAATGAGATTGTTCCTGAAGGCGATCCGATTCTCCGGCCGATTGGGCGGCAAGGTTTCCAGGTTGATCCCGTTGTTAAAACGAAGGAAAGTATTGTTGGAGATGGTCAGACGCAGACTCTTTCCGGGAAGGATGGTGAAGGCGTCGCTGGGACGATGAATCTTGTCGGATTTTTTGGCTGATTGCGGCAAAATCAAGAAGCGGTTATTGCGGATGGTGATGCCATTGGCCGAACCCTCAATGCG
>JAANMX010001093.1_pt1 | contig 32367 bp, 33 predicted proteins | sample 7279681 | NCBI WGS metagenome assembly JAANMX01 (sample SAMN14094542, study PRJNA606508) | bioreactor metagenome | isolation source: A lab-scale SPAN reactor treating ammonium-rich wastewater day 351 | place: Ireland: Galway | collected 2018-01-01 | reverse complement strand
ACCGTTCTCAAACTTCAGATTGGTGGAGGTAAACGGGATCGAACCGATGACCTCTTGCATGCCATGCAAGCGCTCTCCCAGCTGAGCTATACCCCCACAATCGAGCAATTTCATTCTAGTGAATGTCGTTGCTGTCTGAGCCTCAAATTATAGACCGATTTTTCAGCGGTTTCGCAAACGCGCCGTAACTTTTTCACGTCCGAGCAATTCGAGCACCGCATCGACCGAGGGCGTGTGCGGCGTACCGGCCGCCAGCACGCGTACCGGCATGGCCAGTTGCGGCATCTTCAGGCCCTGTGCAGCCAGCACTTCCTTGATGGCCGCGGCAATCGACGCCTTGTCCCACGCGCAGGCCTGCAACGCATCGGCCAGCGCATCAAGTGCCGGGCCAACCGCGGAGGTGACATGCTTTTCGCGGTATTCCTGCGAGGGCATGACCGCATCGCCATAAAACACCATGGCCCAGTCCGCCAGGGCCACGGTGGTATCGCAGCGGTCCTTGAACAGCGCGCAGAGACGGGGCAGCCGGCCATCAGCCACCACCGCTGCGTTGACCCCGCGCTTTTCCAGCAACGGAGCCACGATAGCAGCCAGCGCATCGTCGCCCAGGGCCTTGAGGTGCTGGGCGTTCACCCAGCGCAGCTTGGCTTCGTCGAACTGTGCTGCGCTGCGCCCCAGATGATCGAGGTTGAACCATTGCAGGAATTGCTCACGCGAGAAGATCTCGTCGTCGCCGTGGCTCCAACCCAGACGCGCCAGGTAGTTCACCATGGCATCGGGTAGGTAGCCTTCGTCGCGGTATTGCGTCACTGGCTTGGCCCCGTTGCGCTTGCTCATCTTCTCGCCCTGCTCGTTGAGCACGGTGGGCAGGTGGGCATAGACGGGCGGCTCCTGGCCCAGGGCACGGAAGATATTGATCTGGCGCGGCGTGTTGTTCACATGGTCGTCGCCGCGGATCACGTGGGTGATCTGCATGTCGATATCGTCCACCACCACGCAGAAGTTGTAGGTGGGTGTGCCGTCCGGGCGTGCAATCACGAGGTCGTCCAACTCATCATTGCGGATCTCGATGCGGCCCTTGACCTTGTCGTCCCAGGCCACCACCCCGCCCTGCGGGTTCTTGAAGCGCAGCACCGGCTGCACTCCCTCGGGAACAGGAGGCAACTGCTTGCCGGGCTCGGGGCGCCAGGTACCGTCGTAGCGCGGCTTTTCCTTGGCGGCCATCTGCTGTTCGCGCAGGGCGTCGAGTTCGACCACGCTCATGTAGCAGGGATAGACATGCCCGGCCGCCTGCAGCTGCGCCAGCACTTCCTTGTAACGGTCCATGCGCTGCATCTGGTAGAACGGGCCCTCATCGGGGTCCATGCTCAGCCAGTGCATGCTTTCAAGGATCACATCGACGGCGGCCTGCGTGGAGCGCTCCACGTCAGTGTCCTCGATGCGCAGGATGAAGTCGCCGCCCGTGGCGCGCGCGAAGGCCCATGGATAGAGTGCCGAGCGGATGTTGCCCAGGTGGATGAAGCCCGTGGGTGACGGAGCAAAGCGGGTGCGCACGCGCGCGGTGGTTTTTTTGGGTTCTGCGTTCATGTCAGGGAGTCCAGACCCCGTGCGAGGTCGGTCTTCAGGTCGTCAATGTGCTCCAGGCCCACGGCCACGCGGACCAGCCCCTGGCCAAGGCCAGCCGACTGGCGTTGCTCTTCGGAAAGACGCCCGTGCGAGGTGCTTGCGGGGTGGGTGATGGTGGTCTTGGTATCGCCCAGGTTGGCGGTGATGCTGCACACCCGCGTGCTGTCGATGACATGGAACGCCCGCGCGCGACCCAAGGCGGGGTCACTGGAGCGCACGTCGAACGACAGCACGGCACCGCCCAGACCCGACTGCTGGCGCATGGCCAGCGCGTGCTGCGGGTGCGACGCGAGGCCGGGATAATAGACACGCGCCACCTGCGGGTGCGCCTCCAGCCAGGTGGCCAGTTGCAAGGCATTGGCGCTTTGGGCCTGCATGCGGATGTTCAGGGTTTCCAGGCCCTTGAGCACCACCCAGGCATTGAACGGCGAGAGGTTCATGCCGGCGCTGCGGATCAGCGGGGCCAGCTTGTCGTCAATGATGGCGCGCGGGCCGCACACGGCTCCGGCCATCACCCGGCCCTGGCCATCAAGGAACTTGGTTCCCGAATGGATGACCAGATCGGCCCCTAGGCTGGCCGGGCGCTGCAGCGCGGGAGAGGCGAAGCAGTTGTCTACGGCCAGCAGAACACCCGCAGCGTGCGCAATGTCGGCCAATTCGCGGATGTCGCACAGATCGGTCAGCGGATTGGTGGGCGTCTCGGCGAACAGAAGGCGCGTCTCCGGACGCAGCGCGGCCTTCCAGGCTGCTGTGTCGGTTTGCGGCACGAAGCTGGACTGCACGCCGAAACGCGCGAACTCGCTGCCGATGAGCTTGATCGTGGAGCCGAACATCGACTGCGAACAGATCACATGATCGCCGGCCTTGAGCAGGCCCAGGCACATCAGCAGGATCGCGGACATGCCGCTGGACGTGCCGATGGCGGTTTCCGTGCCTTCGAGGGCCGCCAGGCGTTGTTCGAAGCTCGTGACCGTAGGGTTGGAAGTGCGCGAGTAGGTGTAGCCTTCTTCCTCGCCCGCAAAACGGCGGGCGGCCGTTGCAGCGTCGGGCTGAACAAAGCTGCTCGTGAGGTAGAGCGCCTCGGAGTTCTCACCGTAGACGCTGCGCGGCACAGCCTGGCGCACGGCCAGCGTGTCAGGGTGCAGGCCTTCCGGCAATTCGTGGCTCATGAATCAAAACCTTTGCGTTGGGTGGTGGCAGATAACGGGTGGTGAGACGGCAATTTCAGTTTTCCTGAGCATTGGGCAAGGACAAGCGGGAGGTGTCTTCATCCCCCTCGTCTCCGCCATTGCGGCCTTCATTGAGTTGCGCAATGCCGTCGGCCGTGATGTCGCCCGTGACGTATACACCGTCAAAGCATGACGCGTCGAAGCCAGCGATGGCGGCATTGAGCGAACCGATGGCCTTTTTCATGGCATCGACGTCCTGGTAGATCAGCGCATCGCAGCCGATGATCTGGCGAATCTCCTCCACGGAGCGGCCATGCGCCACCAGCTCGCTGCTCGTGGGCATGTCGATGCCGTAGACGTTGGGGTAGCGCACGGGTGGCGCGGCGCTCGCCAGATACACCTTGCGCGCACCCGCATCGCGAGCCATCTGCACGATTTCGCGGCTGGTGGTGCCGCGCACGATGGAGTCGTCCACCAGCAGCACATTGCGCCCCTTGAACTCGCTGCCGATCACATTGAGCTTCTGGCGCACGGATTTTTTGCGCACGCCCTGGCCCGGCATGATGAAGGTGCGGCCCACATAGCGGTTTTTGACGAAACCCTCGCGATACGGCAGGCCGAGCAGCTGCGCCAGCTGCATGGCGCTCGGACGGCTCGACTCCGGAATGGGCACCACCACATCGATCTCGCTCGGCGGAACGGTGGAAACCACCCGCTTGGCCAGGGTCTGGCCCAGGTTGAGTCGCGCCTGGTATACCGAGATGCCATCCATCACCGAGTCCGGGCGGGCCAGGTACACGTACTCGAAAATGCATGGGCTGAGCTGGGGTGCTGCGGCGCACTGCTGCGCGGCGATCTTGCCATCCAGTCCAATGAACACGGCTTCGCCGGGCTGGATGTCGCGCTCGAACACATGGCCCGTGCCTTCCAGGGCCACCGACTCGCTGGCCAGCATCACCGTGCCATCGGGGCTGCGGCCGATGCACAGCGGGCGAATGCCATACGGGTCGCGGAAGGCCAGCACGCCATGTCCGGCGATGAGCGCGATCACCGCATACGAACCTCGGATGCGCTTGTGCACGGCCTGTACAGCCGCAAACACATCCTGCGGCTGCAATGCCTTACCACGGGTCGCCTTGTCCAGTTCGTCGGCCAGCACGTTGAGCAAGACTTCCGAATCGCTCTCGGTGTTGATATGGCGGTGGTCGGTGTTGAACAGATCGGCCTTGAGCGACTGCGCATTGGTCAGGTTGCCGTTGTGCACGAGCACGATGCCAAAGGGCGCATTGACGTAGAAGGGCTGCGCTTCTTCCTCGCTGGCCGCATTGCCGGCTGTGGGGTAACGCACCTGCCCCAGACCACAGCTACCGGGCAGCGCCCGCATGTTGCGGGTGCGGAACACGTCCTTCACCATGCCCTTGGCCTTGTGCATGAAGAACTTGCGCCCCTGTTGCGTGGCAATTCCGGCTGCATCCTGGCCGCGGTGCTGCAGCAGCAGCAACGCGTCATAAATCAACTGATTGACAGGAGACGTGCTGATGACGCCAACGATTCCACACATATGTATTCCATCCATTTGCGGGACCCGTCCCGCATCGCACCACTACGCTGGATGGCCGGGCACAGGCCCATCCATCCACTCCATCCATCGATTCACGCCGGGAGATGTTTCCCCAATTCCTGCGGCAACACCGGCTTCAACTCGTTGAGAACGCCCGACAACAGCGCCGCCCCCCGGGATTCCTGCCACCAATCGGCCTCGTGGAGTTGCGTCAGACCCGCCATCACCACCAGCACCAACAGCACAACGACGCCGCGCAGCACGCCAAACGCGGCCCCCAGCGTGCGATCGACCGGCCGCAGGCCCACAGCCTCCACCAGTTTTTTGCCCAGCCACGCCAGGAAGCCACAGGCAAAAATGGCCACCACGAACACCAGGATGAACCCTGCGGCATACCGCACCGTCTCCTGTGCTCCGTCCATTGGCAACCATGCCGCAGCGTCCGCCGCAAACCACTGCGCCACCAAAAAAGCCACCACCCAGCCCGCCAGCGACAACACCTCGTAGACCAGCCCGCGCCATGCCCCTATCAGCATGGACGCCAGCAACAGGGCCACAAAAATCCAGTCAAGGGCTGCCATGCAAAGGCCATCCGGTTCACAGCAACAAAATCGACACCGGCAAGTTCAGCCCCTTGATGCGCGCCGCAGCCTTCTCGGCCTCGGCCTTGCCGTCAAACGGCCCCACACGCACCCGGATGCGCTTGCCGTCCGGGGTGTCAATCACATGGGTGTAAGTCTTGATCCCGGCCCGTTCCAGCTTCAGGCGCACTTCGCGTGCCTTGTCCGCCTCCGCAAAGGCACCGATCTGCACAATGAAGCGGCCATTGTCTGGCAATGAAGGCGCGGCAACAGCCGCAGGCACGGCCGGACGGCCCTCCAGCAATGCGCGCGCCCGGGCTGCGTCATCGCTGTTGGATGGACGGGGTTCCGCCACGGGCGCCGGCTTGGCCTCGGGTTTGGCTTCGATGCGCGGCTTGGGCGGCGCCACCTCGGGTGCGGACGCGCTTTTGGCCGCCACATCGCCCGAGGAGACCGCTGCCACCTGCGTCGGGCGCTCCTGAGCGCGCGTGGCAGGCTGGCTGGCAGCGGGTTTGACCGCTCCCGCCGACGGCGCAGCCGCCGGAACCACCAGCGGGGCCACCTTGTTGCGATCCGGGATCTCGATCGTGATATCGACAGGGATCGGACGGGGCTGGGTATCGAAAAGAATGGGAAAGCCCACCACGCCCAGCAGGACCAGCAGGGCGGCACCGATCAACCGGTGTCGCGCGCGCCGACGCATCACCTCGATGCTCTCGGCACGAACGGGGCGCACAGGTTTCGACACCTTGACGCCCTGCTCCTTCTGGCCGGGCCACCGAAACTTGAAAAATGCCATGGAGTTGCAGATACCTAGGTGCCCAGATGCTTGGCCTGCAGGCGTGGCACACCGTTCAGCAGCACACCACCCACCGTATGGAAGGAGCCAAAGACGATGATTCTATCAGCGGGGTCGGCCGCAGATATGGCCGCCTGCAAGGCGTCCGCAGGGTTGGCATGGGTGCTGGTAGCCACCTCACGCCGGCCTCCCGCGACGATCTGCAGCGCATTCCACTTCTGCTGCAGTCCGGCGGCGCTTTCGGCCCGGGGCGTGGGCAGATCGGTGAAATACCAGCGGTCCACCACCGGCCCGATCTTGGCCAGCATGGCCCCCAGATCCTTGTCGGCCATGGCGCCCAGCACGGCATGGGTGGTCGGAAAATACCCCATGGCGTCCAGGTTGGCTGTCAGCGCTGCCACCGAATGCGGGTTGTGCGCGACATCGAGCACCAACGTCGGCTGGCCCGGAATGATCTGGAAGCGCCCGGGCAACTCCACCAGCGACAGGCCATTGCGCACCGCCTGAGCGGTGACGGGAAGGCGATCGCGCAGCGCCACCAGCGCGGCCAGGGCTCCCGAGGCGTTGACAAGCTGGTTGGCGCCGCGCAGCGCCGGGTAGGCCATGCCCGCGTAGCGCCGCCCCCGGCCGGCCCAGCCCCACTGCTGTTTATCCCCGGAGAAATTGAAATCCTGCCCGAAGCGCCAGAGATCCGCGCCAATCTCGCGCGCATGGTCGATCACGCTCTGCGGCGGCACCGGGTCGCTGACCACCACCGGACGCCCGGTGCGCATGATGCCGGCCTTCTCGCGCCCGATGCTCTCGCGGTCGGGGCCAAGAAATTCAACATGGTCGATGTCGATGCTGGTGATGACCGCGCAATCGGCGTCCACGATGTTGGTGGCGTCGAGCCGCCCGCCCAGCCCCACCTCCAGAATGGCCACGTCGAGCAGCGAATGGCTCATCAGGCGCAGGATGGCCAGCGTGGTGAACTCGAAGTAGGTCAGCGAAATATCGTTGCCGTTGAGCGTGCGCGCACTCTCCACGGCCGCAAAATGCTCCAGCAGCGCCTCGGCGGCGACGATGTCGCCATGGATGCGGCAGCGCTCCTGGAAGTGCACTAGGTGCGGCGACGAATACACCCCCGTGCGGTAGCCCGCCTCCAGGGCGATGGCCTCGATCATGGCGCAGGTCGAGCCCTTGCCATTGGTGCCCGCCACGGTGATGACCGGGCAGTCAAAGCGCAGCGCCATGCGGCGTGCCACCTCGCTCACCCGTTCCAGACCCATGTCGATGTTGTGCGGGTGCAGGCGTTCGCAGTGCGCAAGCCAGCCTTCCAGGGAGTGAATCTTCGTATGCATACAGCCCGGGATTGTCGCCCAGCATCCGCCTGTCGCATGATGGCGGCATGAAAAACCCGGACATCACCCTCTATGGCATCGCCCACTGCGACACCGTCAGGAAATCCCGCGCCTGGCTCACGGCGCGCGGCCTGGAACACCGTTTTCATGATTTCAAGAAGCTGGGCGTTCCGCCGGAGGCACTGAGCCACTGGCTGGAGCAGGCGGGCTGGGAAAAGCTGCTCAACCGCCAGGGCACCACCTGGCGCAAGCTTGATGCAGCCACCCAAGCCGCCGTGCACGACGCGCCCAGCGCCCGCGCGCTGATGCTGGAGCAACCCAGCATCATCAAGCGCCCCGTGGTGGAATGGCGCCAGGAGGGCACCCTGCGCGTCACGGTGGGATTTGACGCTGCGCAATGGAGCGAACCGGTGCAAAACGGCCCAACCGTTTGAAAATGCACATTTCCTTACGCAAGTTTACGGGGCACATGCGCACTGTTTGCGGGCCCCCACTAAACTTTTCACCAGTCTGGCGCGTTACGAACAGACAACCTGAAAGGCGTTCTTCCATGAAAAAACTGGTTCTGTTTTCCATCATCGCCAGCACAGCGGGCCTGGCTGCCGCGCAGGAGCAGGGACGCGTACTGTCGGCCACGCCCATCGTGCAGCAGGTGGCCTATCCCCGGCAGGTCTGCACCAACGAAACCGTCTACAGCGGCCAGAACACCACGGGCGGTGGCGCCGTGCTGGGAGCCATTGCCGGAGGCGCTGCGGGCAACGCCATCGGCAAGGGCAGCGGGCGCGCAGCCGCCACGGCCCTGGGCGTGATCGGCGGGGCCGTGCTCGGCAACCACATCGAGGGGCAGGGACGCCCCGGCTACGAGACCGTGCAACGCTGCGGTACCGAAACCACCTACGAAAACCGCACCGTGGGCTACAACGTGCTGTATGAATACGCGGGCCGCCAATACACCACACAGACGGCCACGGACCCCGGGCGCTACATCCCTGTACAGGTGCAACCCCTGACCCACAACGCCCCCTACGGCCAGACCTATTCCACCCAGCCCGACCCCTACGGCCAGAGCGGCTACGCGCAGCCGGGAGTGGTGACCTCGCCCTATGCCGCGCCCCAGGGCAACCCGGGCGTGACGATCATCGAATACGGCTACGAGCAGGACCGGTATCGCCATCGCCAGCCCTACCCGTCACACCGCTACAACCCCTACGATCGCTGAACCCTGCCCCCATTCAGAAAGAGCCCCCAGCGGGCTCTTTCCTTTTGGGCGACCGCAGATGCGGGACGCCCCGGGGCCAGTGCCCTAAAATCCAAGGTTTGTCTCTGCACCACCTCCCCCTTCCATGACCACCGAAAAAATCGACGGCGTGTCCGTCACCACCCAGGCCAATGTGTACTTTGACGGCAAGTGCGTGAGCCACGGCATCACCTTCCCCGATGGGACGAAGAAATCGGTCGGCGTCGTGCTGCCCGCCACGCTGACGTTCAACACCGGCGCGCCCGAGATCATGGAATGCGTGGCCGGATCGTGCGAATACAAGCTTGCCGGAAGCGACACCTGGGTGAAGTCCTCCGCCGGGGAGCAATTCAATGTGCCCGGCAACTCGAAGTTCGACATTCGCGTGACCGAGGCCTACCACTACATCTGCCATTTCGGCTGAAATTTAGAGTGTTTTCAGCCTTCAGCGCTTATGTAACAAGCGCAAGCAGCTATCATTTTTGAGAAAGCTTCCATGGCAACCATCCTCCAGAACCTCCCCCTCGGCCAGAAGGTCGGCATTGCCTTCTCCGGCGGCCTCGACACCAGCGCGGCCCTGCGCTGGATGAAGAACAAGGGCGCCCTGCCCTACGCCTACACGGCCAACCTGGGCCAGCCCGACGAGCCCGACTACGACGCCATCCCGCGCAAGGCCATGGAATACGGCGCCGAAGCCGCGCGCCTGATCGATTGCCGCACGCAGCTCGCCCACGAAGGCATCGCCGCGCTGCAGGCCGGCGCCTTCCACATCAGCACCGCCGGCGTGACCTACTTCAACACCACGCCGCTGGGCCGCGCCGTCACGGGCACCATGCTGGTGTCGGCCATGAAGGAGGACGACGTCCACATCTGGGGCGACGGTTCCACCTTCAAGGGCAACGACATCGAGCGCTTCTACCGCTACGGCCTGCTCACCAACCCCTCGCTCAAGATCTACAAGCCCTGGCTGGACCAGCAGTTCATCGACGAACTGGGTGGCCGCGCAGAGATGTCGGCCTTCATGACCAAGGAAGGCTTCGGCTACAAAATGAGCGCCGAGAAGGCCTACAGCACCGACAGCAACATGCTCGGCGCCACGCACGAAGCCAAGGACCTGGAATTCCTGAGCAGCGGCATCCGCATCGTCAACCCCATCATGGGCGTCGCCTTCTGGAAGGACGACGTCGTGGTGAAGGCCGAGGAAGTGTCGGTCACCTTCAACGAAGGCCAGCCCGTGGCCCTCAACGGCAAGGAATACGCCGACCCGGTCGAGCTGATCCTGGAGGCCAACCGCATCGGCGGCCGCCACGGCCTGGGCATGAGCGACCAGATCGAGAACCGCATCATCGAGGCCAAGAGCCGCGGCATCTACGAGGCCCCCGGCCTGGCGCTGCTGCACATCGCCTACGAGCGCCTGGTGACCGGCATCCACAACGAAGACACCATCGAGCAGTACCGCATGAACGGCCTGAAACTGGGCCGCCTGCTCTACCAGGGCCGCTGGTTCGACCCCCAGGCCATCATGCTGCGCGAAACCGCCCAGCGCTGGGTGGCACGCGCCATCACCGGCACCGTCACGCTGGAACTGCGCCGCGGCAACGACTATTCGCTGCTCAACACCGAATCGCCCAACCTGACCTACGCGCCCGAGCGCCTGTCGATGGAAAAGGTGGAAGACGCGCCGTTCTCGCCACTCGACCGCATCGGCCAGCTGACCATGCGCAACCTCGATATCGTGGACACGCGCGCCAAGCTGATGACCTATGCCCAGTCCGGCCTGCTGACGCTAGGCCAGGGCTCGCCGCTGCCACAGCTGAGCAACGACGACAAATAAGCCTGCGTCCCGCGCAGCCATGAAAAAACCGCCCTCGGGCGGTTTTTTCATGGTCATTTCAGCCTCCAGCGCTTATGCAGCAAGCGCCAGAAGCTATGTTTTGAATAGCATCAAATCACCACGGGTTCCGGCTCCAGCCGGATGCCGAAGCGCTCGTACACACTGGTCTGGATCGCCTTGGCCAGGGTCATGACCTCGCCGCCGGTCACACTGTCCTGGCCGTGGCCCCGGTTGACGAGCACCAGGGCCTGCTTTTCGTACACCGCCGCCTTGCCCACCGTCTTGCCCTTCCAGCCGCAGGCATCGATGAGCCAGCCCGCCGCCAGCTTGATGCTGCCGTCGGGCATGGGGTAGTGCACGATTTTCGGGTCGCGCGCAATGATGTCCTGGCACTGCTCGGGCGTGACTGTGGGGTTCTTGAAGAAGCTGCCGGCGTTGCCCAGCACGGCCGGGTCGGGCAGCTTGGCGCGGCGGATCTCGCACACCCAGTCGAAAATCTGCTGTGCCGTGGGCTGCGCACCTCCCAGCTCGGCGGCGCGGCGCTCCAGTTCGAGGTAACCGAGTTCCGGCTTCCAGGGCTTGGGCAGGCGAAAACGCACCTGCGTGATGACCGCCCGCCCCGCCAGCCCCATGCCGCGCGGCAGACTGCCGGGCACGCCGGACTGCGCGGGCGTGTGCTTGAACACGGAGTCGCGGTAGCCGAAGGCGCACTGGGCCGCGTCGAGCGTGAAGGTCTGCCCGGTGGCCAGGTCCAGGGCGTCGAGTGAATCAAAGCGGTCCTGAAGCTCCACGCCATAGGCACCGATGTTCTGCACGGGCGCAGCGCCCACGGTGCCCGGAATCAGGGCCAGGTTCTCCAGCCCGGGCCAGCCCTGGGCCAGCGTCCAGGCCACGGTGTCGTGCCAGGGCTCGCCCGCGCCCACCTCGACGATCCAGGCGCCGGGAGTTTCCTGCACCAACCGCCGCCCCCGGATCTCCACCTTCAGGACCACGCCGCTGACGTCCCCGGTCAGGACCACGTTGCTGCCCCCGCCGAGCACGAAAACCGGGGCCTGGCCCCGCACGGGATCGGCCCGGAACGCCTCCAGATCCTCGACGGAACGCACGCGCACCAGGGTTTCGGCGCGCGCGACGATGCCAAAGGTGTTGTAAGGCTGCAGGGACGCGTTTTTCTCGACTAACATTGCCGTGATTGTCGCACCGGGCCTGGTTGCGACCCGCTTTTTGGAGAATGACCCCGCCATGCCGTCTTTTGATACCGTTTGTGAAGCCGACTTCGTCGAAGTGAAGAATGCCGTGGAGAACGCGGCCAAGGAAATCGGCACCCGCTTCGACTTCAAGGGCACCTCCGCCGCCGTCGAGCTCAAGGACAAGGAAATCACCCTGTTCGGCGACGCCGAGTTCCAGCTCACCCAGGTCGAGGACCTGCTGCGCAACAAGCTCACCAAGCGCAACGTGGACGTGCGCTTCCTCGACATCGGCAAGCCTACGAAGATTGGCGGCGACAAGGTCAAGCAGGTGGTCAAGGTGCGCAACGGCATCGACGCCGAGCTGGGCAAGAAACTGCAGCGCCTCCTCAAGGACAGCAAGCTCAAGGTGCAGGCCGCCATCCAGGACGAGAAGGTGCGCGTCACCGGTGCCAAGCGTGACGACCTGCAGGCCGCCATGGCGCTGATCCGCAAGGACATCACCGACATGCCGCTGTCGTTCAACAACTTCCGCGACTGAGCCCTGTCCATGGCCTCGCCGCACCCTGCCCTGCTCGCCGTGTTGCTGACGGGCGCCTTGTGGGCGCCGGGCGCGGCCTGGGCGCAGGCCGTCTCGCTGGCGGGGGTTCTGGGCAGCAAGGCCCTGCTGGTCGTGGATGGATCGGCGCCCCGGGGCGTGGCCGCTGGCGAAACCCACCAGGGCGTCAAGGTGCTCTCCGTGGGGCGCGACGAGGCCGTGATCGAAATCAAGGGCACGCGCAGCACCGTGCGCCTGGGCGAGGCGCCCGTGAGCGTGGGGGCGCGCGCCGGTGGCGGCCGCAAGATCGTCCTCATGAGCGACAGCCGGGGCCACTTTGTGAACCAGGGCCTGATCAACGGGCGGGTGATGCAGTTCATGGTAGACACGGGCGCCACCACGGTGGCCATCGGCAAGCCCGACGCCGACCGCATGGGGCTGGAATACCAGACCGGCCAGCCCGTGCGCATGAACACTGCCAATGGCGTGGCGCAGGGATGGCGCATCCGGCTGAACTCGGTGCGCATCGGCGAGGTTGAAGTCTTCAATGTGGACGCCATCGTCACACCCCAGGCCATGCCCTATGTGCTGCTGGGCAACAGTTTTCTGGGGTCGTTCCAGATGACCCGCAACAACGACCAGATGGTTCTGGAAAAGCGCCACTGAACACCATGCACCCTTCGCATCTGGCTCGCGCGGCACACGACGAGGAATACGAGGATCTTCTGAGCCTCTGGGGTGACCTGGAGTCGGGCCTGTCGGTGCTGCTGGCACGGCCCCAGCATGTGCAGGACTTCGCGGGCAAGGTTCGGCAGTTCGACCAGTGGCTGCAGGACCTGGTGACGCACGACATCGATGCAGCGCTGTACCTGATGTTCCAGCTCGCGGCCACCTCCACCGTGGGCTACAGCACCTCGCACGCACTGGTGTGCGGCACGCTGTGCCACATCATGGCGCGCGAATTCGAGCTGCCTGTCAATGAACGCAACGCCCTGGTGCGCGCTGCGCTCACCATGAACATCGGCATGACGAAGCTGCAGGATGAACTGGCCGGGCAACGCGAGCCGCCCAGCTCGGCACAGAAAGACGCCATTGCCACCCACCCGATGCGCAGCCAGGACATCCTGGAGCAGCTGCACATCACCAACGACCTCTGGCTTGACCTCGTGGGCCAGCACCATGCGCGGGTGTCCGAACGCACCCCGCTGGCCCAGCTCGGCGCCGTGGACCGGCTCACCCGCATCCTGGGCACCATCGACCGCTACGCCGCCATGATCAGTCCGCGCAAGTCGCGCGCAGGCCGCAGCACCACCGACTCGGTGCGCGAGCTGGTGGGCAAGGAGGTCGAGGAGCGCGACGAGGTGGGCCTGGTGCTGGTGCGCACCGTGGGGCTGTGCCCCCCCGGCACCTTCGTGCGGCTGGACAACGGCGACATCGCCGTGGTGCTGCGCCGCAGCGACAAGGCCAACATGCCGGTGGTGGCCAGCCTGCTGGACCGGAACAACAACCACCTGAGCGAGCCCCTGCTGCACCCGACTGCCCATGGCAAGCCCCGCATCCAGTCGGCGCTGGCCCGAACGGCGGTCACCGTGGAGCTGAACCACCGCACCATGGTGCGGCTCGGGCTGTACGCCGCCGCGCAACCCAGCCAGACCGCCCGGTTGCTGGCCACACAACCCGCTTCGCTGCACTGAGAAGGCGTGAACCCGGCAGCAGATTCAGCGCAGGTGGCCCCAGTAGATCAGGGCATCGCGCCCCTGCACCGACAGCTCCACCGGCGCGCCCACGGGCAGCAGCACCTTGGTGGCCACATGGCCGTACGGCAGGCCGGTGAGCACCGGAATATCGATCTGGGCACGCAGCCAGTCCACCACCGACTGCAGCCTGTAGCCCTTGTCGTGCGGCGCCAGCTTGTAGTTGGTGAACTGTCCGAGCAGCAGCGCCTTCTGGCGTGCCAGCACACCCGCGTGCAGCAACTGCGTGAGCATGCGCTCGACGCGATAGGGGTGCTCGTTCACGTCCTCGACGAACAGGATGCCGCCATCCACCTGCGGAAAATAGGGCGTGCCCACCAGCGCGGTCAGCACCGCCAGGTTGCCGCCCCACAGCGTGGCGGAAGGAATTTCGAACTCCGGCAGCGGCGCCTCGGACACACCCGCCGCGCGGCGCTCCTTGGGCATGCGCCAGCCTGAGCCCTCGCCATGGCCGGTGAGCAGGTCGTCGAAGCAGGCCTCCATGATGTCGTCGGGCCCGCCCTCCACGCCAAAATCAGCGCCCAGCGCGGGACCGGCCCAGGTGACGGCACCGGTTTGCGCGAGCACGGCGCTCTGGAAAGCGGTGAAGTCGCTGATGCCCACGAAGTGCATGCCTTTTTCAATGGCGCGCGCCACGGCCGCGTAGTCGATTCCCGGCAGGATGCGCGTGAGGCCGTAGCCGCCGCGCGAGATCAGCGCCACGTCGGCGCCGCTGGCGGCCGCGCGGTGGATGGCGGCCAGGCGCGTGGCGTCGTCACCCGCGAAGCGCGTGTGCACGGCCAGGGCATCGGTGTCGATCTCGACCTCGTGCCCCAGGGCCTGCAAACGCTTCACGCCCCGGCGAAAGGCCGCCTTGTCACGCACCGCGCTGGACGGCGAATAGATGTAGATGTGCTTGGGGCCGTGGTCGTGGCCGCAGCCGCACGGGGCGTGGTCGTGATCGGAAGACAAGGCGTCCGGGCGCCGTGAGGGCCCGCTCCATGGAAAGCTCAAAGCCGGAAGTATTCCACAGCCCGAAGCGCAATCGTCTCGCCATGCTCCTGCACGAAATGGCCCGCCTGAGGCAGCACCACCAGTTCGGGCGCGCCGCGCACCGTCTGCTGCAGTTGCTGCATCACCGGCACACCGAGCACGGGGTCGCGCGCACCGGCGAAGAGCAGACTGCGGCCGGTCCAGGCGTGCTGCCAGAAGTCGCGCGCAGCGCGTGAGAGTGCGGCGCCCGGCGCGTCCGGATGGTCTGGCACGAGGCGGGGGAACGCGCGCAGCGCGGCGCGGTGGCCTGCGTCGGGGAACGGCGCGTCGTAGGCGACGCATTCGGCCGCGCCCAGGTGCGGATTGCCGCGCCCGAGCAGGCGTCCCACGCCAAACAAAGGCTTCTGGGCGCACATCGTTCGCCATTCCAGAAAGCCCTGCGACAGCGGTGCATCGCCGGTTGCCAGCAGGGTGTTCATGGCCAGCAGGCCGGTGAATCGCCCGGGTATGTCCATGGGCAGCGTCAGGCCGAGGATGCCGCCCCAGTCCTGCACCACGAGCACCACGTTGCGCAAATCCAGCCGCTCCACCAGTTCGAGCAGCACCTGGCGGTGCCATGCAAAGCTGTGCTGGCCCTCCTTCTTGGGCTTGTCGCTTTTGCCAAATCCGATCAGGTCGGGCGCCACCACGCGGTGGCCCGCCTGCGTGAAGGCGGGCAGCATGCGCCGGTACAGGTAGCTCCAGGCCGGGTTGCCATGCAGGCACAGCCAGGTGAGCGGCGCACCCTGCGGACCTTCGTCGAGGTAGTGCAGGCGCAGGCCGGCGAGCGACGGCAGGTCGCTCACATACTGCGGCGCCCAGGGATAGCCGGGCAGATCGGCAAAGCGCGCATCGGGCGTGCGCAGCGCATCGTCGCGCAGCGGGTGGGCGGCCTTCGCTTCGGTACGCTGCTGCTGGCGGCGCGCTCGGAAGAAGCCGGCCAGCAGGGCGCCGCATTCCTCGGCCAGCACCCCGCCCTGCACCTGCGTCTGGTGATTGAGCAAGGGCTGTGCAAACAGATCGACCACCGAGCCCGCCGCGCCGGTCTTGGGATCGGGCGCGCCGTAGACCACGCGCGGCAGGCGCGCATGCAATAGTGCGCCACTGCACATGGCGCAGGGCTCCAGCGTAACGTAGAGCGTGCAGTCCTCCAGCCGGTAGTTGCCGAGCTTCTGCGCCGCCGCGCGCAGGGCCACGATTTCGGCGTGCGCCGTGGGGTCGTGCCCCGCCACGGGGGCATTGCGGCCGGTGGCAATCACCTCGCCACCGCGCACCAGCACGGCGCCCACGGGCACTTCGCCCGCCTGCGCGGCAGCCTCCGCCTCGGCCAGGGCCAGGCGCATCCAGTGCATGTCTTCCTGGGGCTTCATGCTCTTGTTTTGATAGCTTTCAGCGCTTTATGCATAAGCGTTCAATGCCATTTTTGCTTAATATTCTGCTGACGCCGGCCGGGCCTGCTGCAGGGCCTGATCCAGCGCCTTGCGGTATTGCTCCTGCACTTGCTGGGCCTGCGCAGGCGTGGCCACCGGGGCGGGCATGCCGGACGGCGCGGGCACCGGTGCCACACCCGGAGCCGGCAGGGATTTGCGGGTCAGCAGCCCCACCAGGGCCAGCACCAGCAGCAGCGAAATCAGTCCCAATGCGGCACGCATGTCATTCCTCCCGCGTGGGCACCAGGCCCAGCGTTTCCATCCACAGCGCCAGGCCCTGCGCCCCAGGGTCACCCTGGCGGTAAGCCGCGTACATGGCGGCGTGCGATTCCTTGCGGTGCTGGTTGAGCTTGAGTTTGCACTGCAGATCCGTCACGCGCAGTTCGAACGCCACGATGCCGGCCAGCATCTTGTGCGCGAACTCCTCGCCCAGCGCGCGCCACTGCGCGGCATAGGGCGGCTCATGGTCGCCGATCAGCTGCTTGAGCAGGGCATCCTTGGCGGCAGGCTCCTCGACCAGCGTGGCCTGCACGCGGCAGTGCACCGCAAGGTAGTTCCAGGTGGGCACGCGCGCCAGGTCGGGATAGACCGACGGCGAGAGGTAGCCATGCGGCCCGAGAAAGGCCACCAGCGCCTCGGGCCGCTGCTGCAGGTAGCGCCAGTGCGGGTTGCCCCGCGCGCAGTGGCTCAGCAGCACCAGGCCGTCGCCCCGCTCCTGCAGGTGCAGCGGCAGGTGGGTGATGAACGGAAAGCCCTCGTCGTCGTTGGACACCAGGCTGGCCAGCGGGTGCGCGCGCATGAGCGCATGGGCGTGCGCGGGGTCGTTGCTCTTGAAATGGGCGGGAAGGTACATGCGGGCGGCTCCTGAATCTGCCACTGTATCGGCAAAACGGCCGCACGCAGGCAAGCTGCGGTGCGGCCGTGGACGGGCTGCATGCAGGCGCCCCGAGGCGCCGGAGCATCAGTTCAGTGTGACGCGCGTATTGTTCTTGTAGGTGTAGAGCGTCACGGCGGGCGTGGTCAGCTCACCCTTGGGGGTGAAGGCGATATTGGCGGTCACGCCCTTGAACTGGGTCTTGCCGATGAAGGGCGTGTAGACGCGCGGGTCCACCGAGTTGGCACGCTTCATCGCGTCGGCCAGCACCATGGCGGCGTCGTAGGCGTAGGGGCTGTAGATCTGGAACTGGCCGGGGAACTTGGCGTCGTAGCGCTTCTTCCACTCGGCGCCGCCCTGCATCTTGTCCACCGAGGCGCCGCCCGTGGCGCAGGTCACGTTCAGCAGCGCGGGCGACTTGCCGGCCAGCTCGGGAAGCTTCTCGGTGCACAGTGCGTCGCCACCGAAGAACTTCACGTTGCCCAGGCCCAGCTGCACCAGTTGGCGCAGCATGGGGCCGGCCTGCGCGTCGAGGCCGCCGTAGAAGATGGCGTCGGGCTTCTTGTTCTTGATCGAGGTGAGGATGGCCATGAAGTCCGTGGCCTTGTCGTTGGTGAACTCCTCGGCCACCACATTCATGCCCTTTTGCTTTGCCGTGGCCTTGAACACGTTGGCCACGCCCTGGCCATAGGCCGTGCGGTCGTCGATGACGGCCACGTTCTTGAGCTTGAGGGTGTCGGCGGCAAACACGGCCACTGCGGCGCCCAGCGCGTTGTCGTTGGCAATCAGGCGGAAAGTGGTCTTGTAGCCGGGCTTGGTCAGGTCGGGGTTGGAGGCCGACGCCGAAATATTCGGCAGGTCGCACTTGGAATAGACCGAAGCCGCAGGGATCGAGGTGCCCGATTGCAGGTGGCCCACCAGACCTGCCACATTCTGGTCGCACAGCTTTTGGGCCACGGCGGTGGCCTGGCGCGGGTCGCCCGCGTCGTCCTCGGCGGCCAGTTCGAACTTGATCTTCTTGCCGCCGATCACCAGGCCTTGCGCGTTCAGATCCTCCACCGCCAGGCGCACGCCGTTTTCGGTGTCCTTGCCGATGTGGGCGATGCCGCCAGAGACAGGACCGGCATGGCCGATCTTGACCACCTGGGCCTGCTGCGCTGCGGCCATGCCACAGGCAGCGGCCAGGGCCGCAGCGGCCGTCAGTTGCAGGGAAAAGCGGAAACGGTTCGAACGCACGGACATCGACATCACTCCTGGGTTGGAAAGGGAAAACGGCGGCCGTCGCGCAGGCCTCGGCCTGACCACGACCCACAGATAGGTAGTAACCCTGCGATGCTAGCCCGTTCGCTCCGGCCGTGGACCGCCTTCACGCCGCACCTCGGCAGATCAGGCACATCATTAATGCTTCTTATACAAACCAAAACATAATAAACATATAAATGAGTAGACATATCAATAGTCCTGATTTGATAGCTGTCAGCGCTTGACTGCAGGGCGTTCTAGGCCGATTTGGCCATGAAAATTCACAGACCCCACCATTTGCCGCACAATGGCCCGATGCAGTTCAACGCCATCGCCAACGCGCATCTTGTATCCACCAGCGGCCGCACGCTGGCGGTGATCGACCCCTCGAACGGCCAGCCGTTCGACACCCTGCAGCGCAGCAACGCGCAGGACATCGACCACGCGGTACACGCTGCGCGGCAGTGCTACGACGCCGTCTGGTGCAAGCTCGGCGCAGCCGAGCGCGCTCGACTGCTGATGCAGCTCGCGGCCAAGGTGACAGAGCACACCGACGAACTGGCGGCACTGGAGCAACGCGACAGCGGCAAGCCCCCGCGGCAGGCCCGCGCCGCTGCACAGGCACTGGCACACCGCCTGGCGTTCTATGCCGGCGCCTGCGACACGCTGCATGGCGCAGCCCATTCTTTCAGCGCCGACGGCGTCTACACCTGGCGCGAACCGCAGGGCGTCACAGGCCACCTCGTTCCCTGGGCCGACCCCCTGCCCATGCTGGGCCGCAGCGTGGGCGCGGCACTGGCGGCCGGGAACGTGTGCGTGGTCAAGCCCTCGGAGCACGCCAGTCTGGGCGTGCTGCGCGTGGCCCAGCTGGCGGCCGAGGCGGGTTTGCCGGCAGGCGCCCTCAACATCGTCACCGGCCAGGGCCAGGAAGCAGGCGATGCACTGGTGCGCCACCCCGGCGTGGACCACATCCACTTTGCGGGCAGCGCGACAGTGGGCACGCTCATCCAGCAGACGGCAGCCGAGCGGCATTGCCCGGTCACGCTGGAGCTGTCGGGCAAGAGCCCGCAGATCGTGTTCGCCGATGCGGACCTCGACACCGCCCTGCCTGCCATCGTCCACGCCATCGTGCACAACGCCGGTCAGTCCGGCTCGGCCGGTTCGCGCGTGCTGATCGACGCGCTCCTCTACGAACCGCTGCTGGAGCGCCTCGGCCGGGCTTTCGAGCAGCTGCGCGTGGGCCCGGCGGCCATGGACCTCGACCTGGGTCCGCTGATCCACGCCCGCCAGCAGCAACGCGTGTGGGATTTCCTCTCGGACGCCCAGGTGGCCGGCATCCCCATGGTGGCCCAGGGCCAGATCGTGGACGAAGCGCCCGAGACCGGCTTCTTTCAGGTGCCCACGCTGCTACGCGACGTGCCAGCCGCGCACCGCCTGGCGCAGGATGACATCGGTGGTCCGGTGCTCTGCGCCATGCCCTTCGAGGACGAAGACCACGCCATCGAACTGGCCCACGCCACCCGCTGCCTCCCAGCCGCCGGGGTGTGGACCTGTGACGGTGAACGCCAGCTCCGCATGGCCCGGCGCCTGCGCAGCGGACAGGTATTCATCAACCACAGCGGCGCGGGCCGCGGCGTGGAGTTACCATTTGATGAAAATCAATCCAGCGGTGATGGGCGTAACGCGGGTATGGAAACCCTCTACGGCTTCACCAGGCGCAAGACCGTGGCCGTGCGCCACGGCTGACACGGCACGCTCGACCTGCGGGCCACGGTCCCTGGGTCTGTTCCGCGCAGGCCACCGCTCCCCAACGAAGAATTTTCATGCCCCTGAGTCCCCCTGCCCCCCGCAAACCCAGCCATACGCGCCGGGTCATCTACCAAGGCTATGAACGCGAAGATGGTTTGTGGGACATCGAAGCCGAACTGCACGACAGCAAGCCGTTCGACGGAAAATCCCTGCGCGATGGCAGCGTTCGCCCCGCAGGCGCGCCCATCCACCACATGTGGCTGCGCGTGACCGTGGGCCGCGATCTGGTCGTGCACGCCATCGAAGCCGCGATGGACACTGTGCCGCTGCACGACTGCCCACTGGCCCGCACCGCACTGCAACAAATGGTGGGCTGCTCCATGGCGCGCGGCTGGCGCCAGTCCATCCAGAAGCACATGGGCGGCGTGGCCAGCTGCACCCATCTGCGCGAACTGCTGTTCAACCTGGCCACGGCCACCTTCCAGACCCTGCCCGCCGCATTCACCCCGGCCGATGCGCAGGAGCCTCCCCGCCACCTGGGCCAGTGCACCGGGTGGGATTTCAACGGCAGGGGCGTGAAAGAGTACTACCCCAAGTTCTTTGGCCGCGCCCCCGCACCTTGAGCACCCACGCCAGGGGCCCGCATAGGCCCTGGCGTACGACTCCTCTTACCTGACAGCCGTCTCGTACTGCACCGTCAGGTTGTTCATGACTTCAAGCAGGCGCTCACTGGCCGTGGCCACGGCACGCAGGCCACGCATGTCGGGAGCACGGTCCAGGGCCGCGCTGAAGAAAATCCACTGCTGCTCACCCATCAGCAATTCGCCGCGGATGGCCGCATTCGTCACCGACGCCGCTGCCAGGCTGGCCATGCCCTGCTTGAACGCTCCAGCATCGGCCACCATCTGCTCGCGCACCGCTTTGCCATCCATGCCTGCCGCCAGCAAAAAATAGTTCTTGGCCAGGCGCTGCGAGAGGTAGCGCTGGCGCCCGGCCGTGTTCACCAGGGCGCCCGAGGCGGTCTTGAACAGCTTTTCGAAGGTTTCCGTGGCGCTGTTGGCCGCAGCCAGCATCTTGTCGGCCTGCGCCGAGGCGGCCGCCACCGCTTCGCGCGTGGGCGGCATCACCAGCAGGGCCTCCAGCCCCTCGAAAAGCGTGCGTATGTCGGCCAACTGGCTGGCAATGCGATGTGCCACGGGCTCTTGGCCAGATCGTCAAAACCCGCACGCACCAGCCGCCGTGCCGTCTCCAGCACCTGTCGCGCATCGGAGGGATCGACGTTGAGGTGAATCTGGCAGTACGCTTTGGCAATGCGCTGGGAAAGGGCACGAAAGCGGCCGGCCCGGTTGATGGCGGTGGCCAGGATGGCAGGGGGCGGCGCGGCGGGTGCCTGGGCCAGAGCCCAAGGGCCGGACTGGGCCAGCAACGTGGCAACGGCAGCCCGCATGAAAAAGGCACGGCGATGGGCCCGGGGGCTCCCGGGCGACAAAGTCACAGACATGGTCGAAGGGTCTTGTTGTTGGAATCGGCGTGATTCTGAAATCACCGAAAACCTACGTTCTGACACAAATCAACCGAACAACCATGAATATAAAATGGTCTTCCCGAGGCGCCAGGCTCCGGGGCCATGCGCAAGCTGTCAGCCGAGCACTTCCTTGAGGGCTGCGTCGTACAGACCAGTGAGGCGATCCATCACCTCCAGCAGGCGCTCGCTGGTGGTGCCCACAATCTCCAGCCCGCGATCATCGGGTTTGCGCTGCAGCGCAGCGTCAAAAAAGATCCATTGCGAATCCCCCAGCGCCAGCTCGTTGCGGATGGACGGCGTGGAGATCGGAGCCGCAGCCAGTGCGGACATGGCCTGGCGGAATTCGGCGGCATCGGCTTTCATCTGGTCCTGCGTGCCCTTGCCCTCCAGCTTGGCGGCCACCAGAAAATAATTCTTGGCCAGACGCTGAGACAGCGCCCGCTGGCGGCCGGCCACGTTCACCAGCTTGGCCGTGCCGGTCTTGCCGAACTTCTCGAAAGCCTCGGTCGTGGCTTGCGCAGCCGCCATCATCTTGTCGGACTGGGCCGCGACTGCAGCCACCGACTCCCGCGTGGGCGGCATGACCAGCAACGATTCCAGTGCATCGGCCTGCTTGCGAACGTCGGCCACCATGCCGGTCAGATCGGCAGGCCACTGCACCTTGGCCAGATCTTCAAATCCCGAGTGCACCAGCTGCCGTGCCGTCGTCAGCACCGCACGTGTCTGGTCGGGCAGCACGTTCAGGTAGATCTGGCAATAGGCCTTGGCAATGCGCTGGGACATGGCCCGGAAACGCCCTGTGCGGTTGATGGCCGTCGAAACGGCCAGTTGCGCATGTGCCGAGGTGAGTGCTGGCGCGAGCAGCACAGCCGCCACGGTCTGGATCATGGCGCGGCGGCTGGAATGGCGGCCCGAACGGCAAGCAAGGGGTTTCATGGGTTGGCAGCATCAGTGAAATGAGACGCCATTCTGACCACTGCCCGCCCCTCACTCCATGACCAAAATCAAAAAAATCCATACCACGTACCACATTACCCACGACACGCAGGCCCATCCCGCGCAGTCCCAGGCCCTGATCGGTCCAGGTATTGACACGGAGCAAGGGCGACCGCTGTCAACCCGCGCCGCAAAGGCCCAAGTGGGGCAGAATCCGGGCATGTCCGAACGCGTCATCCCTCTGGTGGACCATCGCACGGCGGGGCTCAGGGCCCTGCTGCCTGCCCGGCCCGTGGTCCCCACGGGCCTGCTGACCGACTCCCTGGGGCGCCCACTGCGCGACCTGCGCATCAGCGTCACCGACCGCTGCAATTTCCGCTGCAACTACTGCATGCCCAAGGAGGTGTTCGACAAGGAGCACGCCTATCTGCCGCACAGTGCGCTGCTGAGTTTCGAGGAAATCACCCGCCTGGCCCGGCTTTTCCTGGCGCATGGGGTGCGCAAGATTCGCCTTACCGGAGGCGAGCCCCTGCTGCGCCGCAACCTGGAAACCCTGATCGCCCAGCTGGCCCGGTTGCGCACCGTGGACGGCCTGGCGCCCGACCTGACGCTCACCACCAACGGCTCGCTGCTGGCGCGCAAGGCGCGTGCGCTCAAGGAGGCCGGGCTGAACCGCGTGACCGTGAGCCTTGACGGACTGGACGACGCGGTTTTTCGCAGAATGAACGATGTGGACTTCCCGGTGGCCGCGGTGCTCGAAGGCATTGAGGCGGCGCACGCAGCCGGCCTCTCGCACATCAAGGTCAACATGGTTGTCAAACGCGGCACCAACGACCACGAGATCCTGCCCATGGCGCGGCACTTCCGCGGCACGGGCACCACGCTGCGCTTCATCGAGTACATGGACGTGGGCGCCACCAACGGCTGGCGCATGGACGAGGTGCTGCCGTCGGCCGAGGTGATCGAGCGCCTGCGTGCCGAACTGCCACTGGTGCCCCTTGACCCGGCCGCACCCGGCGAAACCGCCGAGCGATGGGGCCACGCCGATGCACAGGGCCTCCACGACCCTGCGCTGGGCGAGGTTGGCGTGATCAGCAGCGTGACCAAGGCCTTCTGTGGTGACTGCAACCGCGCCCGCCTGTCCACCGAGGGCCAGCTCTACCTGTGCCTGTTTGCCACCCAGGGACACGACCTGCGCAGCCTGCTGCGCAGTGGCGCCAGCGACACCGACATTGCCTCGGCCATTGCGCCCATCTGGCAGGGCCGCAGCGACCGCTACTCGGAGCTGCGCGGCACCTTGCCCGCCGATGCCCGCCAGGGTACCCGCCGCGTGGAAATGAGCTACATCGGCGGTTGACGGCCCCGCACAGGCCACCCTATGGCGTCCCTTCCACGATGATCTCCCCCACCGACATCACCGGACTGGTGCTTGCGGGCGGCCAGGGCACGCGCATGGGCGGCGCCGACAAGGGGCTGCAACTGCTGGGCGGCATGCCGCTGGCATGGCACGCTCTGCACCGGCTGCAACCCCAGGTGGGCAATGTGCTTATCAATGCCAACCGCAACCGTGCCGCCTATGAGGCTTTTGGCGTGCCCGTCTGCGAGGACACGGTTCCCGGTTTTGCGGGCCCGCTGGCCGGTTTTCTGGCCGGACTGACGCAGTGCCGCACCCCCTGGCTGCTCACGGTGCCTTGCGACACCCCGCTCTTTCCAGCCGACCTGGCCGCCCGCCTGGCCACTGCAGCGGCCGAGCAGCAGGCCGACATCGCCCTGCCCCTGGCCCCCGGCGGCGACGATGCCAGTGCAGACGCCCCCCTGCGCCCCCAGCCCGTGTTCTGCCTGCTCCGCTCCAGCCTGCACGACAGCCTGGCGCACTACATGGCGGGGGGTGGTCGCAAGGTGGGCTCCTGGGCGGCACAGCACCGCTGCGCCCGCGTGCCTTTCAACCAGCCCGGCGACGACCCGCACGCATTCTTCAACGCCAACACGCTCGACGAACTGCGCCAGCTGCAGCCCTCCGCCTGACGTCCACGGCACGCCCCACCGCAGGGAACCGGTGTTTTCCCTGCACACAAATCGCAACAATTTCTTTCGCGCAAGCGTAGTATCTGGCGATATCGCCCCCAGACTCCGATCGGGCACGCCCCGATCGGAGCACGTGCATGCAACCCTGCGAGGGAGTTCTGTCATGTCCCTGTTCTCGACCCTGTCGCTCAAACTGCGGCTGATCATCACCACGGCGGCGCTCGTGGCACTGGGTGTCGCAGTCCTCTCCGCGTTCAACTTCTTCACCGTGCGCTCATCGGCCATGGCGACGCTGACCGAGAGCACTTCCGGGCTGGCAAAAGCCCGCGCCGACGGCATTGCCGAGTGGGTCAAGACCCGCGCGGCCGTCGTCCAGTCGCTCGAACCCGCCACCCGCCTGAGCGAGCCGTTGCCCGCCCTGATTCAGGGAGTGAAGAGCGGCGGCTTCGACACCACCTACATCGGCTATGCCAACAAGACCGCCCTCTTTTCGGCACCACAGAACCTGCCGCCCGACTGGGACCCGACCGGGCGCCCCTGGTACAAACAGGCCGAGGCCACCCAGGGCATCGCACTGACCGAACCCTACGTCGACGCAGGCAGCAAGAAGCTGGTGATGACCTTCGCGCTGGCTGTCAAGGATGCGGGCAGCACCGTGGCCGTGGCGGCGGCCGACGTCTTCATGGACGTGGTGGCCCACAGCGTGACGGCAATCAGTCCAACCCCGTCGAGCGACGCGTTCGTGGTCTCGCGCGGTGGCAAGGTGCTGGTGCACAAAAACCTGGAGCTGGTGCTGAAAGAGGCCGTCGCACTCTCGCCCGAACTCACCCCGTCGGCCATCGGCGCCATGGTGAACGCCTCAGCGCTGACGGCGATGTCGATCAACGGCACACCGCGCCTGCTGCTGGGCACACCGATTGCGGGCACCGACTGGGTGCTGATGGTGTCGCTGCACCGCAGCGAAGCGCTGGCGGGCGTCACACAGTTGCTGCTCAATTCAATCATCGGCGGGCTGGTGGTGGCCGGCCTCAGTGTGCTGGTGGCCGCCGCCGTCGTCGCCCGTTCGATGGCCGGACTGGGCCGCCTGGAGCGTGCCATGCAGGACGTGGCTTCGGGCGATGGTGACCTGACACGCCGGCTCAGCATCCAGGGCAACGACGAACTCGCCCGCATCGCGCAGGCCTTCAACCAGTTCGTTGAAAAAATCCGGCTGACGCTGGTGGACATCCGCAACACCAGCGCATCGGTGCATCTGGCGTCGGAGGAAATCGCCACAGGCAACCACGACCTTTCTGCCCGCACCGAGCAGACGGCGGCCAACTTGCAGGAGACAGCCTCGTCCATGGAGCAGATGACCAGCGCCGTCGGTCAGGCCGCACAGACCGCCGCAGAAGCCAACCAGATCGCGGCGACGGCAGCCCAGTCGGCCCAGCGCGGAGGTGCGGTGGTGGCCAAGGTGGTGCGGAGCATGGAGGAAATCACCCACAGCTCGCGCAAGATCAATGACATCATCTCGGTCATTGACGGCATCGCCTTCCAGACCAACATCCTGGCGCTCAACGCCGCCGTGGAAGCGGCCCGTGCCGGTGACCAGGGCCGGGGCTTCGCGGTGGTGGCGAGCGAAGTGCGCACGCTCGCCCAGCGTTCGGCCGAAGCGGCCAAGGAGATCAAGGCATTGATCCAGAACTCGGTCTCGGCCGTGGATGCCGGTTCGGGCCTGGTCCACGATGCCGGGCAGTCCATGCAGGAGATCGTGGCCAACGTGGGCCGCGTGGCCCAACTGATGCAGGAGATTTCCACCGCCGCCACCGAGCAGCGCGCCGGGATCGCCCAGGTGGGCACCGCCATCCACAACCTGGACCAGATGACCCAGCAGAACGCGGCCCTGGTCGAAGAAAGCGCGGCAGCGGCCTCCAGCCTGAAAGACCAGGCCGAACACCTGGCGCAGACCGTGGCACAGTTCAAGGTGGGCTCGACCTGAGCCAGCCCGCCACCCAGACCATGCCCTACACCGCCCAGCACCTCCCCCAAGCGCCGAGCCGCGAGCAAACCGACCGCCTGCCAGGCGCCACCGTACTCGAATTCGGTACACCCTGGTGCGGCCATTGCCAGCGTGCCCAGCCGCTGATTGAACAGGCTCTGCAGGGCTGCCCCGGCGTAGCCCACATCAAGGTGGAGGATGGCCCGGGCCGCCCGCTGGGCCGCAGCTACGGCGTGAAGCTCTGGCCCACACTGGTGTTCCTGCGCGATGGCCAGGAGGTGGCCCGACTGGTGCGCCCCCAGGAGTCGCAGGCGCTGAGCGACGCTCTCGCCGGACTCTTGCCAGCAGCCTGACCAGCTCCAGGCTCAGGCAGCAAGCAGGCGCACAGCCCAATACACGCCCAGCCCCATCTGCACCGCGAAGGCCGAGAAGCGCAGGGTCACGGCCAGGCGCGACAGCGAAGCCAGATGGATCAGCGACTGCAGTACACGCGCGGCGAGAAAGACATAGGCCAGGGGGTCAGTGACGGCTGTTTTGCCCGCCACCACGGCCACCAGCAACAGGCCGCCGAAAAGGGGCAGGCCCTCGATACAGTTGGCATGGGCCCGCGCCAGGCGCTGCATGAAAGGCGAAAGATTGGCGTTGTCCGGTTGGAACCCGTTGGCAGGCACGGCCCGGGTGAGCACAAGCCAGGAGCGGATAGCCTCCATCCACACCAACAGCAGCAAGGTCCAAGCCAAGAATCCGAGAAGGGCCATGAGGCTGGGGGTCATGTCGTACTCCCTTGGAACAGGTGACAAGAACGGCGGCCAGGGCAGATGATCCACCCCAACCAGACCAGATGGCGGTTTGTAGCGCACAACCGCATGCGCGTCGAGCAGCAGCCTGCACGCCGCCCTACACTGCTGCCACAGCCCTTTTGCACACGCACCGCCATGCCACCTACACCCGCACCTGGATCGGAGGGATTGAAAATCCTGGCGTTCGACATTTTCGGAACCGTGGTGGATTGGCACACCTGCGTGGCGCGCGAGGTGCGCGCACTGTGCCCCGGCACCGACGGAGATGCTTTCGCGCTGGCCTGGCGCGACGGGTACCAGCCCGCCATGCAGCGCGTACGCTCGGGCGAACTGGGCTGGACCCTCATCGACGACCTGCACCGGATGGTGCTGGAAGACACGCTGCGCCAGTTCGGCATCACCCACCTCTCGCCCGCGCAGATCAACACGCTCAACCGCGTCTGGCACCGCCTGGACCCCTGGCCAGACACCATCGAGGGGCTGACCCGCCTCAAGGCGAAGTTCACCCTCTGCAGCCTCTCGAACGGCAACCTCGGCTTGCTGACGAACATGGCCAAGCGCGCGGGGCTGCCCTGGGACTGCATTCTCTCGGCCGAGGTCTTCCGCCACTACAAACCCGACCCCGAAACCTACCTGGGCGTGGCGCGCATCTTCGGTGTGCAGCCGTCCGAGGTGCTGATGGTCGCCGCACACCAGGACGACCTCGACGGCGCCCGGGCCTGCGGCCTGCGCACGGCCTACATCGAACGGCCGCACGAGTTCGGGCCCACCCGCGCCAAGGATGTCTCGGACAACGGGCGCAGCGACTGGCATGCCAAAGACCTGCGGGAACTGGCCCTGGCCCTGGGCGCCTGAGTGCCCCCATACCCCGAGAAAACCTGCACACTTTTGATATAGCTCCAGTGTTGCCCCGGGCAATGCACCGCGCACCGGACTAGAATGACCATTTTGCACAAAGGGTTTTCAACATGGTCAAGCGCATTCCCGTGGTCGTTGCAATGGCACTGGCGGTAGTGCTCGCATGGCAGCCGGCGGCCGCCCAGACGGCCAAGGCCCGGGCAACAGCCAAGGTGGACCTGGAAGCACGCTTCAAGGAGGCGCAAGCCGATCCCAAGCTGGCCGACGACCTGTACAAAGTGGGTCGCAAGGTGGCCGCCGTCTGCGCCAACTGCCATGGCGAAGGCGGCAACAGCACCAAAAGCTCGATTCCCAACCTCGCCGGACAAAACCCGGCCTACCTTCTGGAGCAACTGCGCCAGTTCTCTGACGGACGCCGCCGCAACGAATTCATGGAAGGCATGATCCGCGCCATGAACAGCGACGAGAAGATCGGCATGGTGCTGTTCTACGCAGCACAGGAAGTCACCCACAAACCCGCCACCAACGCCGCACTGGCCGGCAAGGGGCAGGAGTATTACGGCAAGATCTGCTTTCGCTGCCACGGCAATGTGGGCCGCGGCAACGAGTTGATCGCCCGGATCGCGGGGCAGCAAGCCGACTACCTGCGCGTGACACTCAAGCGCTACCGCGATGGGACCGACGTGCGCGCCAATTCCATCATGACGCCCAACACCAAGAACATGACGGACGCCGACATCGAGGCCGTGGTGGCCTACGTGTCTTCCATGCCCTGATGTGACCCGCCGCATGCCACGATGCGGCAGGCCTTGCCGCTGCGCCCGCGCGGCACAGGCTCACCAAGCTCAGCGCGCACACGGATCGGTGCCAGGCCCTGCACGGCAGCAAAGGCCTTGAGGGCGGATCGGCAGCGGGCCATGGCGGCCTGCCCGGCCTCGCCCTCCAGCGGCAGTCGCAGCACCAGGGTGCGGCTGTCGATCTGGCGCAGGTGGAAATCGAACACCCCCGCGTCGTCTTCGAGCACCGCCGTCAACGCCAGCGGCAGCAAGGTGACAGCACCCCCTTCCCGCCCGGCCATGTGCAGTGGATCGTCCTGGCGTCCGCAGACCTCGATCACGGGCAAGGGGGAGCCGCAGGCGCAGGGCTCTGCGTGCACGGTGACATGGTCGCCCAGTTCGTAGCGGATCAGCGGCTGAACGGTGTTGGCCAGATTGGTCAGCAGCATGGCATGGGGTGGCTCGCCGGGCGGGACGGGGCGGTAACGCTCGTCCACGGGCTCCAGAATGACCCAGTCGGCGTTCAGGTGCATCTGGCCATGCGCGCATTCCCACCCCATCGCCAGGAATTCGGATGCCCCGTAGCTGTTGCGCAGCACGCCGCCCAGGCGCTGCTCGACGTAGGCACGCACCCCTGCGCCCAGGGTTTCGCCGCCCGTCCAGATCTCGCGCGGTGCAATGCGCAGGCGTCCACTCTCGGCCTCCTGCGCCAGCAAGGCCGCCACCGTGGGGTAGGTGATGAGGATGGTGGGCGCAAACTCGTTGAGCGAGCGCACCAGATCGGCGGTGGGTTCCTGGATGGAAAAGCTCCGTGTGGTGGCCGCCAGCCAGGGGTTGAGGTTGCGCAGCCGCCGCAGCGAGACATGGCTGGCGAAATGCCCGCCCGTGACGCCCACGAAAGCATGGCGCTCGGACAGGTGCAGCGGATCCATCCAGTGCGCCAGCGGACGCGGTGCGCTGCGGCGCAGGGCTTCGAGTGCGTCGTACACCGCCATGGCCTGCGCATCCTGCACAAAAATGCCAGGCTGCCCGGTGGTGCCCGAGCTTTCCCACACCATGTAGCGGCCCAGCCAGGGCTCGGCAATGCGGTCGGGGTCCGCGGTGAACGCACGCAGCTCATCGAGCTTGAGGCGCGGGTCGGCCACCCAGTCGTCAAAGCGCTCCATGAGTTGGCCGCGCGTGACCACCGGCAGTTGATCCAGGGGCGTACGGGCGTCCGTGCCCCGGGGCATCAACTCCTGGTACAGGCGCGAGTCGCGCAACGCCGCCGACAGCAACTGAGACAGACGCACCTGCTGGCGCTGCGCAATGCCCTGGGCGGTGCCCCGTTGGGCTGCCATCACGTCCATCGACACGCTGGACAGGCGCAGCAGGTCAAAAACAGGGCTCATGGCGGCGTGCCTCCCACGGTCTGCGCCAGCATGACCTGCTGGTCGGTGCCCAGGCCCATGGCCGTGGCCAGTGCCTGTCGGTCGATCCAGGCCCGGATCACGGTGGACAGACCGGCGCTGGCGCAATACAGGTAAACGTTCTGTGCCATGGCCCCGACGGCCGTCGATGCGTAGGATTCGCGCAGCGCGGCCGGCACAAGCTTCATGCGCGCGTGGTCAGCCACGTAGACCAGGTCGAGGGGGGCATCGTCCACAAAGTCCTGGTAGCCGGTGACGCGGCGCACATCGGCCGCCAGCACACGCTGCAGCGCATGGGCCTGCGGATCGTAGAGGTACAGGCCTTCGGGAAGGGCCACATAAACGTCCACCTCCTGGCTGTTCATGGCACTGGGCGCGGTGCGGCCGCCGTGTTCGGGCCGGTTGATGCCCGCTGCCGCCCACAGCAGATCCGACAAGGTTTGCGCGGGCAGCGCTGCGGTGTCAAAGCTGCGTTCGGAGTGGCGCAGGGCCAGTGCCTGCATGAGGGGCAACCCCCCCTGCGTCTGCGGCGGCGGCAGCACCACGGCCGGACTGCTGTCGCCCGTCGGGGCGTCAGGACGCATCTGCCCGATGAGCCCCAGGGCCATCTTGGTGAGCATGTTCATGGGCGCTCCGTGTGGTACGACGATCCGACCATCATAGAAGCAGCGCGCCCCGACCCCTTGCGCAAAGTCACGTGCGGGTGCGAAGCACACAGCGCCCTACCCCCGATTGATTCCCCAGAAGAGAAAATCCGGCGCCCGGCTGTCAAACAATATTCAACCTAGAAACAGCAGTTGATCGCTTTGTATCCCTTGCCAAGCCGTATGAAATCAAGGTTTGACAGCTCCGATGGCGTTACTAGGTTCAAATGAAAACTGCCCGCAGCGCTTTACCAACAAGCGCCACAAGCTACCATATTTATAGCAATAGACGCAAACTGAAAAAACGCAAGCAGACTCAGTGCCCCTCCGGGGCGGGGCCTACAGGCTGCTCCTGGGCGACGGTGATCCGGGCGCCGGGCACCGTCGTGCGCGCCAGCAGCGAGTACATGGTGGGCACGACGAAGATGGTCAGCAGCGTGCCCAGCGACATGCCACCCACGATCACCCAGCCAATCTGCATACGGCTCTCGGCCCCCGCGCCGCTGGCCAGCGCCAGCGGAATGGCGCCCAGCACCATGGCGCCCGTGGTCATGAGAATGGGGCGCAGGCGTTGCGCCGAGGCCTTGACGAGAGCATCGACCATCTCCAGCCCCTGCTCGCGCAGCTGGTTGGTAAATTCGACGATCAGGATGCCGTGCTTGGTGATCAGCCCCACCAGCGTGATCAGGCCGATCTGTGAATACACATTGATCGAGCCACCGCTCCACTTGAGCGCCAGCAGCGCGCCGATCATCGAAAGCGGCACCGACAGCATGATGACCAGCGGGTCGATGAAGCTTTCAAACTGCGCCGCCAGCACCAGAAAAATGAACACCAGCGCCAGCACGAAGACGATGCCCAACGCTCCCTGCGAGCTTTTGAACTCGCGCGAGATGCCGTTGAGCTCGGTGGTGTAGCCGGGCTTGAGCACCTGCGCAGCGGTGCGGTCCATGAACGTCAGCGCTTCGCCCAGCGAATACTCGGGTGCGAGGTTGGCGGTGATGGTGGCCGAGCGGCGCTGGCCAAAGTGGTTCAGCTCGCGCGGGCTCACGCTCTCGCGCACGCTGACCAGACTCGACAGCGGAATCAGGGCATCGGCCCGGCCGCGCACGTAGATGGCATCGATGTCCTGGGGCGTGGTGCGGCCCGCGCCGGCCGTCTGCACGATCACGTCGAACTGCTCGGCATCGCGCTTGTAGCGCGTCACGGCACGCCCGCCCAGCATGGTCTCGATGGCGCGCGCCACCACGTCCACGCCCACGCCCAGATCGGCGGCACGCTCGCGGTTGACGGTGATGCGCAACTCGGGCTTGTTCAACCGCAGGTCCACGTCGGGCGAGAGGATGCCGGGGTTTTTCGCCATCTCGTCGAGCATCTGCGTGACCGTGGCGCTGAGGTTCTCGTAGCTGTCCGAGGTCTGGATGACGTAGTTCAGCGGGCGCGAGCGAAAGCCCTGCCCGAGCGACGGCGGCGTGATGGGG
>JAANMX010001085.1_pt1 | contig 32486 bp, 30 predicted proteins | sample 7279681 | NCBI WGS metagenome assembly JAANMX01 (sample SAMN14094542, study PRJNA606508) | bioreactor metagenome | isolation source: A lab-scale SPAN reactor treating ammonium-rich wastewater day 351 | place: Ireland: Galway | collected 2018-01-01 | reverse complement strand
TGTCGGCGCTTCGCTGCGCTCAGTGCCGACCGCCGGGGGCTTGCCCGGAGAGACGCCGGCTGCGCCGGCTGAAATGCCAGACTTGTGTAGATACGATTGCCTTACGGTGGGGGCTAACATTGTGGGCCTGCTCCGCAGGCGATGGGCTTTCGCGACTGGCGCCGCCTGGAGACTTTGAACCGCAATAACCAGCACGGCTGGGGACACCCGTGCCACCTTTGGGTTGCGTCACACCCCTCATGTTGCGCGGGTTCCGCCGCTGTATAATGCCCGCTGTCGGCAGGCGACGGCGCACGGGCGTGCAAGCCCCCTCCGTTGCATCCGGCATGGGAGAACGGCTGTGCTCAGGTACGTCGTCTCAAATCTTGGCCCTGAAACTTCCCAGGCCAACCAGGACAAGCTGATCGCAGCGTTCCAGTCAGTCAAAGGCGTCAAAGACGTCGCCCTCGTGCCCGCCCGCAAGGAGGTCACCTTCGGCATCAACGGCCCCGAGCCGAAGGTGAAAGTGCTGAAAGAAGCCTGCCAACAGGCCGGCTTCACACTCGGCAACCGCCTGTAAAGCGAGTTGTGCGCGAAACCAGCCCGCCCCCGCGGGACGGCCGTGCATTGCCCGGTTGGTGTGACGAATCTATCGTGCTCGCCATGATCACCGGCGTGCATGCGCTGATTTACGCCCACGACGCGGAGAAGGTTCGCGCCTTCTTCCGCGACGTGCTGGACTGGCCCTTCGTTGACGCCGGCCACGGCTGGCTGATCTTCGCGCTGCCGCCCGCCGAGGTGGGCGTGCACCCGATCCTGCCCAGCGACACCCAGTCGCACCAGCTGTACCTGATGGTGGACGACGTGAAGTCCGTAGTCAGCAAGCTCGAGAAGCTCGGCTTCCAGTGCGCGCCGATCCGCGACCAGGGCTTCGGCCTGGTCACCAGCTTCGAGCTGCCCGGCGGCGGCCCCATGGGCATGTACCAGCCAAGGCACCCAATCGCGGCCGGCAAAAAGAAGCGCAAAGCCACCAGCCCCGCCCGGAAGGGCGGGGGAGCAACCAAAAAGGCTGCGAAGAAAGCCGCCAAGCCCGCCAGGAAAGCGCCCAAAAAGCCCGCGCGCAAAAAGCGCTAAACCGCTACTCCCACTTGGGCGGTTCGATTGTGCGTTTGCGGAAGTCTTCCTTGGCCTTCAGTTCGGCGTAAAGGCGCTCAAGCGCGGCCTCGAAGTCGTCGTCGTCGGGGTACTGGGCGCGTATAAGCTCAAGCTCAGCGCGGAGTTGCGCGTGGTCGAGGCCCCAGCGGCGGATTTGTGTGTTCGTGTCTGCCATCTACGCAACTTAACGATCCCCCGCGAAGGCTGATTCCGCAAGGGAAATCGCGACACACCACATTTTCCCCGTTACAATGACCCCAATTCGCACGCCTGATCATTACGGAGTCAGCAGGATGCGCAGCGCCGTCCAGATCGAAAGGCTGGTCAAAGACCACCAGGACGCCCTGCTGCGCTACCTGCGCTTCCTTGGCTGCGACGAAAACCTGGCCCAGGACATGGCTCAGGAAACCTTCGTCGCCACCATCGAGGCCGACTTTGAAATCAGAGACCGCAAGGCCACCTCGGCCTACCTGCGCACCACGGCCCGCAACTTCTATTTCATGTGGCTGCGCAAGACCAAACGCGAGGTGACCCTGCCCGAGGAAGACGTGCTGGAAGCGGCCTGGCATGAAGGCGAGCGCGAAGACGACGGCGACACCTACCGCCGCGCCCTGCGCAACTGCCTGGCCAAGCTGGGCGACCGTGCGCGCCTGGCGCTGCGGCTGCGCTACGGCGAGAACGCTTCGCGCGACGAAATCAGCTTCGCGACGGGGCTGGATCCCGAGGGCGCCAAGACGCTGCTGCGCCGCGCGAAAGACAAACTGCGGGAGTGCATCCGCAAGCAGGTGGGGGAATGACGCCGGAGCGCGAACAACTGGAAGAACGCTACCTTGAGGCGCAACTGCGCGACGAGCTCGGCCCGCCCGTTGACCTCAGTGAGCGCGTGCTGCGCAGCGTGTACTCCAAGCCGCGCCGCGTGGTGCCGCCGCCCAGGCGCATCCCCGCCTGGCGCCCCCTGGCGGCCGCCGCGGCCGTGCTGATCGCCGCCGGCCTGGCGACTTACGGGCTGGTGAAGGTGCTGCCCGAGCGCGAGCAGCCGGTGCGCGAACGCGCCCAGAGCGCGCCCGCGCCGGTGGTGAACGACAAGCCACCGCAGCTGCCGGGCGGTGAGAGGACGCAGCAGCCGGAAGTCGCGCCGCAGCAAGGGCCGGAGCCGGGAGTGCAGCCCCAGCCGGAGCCAGCGGAAGATCGGAAGCCCGACGAACAGGTCGAGAAGCCGACGCCCGAGCTGGAAGAGGAAGACAAGAGCGTCATCGACGCACCGCCGAATCCTCCCGAAGCTCAGGTCGAGGACCCGTCGGACAATGACAGTCCGCACCCCCGCAGGGACTGGACGGACCCGCCGGAATCCTGGCCGAATCCCAAGCGCTACTCGGATCCGCGGGAGAGCGCCCCGGTACTGGTGTCAGCCTGGAAAGGCGACGGCATCAAGGTTCGGCACCAGGGCCCGGCCGGCGACGTCGTGCGCAAGTTGAAGGCGGGTGATGCCTTCGAGTTCCGCGCCGGCGACCGCGTGGAGCCGAAGGGCCACGCCGACTTTACGCTGGCGGACGGCACACTGGTGCGCCTCGATGGCGAGCTGACCTTCGGCGGCGAAGCTTCGGCGTTGAAGCTGACGCTGCACGACGGCGCGCTGTATGCCGACACCGCGGCGCCGCTGGTCGTCAACGCCGGGGAGCTGGCCGTCACGGTCAGCGGCGTCGCCGTGCTTGAAGAGCGCCTGCACGGCCTTGACGTGTTCTGTGTCAGCGGCAGCGTGAGCGCCGGCGACGACTTCCTGCCCGCCGGCTTCCAGTCGCGCCTGGGCAAAGATGGCTTCGGCCGCGACAAGAAAATCAACTGGGCCGACGTGCAGCGCGAGTTCGGCTTCCTGAAGGACACGCCCGCCCGCGCCATGCTGCGCGAGGAACTGGCCGAGGCGCCCGGCGAGCTGTTCGGCGGCGAGCTGAAAGACGGCGTGCTGGCCGGCGAGACCGACAGCGAAACCGGCATCGGTTTCTACCTGCGCAAGCCCTACGCCACGCAGGCCGGCGACGTGGTGCGTTTCCGTTTCCGCGTCGAGCGCGCCTGCGAAATGATCCTGCAGTTTGGCACGGTGGGCGATTCCAACTGGCGCCACAAGATGGGCGGCGTGAAGGCCGGCGAATGGATCGAGTACGAACTGCCGCTGAGCGAACTCTACAAGACCACCGAAGTCAGCCTCAGCGCAGAGCCCGGCCTGCAGCTCAAGTTCTTCCAGCTTCACCCGGAAGACGGCCAAACCCGCATCGAAATCGACTGGGTCGAGATCGTCCATCGGCCGTAGGGGCGCCCCCATGTGGGCGCCCGGGCCGCCACATGGGGCGGCCCCTACCCGTGCACTTCGCCCTCAATGAACGTGACCGCGTGGCCGCGCAGCAGCACGCGCTTGCCGGTCACCTCGCACTCGACGTCGCCGCCGCGCTCCGAGACCTGCCGGGCCTTGAGCTTCTTGCGACCAAGCTGCGCGGCCCAGTAAGGCGCCAGCATGCAATGGGCCGAGCCGGTGACGTGATCCTCTGGCACGCCCATGCGCGGCGCGAAGAAGCGCGACACGAAGTCGCACTCGTCGCCGGGCGCCGTCACCAGCACGGCGTGGGCGTGCATCAGTTCAAGCTCGCGCAGGTCGGGCGTCAGCTCGCGCACGGCCGTTTCGTCCTGCAGCACGCACATCAGGAAGTGGCCGTTGAGCACGACGTTGGGCTGTGCGCCCAAGGCCGAAGTCAGGCCGGCGGGCGCGTGGCCCTCGACGGCCTCCTTGGCCGGGAAGTCCATCTCGTAGGCCTCGCCATTGCGGCGCACGATCAACTCGCCGCTGCGGGTCTCGAAGCGAATGTCCTTGGCCTTCTCGCCGCGATGGTGGAACAGCACGTGCGCCGTGGCCAATGTCGCGTGGCCGCACAGGTCCACCTCGGTGGTGGGCGTGAACCAGCGCAGCTTGGGCTCGCCGGGCACCACGAAGGCGGTTTCCGGCAGCAGGTGCGAGGCCGCGATTTCCTGCAGTCGGCGGTCTTTGGGCCACTTCTCAAGCAGGCAGACGCCGGCCGGGTTGCCGCCGGTAAGCGCAGTCGTGAAGGAGTTGACCTGGAAGTAGGGGATTTTCATGGCGGGGTTTTAGCATCCGAAACCTGCAAACACTTCAGGAAGGTTCGAATTCCGAGCCCGCCGTGCGGTCAACCCACGCACATCAGCCCTGCTTTTCTTTCCAGGCCTCCGGAAAGCAACGGTGCCAGTAGCTCGCGGCGCTGTCTGCGTCGTCGGCCAGGTTGCTGCGGGGGTACTCGGCGGAGCAGCGTTCGAACAGTGCCGTGCCGTTGCGAATGGCGTCGTCGTGATAGCGCACCGTGCGGTCGTCGACCAGCTTGATCCATGCCATGGCGGCGCTGAACAGGGCCTTGTCGCGTCCGGGCCAGTACGGGTAGTCCGCAGCCAGTTGCTCGAACAGTGCGGCTGCCCGGCGCCGGCCGGCGTAGTGCATCGGGTCCAGGTCGGGGAACAGCGGCTCGCCGTTGTTGATGCTGTACCAGATGTTGCGGGGCATGCTGTTGCGGACCCTGTAGTTGGCGTACGCCGGGTGAATGCTGTCGCGCTCGTGGTAGTAGACGGCGGCGATCTTGTACTCGAGGTCCGCGCGCTCATCGCCCACGGCCTCGTCGCGCCGGCGTTCAAGCTCGGCCAGTGTCTCCCACAGTCTCAACTGGAGCGTTACCCGTGCGGTGGGCAACTGCACGGCATCGTCGGGCGGATGCAGGCGGCGCTGCTCATCGGTGTAACCTCTGTTGGTCATGTGATGCCAGGATCCGCCCCAGCGGTTCACCGGGTTCATGTACTGTTGGGGATCCGGCATGACTCCTTCCGCGCGCCGCAGCGGGTCGCTTGCCGGAAGCGGTTGCAGGCCGCTGTCCAGGCCGTTTGCGGCTCGTGCTGCCCATCGCGCTTTATAACATCCTGCCAGAAGCGAGTCCGGCTCACTGGCAGCAATCGCGTCGCAGGCGACCAGGGCGCGCTCGAAGCCTTCCTCGGCGGCGATGCGCCGCAGGCGAATGTAGCTCAACAGCGTGGGGTTGCGTTTGCGATCCAGTCCGCTGGTCAGCCTGTCGAGCTCGTAGGGCTCAAGTGCGCACTCGGCGAGGGAGACGAGTAGCTCGACGCCGTGCGCAGTCATGTCCTGGTCTGGGAACGTGGCACAACACGATGCCCACTGGGCCGCGGTGAACCACTCCTTGCGTTCGCAGCACATGCAGGCAAGGCGCCAGGCCATGTCGTCGCTGCCGGGATGATTCTCAAAGCGCTGAAGCCAGGCAGGCAGCAACCGGTAGGCAAGCTCGTGCCGCTGGGCCGATGTCTCGGCGGCCTTGCGGTCGGCCCACAGGAATGGCGCGCCGGCATAGCGCCCGCAATACCAGGCATGAAGCTGGAAGTAGGGCCGGAAGTCCAGCAGCTCGATGCAGCGGTAGCTGCGCAGGATGTCGCGCCGTCCCTCACGGGCCAGCCTGTCGTGCTCGACGTAGCCGTCGCACAAAAAGTTGAAGTCGTTCGCGTCGGGCCGGCGCGCCCAGGCCTCGAACTCGCTCATGGCGACTTCGTCGCCGCGCATCGCGAGGGCACACATGGCGTCCGTGTCGTCGTCGTCGTCGCCGGTCGCGCGAATCTCACGCAGCTTCATGAATGCGAGCTCGTCAGGCAACGCGAGCGCAAGGTGAAAGATCAGTGTTTGTCGCGCCACGCCGGTGGCGAGCGCAAGCGCGTCCATCAGCAGGCCGACCATGCGGGCTGTGTCGGTCTGGAAACGCGTCTCGTAGACCGTGTAGTCGCACACTTCCGGCGGCACCTCGACAACCTGTCTATTTCCCGCGAGCTGGTGCATTCGTTGAAGCGCGTCGGCGTAGGCGGGCGCATTGGCCAGTGCCGCCACCACGGCCGGAAACTGTGCCTCCGTCGCCGTCTGCATCCATCCGGGCGCCGGGGGGGCAGTCGCGCGCCCTGGCGCACCCTCCTCGCGTACTTCGCTGGTGCCGCTGTAGCCGTCAGCGGACAGCTTGGGCGGCGCGCCCGACAACGGGATGGGCAGGAACTCGGGCACGGCCACAGGCACCGGATCGATACTCACGGCTGTCGTCACGATCGGCGCCGGCTGCTCCGGAATGAGCCACCAAGCGGCTATGCCGGCGATGGCCAAGAGGCTCGTAAGGACAGTGATCAGGACTTTCATCGCGCCCCCGACTGTATCCATCGGTTCGTGCGGTGCGAAAACTGAGCTTTCCGCGTGTCCTATAATTCCGCACCATCGGGCCGGGAGGGGAGGGCTCTCCCGGCCCTTGGCATTCAGTGGCATGCGCATCCTGCGCATGAGTTTCAGCGGCCTCCGGCCGCTGACTGCGCTGGCCAGAGGCAAGCGCGACTCATCGCCGGGACGGCGATGCTACGCCACCTCGGCTTTCGTGGCTTCCTCGGCCGGGGGGAACAGGGCTGCCTTTACCTCTGTCTCGAGTTTCTTGAACACGTCGAGGTTGGCCTTGTCGCGCAGGAAATCGAGCGCATTGTTCTTGCCGTTGCCTAACTTCACCTCGCCGAAGCTGTGCCAGTTGCCGCTGCGCTGGATCAGCCCCAACTGCACGCCGAAGTTCAGCAGGTCGTTCAGGTAGCTGATGCCGCGGCCGAAGTAGATCTCGACCTCGCAGCGCTTGAACGGGGGCGCCAGCTTGTTCTTCACCACCGTCACCCGCGCGCCCACGCCGATGCTTTCTTCGCCCTCCTTGATCTGGCTGGTGCGGCGCACCTCGATGCGCTGGCTCGCGAAGAACTTCAGGGCGCGGCCGCCCGTGGTGGTTTCCGGGTTGCCGAACATCACGCCGATCTTCTCGCGCACCTGGTTGATCATCACCAGGCAGGTGTGGCTGCGGTTGCTTGCTGCCGTCAGCTTGCGCATGGCCTTGCTCATCATGCGCGCGAGCAGGCCCATCTGGCTGTCGCCCATTTCGCCTTCCAGCTCGGCCTTGGGCACGAGCGCCGCCACGCTGTCCACCACGATGATGTCCACGGCGTTGCTGTGGATCAGCGACTCGGCGATGTCCAAGGCTTGCTCGCCGTAGTCGGGCTGGCTGACGTACAGGCGCTCCATGTCGATGCCCAGCTTACGCCCGTACTGCGGGTCGAAGGCGTGCTCGGCGTCGATCAGCACGGCCGTGCCGCCCATGCGCTGGGCCTGGGCGATGGCCTGCAGGGCGAGCGTGGTCTTGCCGCTGGATTCCGGGCCGTAGATTTCCACGATGCGCCCGCGCGGCAACCCGCCGACGCCGAGCGCGACGTCAACGGCGAGGCTGCCGGTGGGGATGACGTCGATGTTCTTTCGGCTCTGCTCGGACATGCGCATGATGGCACCATCGCCGAAGTTGCGCGTGATGCCGCTGAGCGCGTTCTGCAGCGCCTTCTCCTTCTCGGAGTCGATGGACAACACCGTTGCTTCCTTCTTCTTGCTCACGACTGTCTCCTGCGCGCTCGCGGCCGTGGTCCCTCCCAGTCGGGGGCGGGAACGCCCCGCCCCCCTGGGGAGGTGTCATGGCACGCGTTTGGCGCGCACGGAAAAGGTAGCGGGGCGTGCGACACGCCTTGGCGAATTTGGCCGCGGCGTGGGTGCCGAAAAATGTCGCGTCCCAGTTTGTGGGGGTGGTGTTTGCGACAAACCACAAGCGGTCGTGGCAAAAAAGTTTTCGGCCGCGGCCATGGGGCCGTGGTATCCTGCAGGCATGGACGCTGACGGCATTACTCCCTGGGGCCTGATCCTGCTGATGTTCGCCTACTCATTCGTGGGCTGGGCGGCGCTGTTCGCGATTCATTACCGCTTGCGCAAGCGCCGGATTGAGGCGCCCACCGCGCAGCACGCGGCCATCGGCTACGGCGAAAGCTGGAAGTCCAGCCGCGTCTCCGAAGTCTAGTTTCCCTGCGAACGCTGACTTTCGTAAACGCCCGCGTGACCCTTCGATGTTCTCAGGGCTGGCCGCGTGGCCTGATTGAACTATCGTTCCGGCATGACTGACGCACTGCACAACTCGCGATTCCTGAAAGCCTGCCGGGGCGAGCCCGTTGACTGCACGCCGGTGTGGCTGATGCGCCAGGCCGGGCGCTACATGGCCGAGTACCGCGAGGTGCGGGCGCAGACCAGCTTCCTGGGCCTGTGCAAAACGCCCGAGCTGGCGGCCAAGGTCACGCTCGATGCCCAGCGCATCCTCGGCGTTGACGCCGCCATCCTGTTCGCCGACCTGCTGCCGATCCTGGAGCCTCTGGGCCTCAAGCTCAGCTACGAAGAGGGCGAAGGCCCCAGGATCCACAACCCGATACGCGGCGCGGCCGACATCGACGCGCTTACTCTGCAGAACCCGCGCGAATCCATGCCCTTCGTGGGCGAGGCGATCAAGATCATCCGGCGCGAGCTGCCGGCCGACATCCCGCTGATCGGCTTCGCCGGTGCGCCCTTCACCCTGGCGGCTTACGCCATCGAGGGCGGGGGCTCGCGCAACTACATTCATGCCAAGACGCTGATGTACGGCGACCCCGGCGCCTGGGCGGCGCTGATGGAGAAGCTGACCGGCCAGGTCATCGACTACCTGCGCGCGCAGATCGAGTGGGGCGTAAACGCGCTGCAGATTTTCGACTCATGGGTGGGCTGCCTGTCGCCGGCCGACTACCGCGCGCACGTGCTGCCGTGGGTGCGCAGGGTGATTGGGGAAGTCAGAGGCAAGGTGCCGGTGATCTACTTCGGCACGGGCACGGCCACGTTCCTGGACGCGATGTTCGAGGCGGGGCCGGACGTGATCGGCATCGACTGGCACACGCCCCTGCAGCGCGGCTGGGAGCTGGGTGCCAAGAGCGTGCAGGGCAACATGGACCCGGTGGCCCTGTTCGCCCCGCGCGAAGTGGTGCTGGCAAAGGCGCAGGAGGTGCTGGACGCGGCCGCCGGCCGTGAGGGCCACATCTTCAACCTCGGCCACGGCATCCTGCCGAAGACGCCGGTGGACAACGTGAAGGCGCTGGTCGACTACGTGCACGAAAAGTCGGCGCGTTAAAGAACATGGCACGGGTTCGGAAACCCGTGCCACGCGCAGGTTCTGCCAGGTTCTACTTCGCCTCGATCCTGGTTTTCAGGTTTGCGAGCCCCTTCTCGAACATCCCGTTCATGGAGTCGCTCCCGAGCGTGTAGAAGTAGCGGCTGAAGAAACCCACTTCCGGCTCACTGTCGAAGGTCCAGGTTACCTTGGTGGCGCCATCCGGCGCATCCTCGTAGCGCACCTCGCCGCTGGTCCAGGGGAAGTCGCCAATCTGCAGCTTGTACTTGATGCCGGTTTCCGGGTCTGCGGCCGTGAACTCCAGCTTGCCCTTGCCGATTTTTTCGCCTTCCCAACTCTGGCTGGCGCCGGCGCCTTCAGACTTTTCGCCGTAGGTGATCTTCATGCCGGGGTCTTCCTCGCGCCAGGGACCCCACTCGTCCCACTTCTTGATGTCACCGACCCACTCGTGGATGTCGTCCTTGTCGGCGTTGATCACGACGGAACGCTCAAAGTGGTACTTGGTGTCCAGCGTGAAGCCGTAGCCCACGAAAGCCACGACCGCCACCACGATCAGCAGCAGCAGCAGCTTGAGCACGCTGCCGCCTCCGCCCTTTTTCTTCTTCTTGTCGTCCGCCATGTGCCGCCTCCGAAAGGGAACAGGGGTACCAGTATAGCCAGCCCTGTGACGCATGCATCACGTTGCAGAACGCACCGAGTCTACAGCTTTGCGGCCTGCGCAATCATGGGGTAAACTTGTTCACTACCGGGACGAGACATGTCTAGAGCAGGCAATCAGGATTTCGGCACCGACCGCATCGCCAAGCCTACTACTCCGATGGGGGATTCCACGCAGCAGTCACCCGCGCTGGCGACACTGGTGCGGGTGGTGGACGGACGCGACGCGTCAGTGCACCCGCTGCTGGGGGACCATTTCGTGATCGGCCGCGACAAGAGCTGCCACATCCAGGTCGGCGACGACACCAGCGCGTCGCGCAAACACGCGTCGGTGATCCGCCAGGGCGTGCGCTTCATGCTGGAAGACCTGGGCAGCAGCAACGGCGTGATCGTGAACGGCGTGCAGATCAAGGGTGCTCACGAGTTACGCGTTGGCGATAAGGTCGAGATCGGCAAGACCGTGTTCATTTTCCGCCGCCGCGTCGAGTAGGCGGCCATCGAGATGACCGGGAGAGGCGATGGTTTCCCGCCGCGGACCGACAGATGACTTTTCCTCGGACGACGTGGCCGAACCCGCAGGCCCGCGGCTGGATCCGACACGCGCGGGCGCGCCCAAGTTCGGCTTTGAGGAGCTGGAGGAAACCGGCGACGTCGCCTTCCATGAGATCGTCACGGAAATCTTCCGCATCGGGCGCGACCACGACAGCAACCTGGTGATCCGCGGCGACACCAAGACCTCGCGTCGCCACGCCCACGTGCAGCGCAAGGGCCTGAAGTTCTTCATCGCCGACGACGGCAGCAGCAACGGCACGAAGGTCAACGGCAAAAAGATCGACGGCGAGCACGAACTGCGCACCGGCGACATCGTCGTGATCGGCAGCCACACCTTCAAGTTCATCAAGCGCGTCTGACGCGCCCGGAACTGCTTGTTTCCGCGAACCTCTCGCGGCGCGGTTGTTGTTCCGGCCCGATACAAACGGTCGGAAAGCCTGCCTGGTGCCGTGTCAGGCAGCTGAACTCGGGCCATGATCGCGCACGCGGCCACGTGGCGCGCGACAGCGGCCGGCGCTGGACGCCGGCGACCTCCCGCCCGGTGAGCGCAACCCGCAAACGCGCGAGCTGCCGGCCTGGACGGACGACTTCTCCAACCCGTTCCGCATCCTGAAACAGCCATTCCAAGCCGGTCAGGCACTTGTAGCAGGCAAAGCCGGGGTGCGGCGCTAGACTGGCGGCATGGCAGACTACCGCACCAGACACGATTCCGATAAGCGCCTGCGCGCGCTGCGAAACGAGTACGAGTCGCACGAACCTAACAAATACGCCCGCCTGCTGCGTCGTGGCAGTGCCACGCTGTTCCTGGCCTACTTCGTGCTGTTGGGTGTGCTCGCATGCCTGGGCCTGGTCTACGGTGAAGAGGCCATTGAGCAGGCCGTGGGCGGGCCGGGAATGCTGTACGGCTTTTACGGGCGGCTGTCGGTGCTGCTGATCGGCCTGGCTTTGGGGGTGTTCCTGGCAGCGGGCTGGCTTGAGCACAAGGGAGACTGAACATGCACCGCGTGCAGTTCGGCCGTATTCCCGAACCCCTGCCGCTGATTGGCCAGGGCACCTGGGAGATGGGCGAAGCGCGCCGCACGCGCACGCAGGAAGTGCGCGCCCTGCAACTGGGCCTTGAGCTGGGCATGAACCTGATCGACACCGCGGAGATGTACGCCTCCGGCGGCGCCGAGGAAGTGGTGGGCGAAGCCCTTGCCGGCCGGCGTGACGGGGTGTTCCTGGTCAGCAAGGTGCTGCCGCAGAACGCTTCGCGCAAGGGCACGCTGAAGGCCTGCGAGCGCAGCCTGAAGCGCCTGGGTGTCGAGACCATCGACCTCTACCTGCTGCACTGGCCGGGCGATCACCCCCTGGCAGACACCATCGCAGCGTTCCAAGAGCTGCGCGAGAGCGGCAAGATCCGCTACTGGGGCGTGAGCAACCTGCGCATGGACGACCTGGCCGAATGCGAACGCATCGCGCCCGGCGAGAACGCTACCAACCAGGTGCTCTACAACCTGCAGCGGCGCGGCATCGAAGCCGACATGGTTCCCTGGTGCCTGCAACGCGGCGTGCTGATCATGGCCTACTCGCCGCTCGACCAGGGGCGCCTGCGCAAGCCGAAACAGTTGAAGGCCGTGGCCGCGCGCCACAACGCCACGCCCGAGCAGGTGGCCCTGGCCTGGAGCGTGCGCAACTCAGGCTTCATCACCATCCCGAAGTCGAGCAACGAAAAACGCCTGCGCCAGAACGCCGCGGCCGCAGAGCTGGTCTTGACGCCGCAAGACCAGGCCGAGCTGGATGAAGCCTTCCCGCCGCCGCGCGGGCCCGTCGAGCTGGAAACGGCGTGAGCATTCTGCCCGCGTTTGCTGGAACACGAAGGAACGAAGGAGCGAAGGAACGGCCGTGCAGGACCCTTCGCTACTTCGTGTTGACTTAAACCTTCGCCGGCTGCGGGTTGCTGAACATGTGGCCGCGCTGGGGGCCGCGCTTGGTGAGCGTCATGACCTCCGGGCCTTTTTCGGTCATCAGGATGGTGTGCTCGAACTGGGCCGAAAGCTTGCGGTCGATGGTGTAGGCCGTCCAGTTGTCGAAGCGGTCAACCTCCGAGCGCCAGCTGCCCACGTTGATCATCGGCTCGATCGTGAAACACATGCCCGGGTCCAGCGTTTCGTTGCCGTGGCTGTTCTCCGCGAAATGCGGGATGTGTGGGCGCTGGTGGAAGCGCTTGCCGATGCCGTGGCCGAAGAATTCCTTCACCACGGAAAAACCCGCCGCCTTGGCCACGCGCTGGATGGCGCGGCCGATCTCCTTCACCTTGCAGCCGGGCGTGAGCGCGTCGATGGCCGCCCACATGGCGTCGAAGCTGCACTGGGTGACGCGCAGGGCCTCGTCGCTGACCGCGCCCACCAGCAGGGTTTCGCTCTGGTCGCCGTGCCAGCCGTCCACGATGCTGGTGAGGTCCACGTTGATGATGTCGCCTTCCTTCAGCACCTGCGTGCCGGGCACGCCGTGGCAGATCACCTCGTTCACGCTGGTGCAGCAGCTTTTGGTGTAGCCGCGGTAGCCCAGGGTGGCGGGCGTGTGGCCGTGCTGGATGGTGTAATCGTGCACCAGCTGGTCGATCTCGCCGGTGCTGATGCCGGGTTTCACGTAGTCGCGGATGTAATCCATCAGCTGCGCGTTGAAGGCGCAGGCGCGGCGCATGCTGTTGCGTTCTTCTTCATCCAGATGCAGGGGGTCACGGCGCGGCGTGGCCGCGGGCGGCTGCACGACGCCCTGCGCGCCGGCCTGGTCCTGGGCCTGGTGGCACTTCTTGTACTTACGGCCGCTGCCACACCAGCAGGCGTCGTTTGGTCCCGGTTTGCGATCCTTCATTTCCATCCTCGCTATCAACTTTAGCGCGCCTCGGCCGTGATGCCAGAACGCGGCTGGCGGGAACGGCCGGAGATTTACAGACTTAACGCATGAGCGTGCGCCATCCAAGTTACTGGGAATCCGGCCTGCAACCCGCGCCCCCGGCCGGCGAGCTTGCTCGTGAAGTAGACGTGCTGATCGTGGGCGCCGGCTTCATGGGGCGCTGGCTGGCGTATTTCCTGCGCGGGCGCAGCGTGCAGGTGATCGAGCGCGACGGCTTCAGCTACGGGGCCTCCAGCCGCAACGCGGGCTTCCTGACCTGCGGCCAGGTCAGCGAGATGCTGGCGGACTTCGAGACGGCGGGCTTCGATGGCGTGATCGACACCTTCCTGCGCCGGCGCAAAGGCATCGCCCTTGCGCGCCGCGAGTTCCCGGAGCTGGAACTGGACCCCTGCGGCTCGTTCGACTACGACCCGGTTACGGAGCGCGGCCGCGAGCTGCTGGGGCAACTTAACGTGGCCGCGGGCGAGAAGCTGTACAGCGTGAAGCCCGCGAACCTGGGCGGCGTCGAGCGCGAGGCGTACTTCAACGCGGCGGACGCCGGCGTGCACCCGGTCAAGCTGCTGCAGACTTTGCAGGATCACTCGCCCCACGCGCGCTACGCCTTTGGGGTGCGGGCCGTGCGGGTGGGGGACGGCACGGCCGAGCTGGAGGTGGCGGGGCAGCGTGTGGACGTGAAGTACCAGCGCGCGTTCATCTGCACCAACGCCTTCGCCGCTGAGCTTGACGCGTCAAGCCCCGTGGTGCCCGGGCGCGGGCAGGTGATTGTCACCAGCCCGGTCAGCACCCAGACCAGCAATGCGCTGGGCTACATGAACCAGGGCTACGACTACTTCCGCTTCGTGGACGGCCGGCTGCTGATCGGCGGCGGGCGCAACCGCTTCCCGGCCGAGACGGGTACATCGGAGCTGCGGCCGACGGTGCACGTGCGGCAGTGGCTGGAGCAGCAGGCGGAGCTGGTAATCGGCCATCGCGACTGGACCACTGAACACCACTGGGCAGGCATGATGGGTTTTGTGGGAGGCCAACACCTCGGCGGCTCGCCGCGCAAACAGCTGGACGCCAAGACCGAAATCATCGCCGGTTTCGGCGGCATGGGCGTGGCGCTGGCGCCCCTGTACGCCCAGGAATTCGCCGCGGAAATGTGACGGGGCGGGAGCATGGCTCCCGCCCCGTCTGTGCCACGCGCGCTAGTCGAGCACGATCACTTCAAGCTGGTTGCTGTGGGCGGCGTTGGGCGCCGGTACCGTGCCGGTCATGCCTGGCAGCAACACCGTGCCCCCGGAGTAGTAAGTCGGCGCGCCCTGCGCCGGCGGACTGGTCGGCAGGCCCGCGCAGCCGGCATATAGGTCAACGGCGCGGGTGTGCAGCGCAATGGCCACATCGTCGCCTGAAGTGACAGCGTCATACCCCATCCAGCCCACAGTGTTGATGATCTTGCCCTGTATGCCCGCGGGCGACGGCGTGCCTCCGGCCGTGGTGGTGGACTCGAACAGGCTGGTCTGCATGGTCCAGGTGAACTGGTTGAAATCAGCCCAGTGCATGCGCTTGAGCGACCAGCCCATGCCCTGCGGCGCCATGTACAGCAGGTCCACGCGCACGGCACCGTTCTGGACGCGGGCGTGTACGCTGGGCAGGTAGGCGCCGGGTACGCCCACGGTCAGTACGTTGCCGGTCACGGCGCCGCCGTTGCGCAGCTCCACCAGATGGATGCCGTCTTCCATCTCGTATGTGTAGAACACGGTCATGCTCGCGCCGCTGCCGATGATGGCGACACTGGGGTCGCTTCCCCATGTGTCGGTGTCCCAGTCGATCAGCTGGTCGGTCACCGCTCCCGTGGCGGTACGGATGGCGCAGCGGTAGTTCAGGTCCACCTGCCAGCCGATGACTTCGTTGTAGCCGTAGCCCAGCACCAGGTCACCGGCGCTGCTGTACTCCAGGTCCATTACCACCGGTACCACCCAGAAGCCGCTGCTGCGGACGATCCAGGGAGTGCCGAAGCTGTAGCCTGTGGGAGTGTTGTTCGAATCGAAGCCGGTCGGAACGGCCTCAACTACGCACAGCTCGGAGTGGTGGACGCTGCCCACAAGCAACGTACGCCAGTAGGCGACGGCGACCTTGTAGTCCGGCGCGATCTCGATCTGCACCAGGCGCTGGCCGTTGACGGCCGCGGTGGCGTTCTCATTCAGCACCTGCTGGATGGGGAAGCTGGCGCCGCGGTCGAGGCTGATCTCGGCTTGCACCGCGTTGTTGCCAGTGTAGGCGATCGCCAGCACGTTGTTCAGGGCTGCGATTTCCTGGTCGCGCCATGTGCCGCTGTCGGGTGCCACGGAAACACTGGCGCCTCCGGTCACCACGCCGGATGTCGCATCCTGCTGCAGCCAGCGACGCACGCGGCCCTGGGCCGGTTCGGAGTCGTACGCCGTGACACTGTAGCGGTCACCGGAAACGGCAATCGCCGGCAGACCGAAGCCATTCTCGTTGCTCGAGAAAATCGTGGCGCGCGACAGGGTGCCGGCGGTCGGCGACTGCCATGCGTTGATGTTGATGTCGCTACTGCCCCCAATTTTCAGGCGCACGGCGATCAGTTCTTTGCCCTGCGAGGTGCTGGTTTCGAACAGCAGCACCTGGCTGCGCGCGATCGCGCCGCGGACTTCAATACGCGCCAGGCCGTCGCCGCTGGTGTACCAGCTGCCGCCGCCGTAGCTTAGCCCCGCGCCGTCCAGCGACATGCCCTCCTTAATGATGCTTTCCGCGCCTGTGCTCGCGGGGAAGCTGGGCAGCGCGTGAAGCAGGCGGATCGAGACGAACCCGGAATTGCCTTCCTCAAGGGCGACCACCGAGAACGAAAGCGACGAATTGCCCGGTGTGGTGAACTCGTAGCCCCGGGTCACCGGCCCCACCCCCAGGCTCGCAAGCGGCAGGTAGCCGTTGAAGCTGTCCTGTGTCGCCGGCGATTGCTGCCTTGCCTGCGCGACGACCAACGCCCGGTCCGTGACCGTCCAGTTCCCGGCCGGGTAGCTGGCCCCGGTTCCTCCGCCGGGCGTGTTTAGTGAACCTTGCGACACCGGGTAGGTGTACGCTTCTCCGCCGCAGCCCGACAGCATCAGTGCCAGGGCAATGGGCGACAACAACCACAATGGTGATTTCATGACCTCTCCTCCAAGTTATTGCCTCAGGCTGCTTGCGCAGCCTCCTCACCGGAAATGAAGCAACGGACGTGCCATGTGCAAGCAGGCGGGTTTGCGGCTTGTTTGGGGCTTCGGCGACACGGGTCGTCACAGAGCAGTAACGCCGGGAGTGAAACGGCAGCGCCCCGCCGGGAGCGGGGCGCAGTGCGGCTGAAGTCTGCTAGTCGATCACCGCCACGCGCAGTTGGTTGCGGTGGTTGGGGTCGGGCGCCGGTACTGTGCCCGTCAGGCCGGGCAACAGCACGGTGGGCGGCGGGGTGGTGCCGCCCGATGTGGACTGCGCGCCACCCGCGGGCTGGCTCCAGTTGGCGGAGTAATACTCGTAGCTGTCGTAGGTCAGCTCGTGGTACGCGATCGCCACGTCGTCGCCCTTCAACACCGCGTCGTAGCCCATCCAGGCCAGGGTGGTGATCAGGTAGCCTTGCGGCATACCGGAAGGCGGCGTGCCGCCCGCCACGGCCGTGGATTGCGTGATGCGCGAGAGCGCGGGTGTGCTGGTGCCGAAGTCGTCCCAGGTCAGGTCATGCAGCTCAAGGCCCCAGCCCGCGGGTGATACGTACAGCAGGTCAACGCGTTTGCTGCCGTTCTGCATGCGGGCGTGCACGGAGGGCTGCATGGCGCCGGGGATCGGCACGCTGTAGGCAAGCTGGAAAGTCGCGCCGGCGTTGGTGCTGTGGTAAAGGCGCACGCCGTTGGTGCGCTCGTAGGTGTAGAAGATCTCGAGGCTCGCGCCGCTGCCGAGCACGCAGACGTGCGGGTCGCAGGGCATTACGTTGTCCTCCTGGTCGATCTGCACGTCATAGAAGCCCTGGCTGCCGCTCTGTCGCACCGCGCAGCGATAGCGCGCCGAGCTGGTGATCGTCCAGCTGCCCGGGTTCCAGAGCATGCTGGTGTAGCCGTAGCCGATCACCAGGTCGTTGCAGTGGCTGTACTCCAGGTGCATCAGCAGCGGCGTCACGTCGTAGCCCGCGTTGTGCACGGCCGTCGGCGTGCCCCAGACGTAGCCGGTGGGGGTGTTGTTGGCGTCAAAGCCGGAAGGCACGGCCTCGATCAGCATCAGGTGGCTGGAGCAGTTCCAGCTGGTGGTCCAGACGTTCTTCCAGTACAGCACGCCGAGCGTGTAGTTCGGCGCGATCGCCATCTGCACCAGGCGCGTGCCGGGGTCAGCGGCGGGGTCAAGCTGCTGCACGATGGGGAAGCTGCCGCCCCGGTTCAGGCTGACTTCCGCGCGCACCTGGCCGCTGCCGGTGTAGGCCACGGCCAGCACGTTGCCGAGAGCCGCCACTTCCTGGTCGCGCCAGAAGCCGGAGTCGGGGGATTGCGCCTCGGCCTCGCCGCCGGTGACCGCGCTGGTGGTGGTGTCGAGCTGCAGCCAGCGGCGGTTGCGGTCGACGTAGGTTTGCGTGGTCGGGTCGCCGTCGTAGGCCACCACGCTGTAGCGGTCGCCCGAAAGCGCCAGCGAAGGCAGGCCGAACTGCGGCGAATCGCTGGAGTACAGGTCGGTGGTCGTCATGCCCGCGCGGAAGCCCTGCGGGTTGCCGGCCGAAAGGTTGATGGCGCTGCTGTTGCCGATGCGCACGCGGATGCCGATGTCGATCACGTCGTTGTTGAGCGGCACGCGGGCAATCAGCACCTGCTCGGCGCTGATGTTGCCGCGTACGGTCACGCGCGAGAAGCCGTCGCCGTTGATGTCCACCGAGTTGCCGGCGTTGGCCATGCCCGGCGCCTCGAGCGTCATGCCGTTGGCGGCGATGGTTTCCGCGCCCGCGGTCTGGGTGATGCCGGCCGCCTCGACGTGGCCGAGGTTGATGCGGGTGAGCCCCCAGTTGCCGGCGCCGCGCGCCACCAGGTTGAAGGCGAAGTCGGTGCCGGCGGGCGTCTCCAGGTCGTAGACGCGGTCAAAGGTGCCGACGCCGAAACGCGAGGCGTTGACTGTGCCGGACAGGGTGTCCACCTGCTCGGGCTGGATCTCGGTCATGCCGGCCGAAAGCGTGACGTCCGTGGTGGCAAAGCCGCCGCCACCCCCGCCCCCGCCGCCGATGGTGATCGAGCTGCTGATCGCCGCAAAGTCGACGTTGAAGCACCCGTACATAAGGAAGGAAAGGGCCAGCAGAGACACAACGAACCGTGTGCGCATGGCGGCACCCCCGCGGAAATGTGAGCGAACAAGCATACCACGCGGTCGCGGGTCCCGCGAAAAAGCTTTGGATTGTGCTCCGCGCGAGGTGCGTACCTTCGGCGGTCGGGTTTGCTATCCTGCGGCCATGGCTGAACTTAGGTACGTATCCGCGGAACAGGCGGTTGCCGGCATCAAGTCGGGCGAGCGCGTTTTCATCGGATCCGGCGCCGCCGAGCCGAACGCGCTGGTGAAGGCCATGACCGCCCGCGCCCCCGAGCTGCGCGACGTCAACGTGCTGCACATCCTGACCCTCGGCGACGCGCCCTACGTCGCGCCCGAGTACGCGGCAAGCTTCCGGCACACCGCCTTCTTCATCGGCCCCAACGTGCGCGAGGCCGTGCAGCAGGGCCGCGCCGACTTCATGCCGATTTTCCTGGGCGAGATCCCGGCCCTGTTCGAGCAGCGCCTGCCGCTGGACTGGGCCCTGGTGCAGCTCAGCCCGCCCGACAAGCACGGCTATTGCACGGTGGGGGTGGCCGCTGACGTGGTGATGGGCGCGATCCGCCACGCGCGCAACGTGGTGGCCGAGATCAACCCGAATATGCCGCGCGCCTGGGGCAACACCATCATCCATGTGGATGAACTGCACGGCGCGGTCGAGGTTGACTACCCCCTGCCGGAGCTGCTCCCGGAGCCGATCGACGAGGTCAGCGCCGCGATCGGCCGTCACGTGGCCGGCCTGATCGACGACGGCGACTGCCTGCAGCTGGGCATCGGCACGATCCCGAACGCGGTGCTGAAAGAGCTGCGCAATCACACGCACCTGGGCGTGCACACGGAGATGCTGAGCGACGGGATCGTTGAGCTGGTGCGCGGCGGGGCCATCGACTGCACGCGCAAGAACTACCACCCGGACAAGATCATCTGCAGCTTCGTGATGGGCACCCGCGCGCTCTACGATTTCGTGGACGACAACCCGTTCGTGGAAAGCTACGGCAACGAGTTCGTGAATGACCCGTTCAACATCGCCAAGAATGACCGCATGGTGGCGGTCAACAGCGCGATCCAGGTGGACTTGACGGGTCAAGTCAACTCGGACTCTGTGGGCTCGCGGCCGTACTCGGGCATCGGCGGCCAGGTCGATTTCATCCGCGGCGCGGCGCGCTCCAAGGGCGGCCGTCCGATCATTGCATTGCCCAGCACCGCCAAGGGCGGCACGCTGAGTCGCATCACACCGACGCTGATGGAGGGCGCGGGCGTGGTGACCTCGCGGGGCGACGTGCATTACGTGGTGACCGAGCACGGGGTGGCCGACCTGTACGCCAAGGGCATCCACCAGCGCGCGCGGGCGCTGATCAAAATCGCCCACCCCAGTTTCCGCGAAGAGCTGGAGCGCAAAGCGCGCGAGCTGAACCTGCTGGCGTAAACCTCGACGAGCTGCAACTGCAGGCCGGTGCAGCGGCGCCAGGTAAGGCTTCAGTTCCAGGCTCCCCGACCCGGGATCGCCCTCCAATGCCGTTGATCGGGCCGCAAACACGCAGCGTGCTGCGCAATCTCGTGCACCGTGGTGTGGTGTTCCGACGGCCGAGCCTGTGCGGTGCGAAAAAAGCAGGCCTCGCGGGCGTGGGGGGCGCCCGCGAGGCTGTTGTTGCCGGGTACTAGGCCCGCGCGTTGCGACGGCGGGTCACCGCTGCCACCCCGAGCAGGAACAGGAACAGCAGGCCGACCAGGCTGGAGCTGGAGCCGGCAGCGCAACCGCCGCCGCCGCCTGAGCCGTCGCCGCTGCCGCTGCCGGTCACGGTGGTTGCCGTGCCCGCCACGTTGAAGCTGAAGGGCGTGGTGGTGCTGGCGTCATTGTGGCTGAAGCTGACCGTTGCGGCGTAGCTGCCTTCCATGCCGGCCAGGAAGGTGATGGTGAAGCTGGTGCTCTGGCCCGCGGGCACGGTGCCCAGCATGCCGCTGCTGTCGAGGCTGAACTGGGCCGCGCCGGCGCCGCTGACGGCGGGAGTGCCCAGCTGCAGGTCGGCGTTGCCGGCGTTCTCGATCATGATGGTGAGCGGCGCCGAGGTGCTGCCCTCCAGCAGGCTGCCGAAGTTGCGGTTGCCCGCGGCGTTGGCGCCGTTGGCGACCACCACGCCGCCTTCACGCACCACCAGCAGCGGGGCGGGCGCCGGGGTGGTGCCCACGCCCGTCACCTCGAAGGTCCAGGGTGTGCTGATGGAAGCGTCGTTGTGCGTGATCTCGACCGTCGCGGTCTTGCTGCCGGCGCCGGCGGGGTCAAAGGCCACGGTGAACTGCGTGTAGCCCGAGGGCGCTACCGTGCCGGCCATGGTGCCGGTGCCGAGCACGAAGTGGGACGCGTCGCCGCCGCTGAGACTCACGCCGGTGACGTCCAGGTTGGCGTTGCCGCTGTTGCTGATCACCACGGTCAACGCCGCGGTGGGGCCTGCCGCCACCAGCTGGTAGCCGAAGTCACGGCCGCCGCTCGCCGCCGCGCCGTTGTTGATGGGGGCGCCGCCCTGGGCATTTTCGTACACCTGCATGGAGGGCGCCGGCGCCGCGCCGACCTGGATGCTGAAGCTGAAGGCCGCGTTGCCGCCGTTGCCGTCGCCGGCCGCGAGCGTGATGGTGTGGGTGACGCCGCCGACATTGAACACGCCGCTGCTGGGCGTGAGCGTGTAGCCGGCAGTCTGGGCGGCGCTGCTGAACTCGCTGTCCAGGATGCCGGTACCGGCGCTGTTGCTGACGCTGCCGTTGATGTTGACGTCGTCGGCTTCGGGGTCGTTGACCTGGATGGCCAGATTCAGGCCGGCCAGCGAGGTGCCGAAGTTGGCATTGAGCATTCCGCCGTTGTTGACCGGGTTGCCGTTGCTGGTGATCACCAGGCCGGGCGGACTGTTTGGCGCGGCGCCCACCACGATCTCGAAGCTGAACTGCGTAACTTCGCCGCCGTCGCTGGCGGTCAGCGTCACGTGATGGGTGGCGCTGCCCTGGTTGAAGACGCCGCTGGTGGGGGTGACGCTGTAGGCGACCAGCGCTGCGCCGTGGCTGAACTCGGAAGTCTGGATGCCCTGGGTGGGGATGTTGGTGATCTGGGCGCTGAGGCTGACGTAATCCTGGTTGGCGTCGTCCACTCCGATCTGCAGGTTCAGCGAAGCCAGCGTGTCGTTGTAGTTCACGTTGATCGTGCCGCCGTTGGGGATGTTGCTGCCGCCCGCGCTGACGGTCAGCACCGGCGCGTTGCTGCCGTTCATGCAGATCTTGTCCGGCGTGCCCACGTCCAGGTCGCCATCGCCATCCAGGTCCGCGAACGCGATCGAGTGCGCAGGCGTGCCCAGGCTGACGCTGCTCGAGAACTGGCCGTTGCCCGGGTTCAGCAGGATGTAGCCGTTCGTGCCTTCGAAACCCACCGCCAGGTCGAGGTCACCGTCGCCCTCGATGTCAGCCGCGCCAAGCCCGTATGGGATGTCCGGGGTGGACATCACATACGGCGATCCGAAAGCGCCGCTGCCGTTGTTGAGGTACAGGCTGACGCGGTTGTAGGTCGGCGGGCTGGCTGAAGGCTGGCCCAGGTGGCCGATGGCGATGTCGACGTGACCATCACCGTTGAAGTCGGCGGCAGCCATGGAGACGGCGATGGCGGCCGCGCCCAGGTCAACGCGGCTGGTGTAGTAGAAGTTGGCGTTGCCGTCATTGAGGTAGTACCAGGACTGCACGGGGCCGAAGCCGAAGTTTCCGGTGAACACGTCCAGGTCGCCGTCGTTGTCGATGTCGGCGAGGCGCACGGCCCAGCTGTTGTCGGCGATCTCGGCGGTGCTGGAGGCGATGTAGAGGAAGCCCCTGCGGGTGAAGTTGCCGCTGCCGTCATTGATGTAGATGTCGTTGGGGATGTCGCTGACGCCGCCGTTGGTCACCACGAAGTCGACGTCTCCGTCGTTGTCGAGGTCGCCGGTATCCACGTCGATCGAGTAGTCGCTGCCGGTTCCGAAGTTGACGGTGCTGACGAAGTTGCCGCTGCCGTCGTTCCGGTAGATTACGTTCTGGCCCGACCACTGTCCGGAAGTGGTGGCCATCGGCGAACTCACCACGATGATGTCGAGGTCGCCGTCGCTGTCGAGGTCGGCCAGCGCGCAGCGGTAGCTGCCGTAGTTGGTGGCGCTCAGGGCCGTGGCGCTGAAGGCGCCGCTGCCGTCGTTGAACAGAAGGTAGGACTGGCCGTTGTCGATCGCGACGGCGTCGATGTCGCCGTCGTTGTCCAGGTCGCCGAACTTCAGGTCCCAGCCCGCGCTGCAGCCGGTGGCGTGCTGGGCGCTGGTGAAGGCTGTGGGGCCCTGGCTGGTCTGCGCGCGGAAGCGCCAGGCGTGGCCGGCGGCCAGCGGCGTGCCGCTGCTGCTCTGCAGGCCGCTGGTCAGCACCACCTCGATCTCTTCGCCGGGCAGCAGGTCACTTGCCGGGTTAAAAGTAAGGCTGTTGCTGCCGCCGCCGCTGAGCGACCCGCTCAGCCAGCCGCGCAGGTTGCTGCGCACCTTGAAGGTGTTCGCGCCCGGGGCGGCCATGGCGGTCGAGAAGCCGGCCGTCAGGTCGGTGTTCAGCGCGGCGTCCAGGTCGTGGCGCGCCGGCGTCAGCGAGGTGACGGCGGGCTGCGCGGCCAACGCCGCGGCGGTCAGGGCCATCAGGGCCATCAGGCAGGGTATGCGAGTAATCATTCGTGTTCCTCCGTTGGAAATCGACATGCCCAATGTGTACCCAATACGGTACGAAAAAGAAAAATGCCTTCTTGAATAGAGTCCCGTATGTGGTACATAGGTTTCCGCCCCGGACGAATCGGGGACAGGAGCCAGCCATGAACACCGCAACCGACCGCAACGCCGAACGTGCCGACGCCATCCAGCGCCGCCTGACCGAGCTCGCGCAGCAGCACTCCCAGGCCGACATCTCGCGCCGCACCGAGTTCTCGCGCAACAACGTCAGCCGCTACGTCAACGGCACCCGCATGCCCATCGAGTTTGCGGCGGCGCTGGTCGAGGGCCTGGGCGTCAACCCCGCCTGGCTGCTCACCGGCGAGGGCACGCCCTACCTTTCCGACATCAGCAGCGGCACGCAGGAAATGGCCGGCGACCTGCTCGCGCTGGTGGAGGCCATGGCGGCCGTGAACCGCATGCGGCTGGGGTCGCTCACCGGCAAGCACCACCTGGGCGTGCTGCGTGAGCTGAATGAGGCGCTCAGTAAATATGAAGGCCTGCGCGCCAACCTGAACAAGCACAGCCGCGCGATCTTCCTGAAGCTGATCGAAGACGCCCGCGCGGCGCTGAAGAAGCGCGACCTCAACCGCGCCGAGACGCTGCTGCATGCGCTTGAGCAGGTGTCACGCCTGACCGACGATGAGTTCCTGCGCGCCCAGTACGAGGGCGTGCAGTCGCAGTTCCATCACTACGCCGGCAACCCCGAGGCAGCCATTCCTCACCAGCGCCGCTCATTCCTGTCTTTCCTCGTCAAGCACTCGAAGTTCGACGAGTGGATGCTGCCCGAGGCGCACAACTACGTGCAGGTGCTGACCCACGCCGGCCGGCTGCTCGAGGCGCGCCGCGCGGCGCGGGCCTCATACGCCATGTCGGACGGACAGTCGCCCACGCTGGAAGCCGCGGCCGCGACCCTTGACCTTGAACTGGGCGACCTGCAGCAGGGGCTCGATTCCCTGCGCCGCCTGATCCCGCGCGTGCCCGCCGACTACGCCCACAACCTGGAGCACTCGCTGGCGCGCGGGCAGCTGCTGGAAAGCTCCATGACCATGGCCCAGGCCGTCACCTTCGGCGGCGACACCGAGGCCAAGTGGGGCCGCCTGGCAGGCTGGGCGGTCTTCAGCGAATGCGAAGCCGACCTGCAGCTGGTGGCGAAGCTCGGCATAGGAACAGCCAGGGGCCAGCTTGACCCCGAGAGCGTGCAGGCCGTGCAGGTCTCCTGCCTGCTGGAAGTGCTGCGAGAGGGCGGGGCCACGGCCGCGCAGCGCCTGCTGGTGCACATCGAAAACACGCAGCAGAAGGGGGACGCGCTGAGCCACCTCAGCGAGCAGGTGCTGGCAACGCAGCTGTTCCGGCTGGGCGGGCAGCGCAAACAGGCGATGAAACAGCTTGAGCATGCGCAGGAACTGATGGATCAGCTCGATCCCGAGTTGACCCCGCGCGTGGAAGTGCGCGCCCTGCACGCCCGCAACGTGCTGCTGCTGGTGGACGACGCGCCGAAGACTGAGTTGCCCCAGCGCATGCGCCGCCAGGCCCGGGCCTTCGTGAAAGACTACCGCGCCCGCGGCTACCATTGCCTGCAAGCACTGGCGGCGCAGGTCTGAAAAAACTTCCGAAGCGGGATGAGCCCAACCTGGTGCGGAGTTTCCTCTAGGGAGGAATCCGCCATGAAGCGCGCGCCTGTAAAGAACCGCCTGGCCCTGTTCCTGGACCGGGACGGCAACGTCGCCGGCGTAGACGACGATGCCCGCTCGTTCGCCTCGATCGAAATGCTGGAGGAGGGCCAGGAAGATACCGTGCCCGTGGCCTTCGACGGCGAGGACATCGGAGAGCTGGTCAGCCTGCTGGATGAACTGGGGGCGACCGACGTGGTGGCCGCCTGGTTCGAAGACGAGGGTTTCGGCAGCTTCGAGGGTGAGGGCTTCGCCCTGTGGCTGGTGCCCTCCGAAACCAGCGCTCGCGAGGCCATCCAGCAGTGGCACGAAAACACGCTGACCCAGGCAGAGAAGGGCATCGAGGTGGTGCGCAAGGGTCATGTGCTGCACGCGCCTGCCATCGAGAAACGCCCGCGCGGCACGGAATGAGCCAGCGGCGACAGGCCGTTACAACACAGGGCAACCACGGGAGAGAGCCATGAAACGCGTCGCGCTGGTACTGCACGAGAACGGGGACATCGCCCCCGTGGACGACGAAAGCAAGCACTTCAAGCGGGTGGAGATTTACGAAGTGGACGAGTTGTCCGAGCAGAAGCTCACGCAGCCCTTCGACCCCAAGGCCGACGACTTCGACCTGGCCGAGGCCGCGGCGCTGGCGGGCGTCACGGACGTGATCGGCCAGCACTTCGAGCAGAAAGCCTTCGAAGCCCTGAAGGCGCGCGGCATTCACGTGTGGCTGGAAGCGCCGGAAAACAAGGCCGGAACCGCGCTCGAGGCCTGGAAGGCCGGCCAGTTGCCGGAGGCCAAGAGTGGCGTGCACGCCGTGCAACTGCCGGAGGGCGGGCGCGAAACAAAGGAAGGCCAGCACCCCCGCCACGCGCAGCGCAGCGCAAGACCCGACCGCGGCGTAAGCTCCCCGGCTCACGGCCCGACGATTTAGCCGGGTGAAGAGCTGCGCCGCGGCTGCCCGCTGGCAATCCGGCGTGCGCAGAGGGCACACACTGAAGGATGCGTAGTTCGGCGCGGAGCGCCGTCACATTGTTAGCCCCCGGCAGCTACGCTGCCGGGGGTTTTCGTTTACGATGACACCCAAGGCGCGGACGCGCCGACACAAACGCTCAGGTTGGTCGATAAACGCCCTCAATGAACTCCGGGTCCATTTCCATCCCGTGCAGTTTGATAAATTCTTCCAGTTCCTCGCGCAGCGACGTATGCGCGTGGTGCTGTTCCTGGTTGCGCACGTAGTTTACAGCGCGCGCCAGGCTTTCCTGATTCATGCTGAATGCGCCGTAACCACGCTGCCAACCAAAGTTGCGGTGCCCACTTCTGCGCGCCCACTTGGTTGAGCCGGACTTCAACTGGTTCGCAAAATCGGCGAGCGCGATCGTCGGCGACAAATCGAACACGAGGTGGCAGTGGTCCGCTACGCCGTTGAGTGCATGCACGTGGCAATCAAGCCCTGTGACGATTCCGACCATGTAGGCGTGGAGGTCGCGTTTGAGTTCAGATGTTATCAGCGGCCTGCGTTCATAAGTGGCGAAGACCATGTGAATCAGGATTCGAGTGAAGGTGTGCGCCATGGCAACGCCTTTGTGTCGGCGCATCCGCGCCTCAGGATTCAGGTTGCACCGGTACCCCCGGCAGCAGAGCTGCCGGGGGCTAACATTCTATCGGCGCTCCGCGCCGGGTGCAGGACTAACCGTGCGCGTCTTCTGTCTGCGTACGTCTTGAAGTGCCCGTTGCCACCGTTTGTCGAACGTCTCTTGATTCTGGCGAATCCAGGCACGCCATTGCTTGCCATCGAATCCGAAGTCCTCGCCGGAGATTCTCCTCAGGACTTCGAGCGCCTGCTCGGGCGGGAGGTAGACGCGCGGGCTCTTCGCCCCAACCCTGCCTTCAAGCGTTGTGGATCAGGAACTGAGCCGGAGTCAGTTGAGTCATTACTTCAAATCCAGCTTGGGCAGCTTGCCGTGCAGGGCCTTGATGGCTGCGTCGTGAAGCGCGCCGTTGCTGCACACCACGTTGCCGCTGTAGACCGTTTCCTCGCCGCTGAAATCCGTGAGCTTGCCGCCTGCTTCCTTCAGCAGCGCGGCGAATGGCGCGATGTCCCACTCGCGGATTTTGGGCTCGAAGCTGATGTCCATGCGGCCGGTCGCGACCAGCAGGTGGCCCCAGCAGTGGCCGAAACCGCGGTCTTTGCGCGTGGCGGCGCGCAGCTTCAGGAAAGCGCCGACCTGCCCGGCGCGGTGGAAGGCGCCCTGGCCGGTGGTGCTGATCATGGCTTCGCTCAGGTCGCTCTGCGGGCTGACCTGCGCGCGGATGGCGCGCTCGCGCAGGGTTTCGACGTCATAGGCGCCCGTGGTGTCCTGCACCCACCAGCAGCCCTGCCCCTTGGCCGCCCACGCGAACTCCCGTTGCGCGGGCATGAACACGATGCCCGCCACCATCTCGCCCTCGTGCTCAAGGCCCACCAGCGTGCCGAAAATCGGGATCTTGCGGATGAACGCCTCCGTGCCATCAAGCGGGTCAATGATCCACTTGAAGCCGCTGCTGCCGTGCTCGTCCTCGTGCTCTTCGCCGATGATCGCGTCATCCGGGAACACAGCCCCGATGCGCTGGCGCAGGATCTTTTCCGCGCGCGAGTCCGCCTGCGTCACCGGGCTGCCGTCGCCCTTCCACACCACGTCGATGCCCATGCCGAAGTAGAACTCGGCCACGGCCTTGCCCGCGTCAAAGGTGGCGTCCAGCGCCAGGGCCAGCCGGGATGCGATTGCCTTGTCGGTCATGCCGGCAAGATAGCTTGCGCCGTCGGCGGACGCGACAGCCGGAGCAACGCTCGCTAAACTGCGCCGGCTCACATCCAACCATAAGGAAAACCATGAACCGTACACAGTTTGCAGTGTCCCTGGCCGTGATGGGTTTCATGTCGCTGGTCGGCAGCTTTGTCGCCGTTTACGCCCTGCAGGGCGCGCCCGTGCAGGCCCAGGAGGACGGGGCCGGCGTGGTGAAGGGCAGCGAGTTCGTGCTGGTCGACAAGAAGGGCAACACCCGCGCCAGCCTTGACCTCAGCGACGACAACGAAGTGCGCTTCACCCTGATCGACAGTGAAGGCAAAGGCCGCGTGCAGCTGAGCTCCGGCGGTGAGCGCGCGTACATCGCGCTGCTGGACCGCAGCCAGCAGATCCGCTACCTGGTGGGCCAGGACGACACCACGGTGATGGAGACCATGCTCGACGCCAAGGGCAAGAACCGCGTGATCAGCCAGTTCCAGGACAGCGGCGAAACCCTGTTCGCGTTCAACGGCGCTGACGGCAACAACCTGATGACCCTGATGGGCGGCCCCAAGGCGGCCTCCACCCTGCTGCTCAAGGACCCCAGCGGCAAGAACGGCGTCACCATGTTCGCCAAGGACGACCAGTCCAGCCTGCAGCTCGAGGCCGGCGACGGTAGCCTGCTCTCCGCGGTGCTGGGCGACGGGCGCCCGGTGTTCGCGCTCAGCAAGGCCGAGAAGCTGCGCCTGCGCGCGCTGCTGGCGGAAGACGGCACGCCGGAATTCATCTTCCTGAACGACAAGAAGGAAGCCACCTGGCGCGCCGGCAAGTAATGGCTTTTCAACCGCGAAGGGCCACGAAGAACCACGAAGTGCTGGTTCATCACGGCTGAACTTCGCGGCCCTTGGTGGCCCTTCGTGGTTCCGCAGTTTGCAGTGAAGAAAGCCGCAACCGCGTTGCGTTAGGTGTGCATGGAAGTCGCGCCGAACATTCGTGTTGATGAATCCGAGTTCAAGTTCAGCTTCGCCCGCAGCGGCGGGCCCGGCGGCCAGAACGTGAACAAGGTCAGCAGCAAGGTGATCCTGCACTGGGACCTCGCCGCAGCGCCCGGCGTGCCCGAGCCCGTCAAGGCGCGCTTTCGGGTGAAGTTCGCCAACCGCCTCACCGAGGCCGGCGTGCTGGTGCTCGATTGCGACGAGACGCGCTCGCAGCACCACAACCGCGAGCTGGTGGTCGCGCGCCTGAAGGCAATGCTTGAGCAGGTCGCGCGCCCGCCCAAGAAGCGCATCTCCACCAAGCCCACCAAGGCCGCGCGCAACCGCCGCCGGGCGTCCCGCGAACGCGATTCCCAGAAGAAGCAGTTACGCCGCAAGGTCGACTACTAGCACCTGCCCACGCGCCTTGGCACACTTGCGCGCGGACTTGCCGGGATGGCGGAATTGGCAGACGCGGCGGATTCAAAATCCGCAGTCCCCTCGGGGACGTGTGGGTTCAAGTCCCACTCCCGGCACCAGACTTCGCGACGCCCTTTCGGGGGCGTCGCTTCGTCTGGCAGGCCAGACTACCGCCGGCCCGTCCGCCGAAGCTTTAGCGAAGGCGGAAGCTTTAGCGAAGGCGGAAGGCGGGCTCGTCCAACGGAAAACGCCACGGCACGGCCGTGGCGCTACTCGCCGGTGCGGAAAAAGAACACGAAGGGCAGCATGGCGAACAGCAGGGCGCCAATCGCGGCGCCGACAGCGATGCAGAACGCGATGAACAGCGCCAGCCCCGCGCCCATCAGCCCGCCCACGGCACTGACAAGTTCGGCAAACATGGCTGAAAACCTCCTGGAGGCGACACGCGCCTCCACCATCAGAACGGGGTTTTCCAGCGCGCGAATTCCGCCATTAGCCGCAATCCCGCCCGGGGCACGACTTCCGTGGCAACTACGGTTCAGGGGTCAGAGGTCGGAGGTCGGAGTTCAGGCAAGGCAGAGTTTTCTGCCCCCGAACTCTGACCTCCGGACTCTGACCTCTCACGTCTTCCCTAAGCCTCCACTAACCAACCACTTGCGGCCCCGCCCCGGGTATGGAATCGTCGCGCGCCGGCCCGGAATTTGATACAAACTCCGGTTCGCTTTTCAGGTGCCACAGACCAGCTCAACGCAACCGGAACGCCATGCCCCGAACCAAAGAAAAAGCCAAGGCCGCAAAGCTGCCTCCCAACTACCCCGGCCACGATAAGGCCTGGCGCCTGCTGTTCCTCGGCCGCCTGATCGACAACGAGGCCCCCAACTTCCTGCGCAAGGCCATGGGCTGGAGCTACCACGCCCCCAACGCCGGCCACGACGCCATCCAGCTCGCACTTGGCTGCACTTTCCGCGCCGGCGTGGACCACCTGTTCCCGTATTACCGCGACCTCACCACCGCGCTGGCCGCCGGACTTTCCGCCCGCGAGATCATCCTCAACGGCCTGTCCCGCGACGAAGACGTCGCCGGCGGCGGCCGTCACATGAGCAACCACTTCGCCAAGGTCAGCATCAACGTCCACAACGTCAGCAGTTGCGTCAGCAACCACATCCAGCACGCCGCCGGCCTCGGCCGCGCCGTGAAGTACTACACGGGTAGGCCCGACAATCCTGTCGGGCAATCCCCCGTCGTCTACGCCAGCTTCGGCGAATCCAGCGCCAGCGAGGGCTACGTCTTCGAGGCCCTCAACGGCATCAGCAAGGAGCGCCTGCCCGTCGTCACCGTCATCCAGGACAACGGCTACGGCATCAGCGTCCCCAAGCGCGACCAGACCGCCAACGAATGGTCCGCCGACAACTTCAAAGGCCTCGACGGCGCCCGCATCTGGCACGTTGACGGCCGTGACGTGATCGCCTGTTTCGAGGCCATGCACGAGGCAGCCGAGTACGCCCGCGCGGGCAAGGGCGTGCCCATCGTGCACGCCCAGTGCGTGCGCATCGGCAGCCACAGCAACAGCGACAACCACAGCCTCTACCGCGACGAGCACGAGCTCGAGCAGGCCCGCGCCCGCGACCCGCTGCCCATCTTCCGCAAGTGGCTGCTGGAAAGCGGCGCCCTGAGCGAAGAACAGCTCGCGGCCGTGGAAGCCGACGCCCACAAGGAATTCGGCGACGCCTACGAATACGGCGAACGCGCCCCCAAGCCCGACCCGGCCACGGCGCTGGAGTTCGTGTTCCCGCCGGCCTTTGAGCCGGGCGGCGACGGCATTCCCAACCTGGATGGGGCCAACCTTGTCAGCCACTTCGAAGACACCAAGGGCCGCGGCCTGACACTGCGCCAGGGCATCAACGCCGGCCTGCGGGCCGAGTTTCGGGAAAACCCGGACACCTTCCTGTGGGGCCAGGACATCGCGAACAAGGAAAAGGAAGGCATCTTCCTGGTCACCAAGGGCTTCCAGGCCGAATTCGGCGAAGCGCGCGTGTTCAACGCGCCGATCGCCGAGAACTACATCATGGGCACGGCCAACGGCTTCAGCCGCTACAGCGAGAAAATCCGCGTGGTGGTGGAAGGCGCCGAGTTCGCCGACTACTTCTGGCCCGCCATGGACCAGTACGTCGAGTGCAGCCACGACTGGTACCGCACGCGCGGCCAGTTCACGCCCAACGTGCTGATCCGCCTGGCATCCGGCGGCTACATCGGCGGCGGTTTGTACCACAGCCAGACCATCGAGGGCTCATTGGCGAACATCCCGGGCGTGCGCATCGTGTACCCCACGTTCGCGGATGACGCTTACGGGCTGGCAAGAACGGCCATGAAGAGCCGCGGCCCCACGATTTTCATGGAGCCCAAGGCGCTCTACAACGACCCGCGCACGCGCTGCCAGATCCCGGAGGATTTCCACGTACCGTTCGGCAAGGCCAGGGTAAGGCGTGAAGGCACCGACGTAGTAGTGTTCAGCTACGGCAACGCCCTACTGATGGCCCTGAAGGCCGCTGAGGAACTCGAAACAGGAGCCGCAAGCGCAAGCGCGCGGGAAAGCAGTTCCCGTAGCGCAGGCGCCTCGCCTGCACAGGCCGGGGGCACCCTGCCCCCGGCAGAAGCCCGCAGCGCAAGCGCGCGGGAAAGCAGTTCCCCAAGCCCCAAGCCCCCGGCAGGCCCAGCAACACCCATCTCCGTAGCCGTAGTAGACCTCCGCAGCCTCGTCCCCCTCGACACGGAAACGATCCTCGAGTGGGTAAAGAAGACCGGCCGGGTGGTAGTAGCCCACGAAGGCCCCGAATTCGGCGGTTTCGGAGGCGAAGTAGCCGCGTTCATAGCCAAGGAAGGCTTCGAGTACCTGGACGCCCCAGTACAAAGGGTAGGAGCCAAGTTCTCCCCAGTACCCTTCAGCACCAACCTGGAACCAGCCATCCTCCCCCAACCGGGGGACATCACCAAAGCAATCCAGGAAGCCGCCAGGTTCTAATCCAAGCCCAGCCCGCAAGGGCTGGGGTATGCACTACCGCCGAACAATTCTGTCGCCCCTGACGGGGCTCGCACATCCAACACACGAAAACCCGGGGCTCACGCCCCGGGCTATTGTCTGGCGCCCCCTTTGGGGGCTGGGTTGTGGGGCTGCCGTGGGCAGTGGCACGCGCTTCCAGCGCAATACTGCGGGGTTAAGGCGTGTCGCGGCAGACTCCGACGTGCCGAAACTATCGGCAGTCAGGCGCGGAGCGCCGTCACAAATGTTAGCCCCCGCCGG
>JAANMX010001081.1_pt1 | contig 32559 bp, 33 predicted proteins | sample 7279681 | NCBI WGS metagenome assembly JAANMX01 (sample SAMN14094542, study PRJNA606508) | bioreactor metagenome | isolation source: A lab-scale SPAN reactor treating ammonium-rich wastewater day 351 | place: Ireland: Galway | collected 2018-01-01 | reverse complement strand
CCAGCGTCCCTGGGTCTGGGCTCGCAATGGAGCCGTGAGTACCACGATGGACGCGAGCATCGCGGCAGACCGAAGAAGACGCGCTACCGGGAGAGGGGGGCAAGACGGGCAAAACATCACTAAAGACCTCCTTATCCCATCAAACAACCACAGAAAGGTATTGGGCATAGCGTTTGGACAGGAAGTACATCAGTATTGTACGACAGGATATCGCGAACGTCAAGGATTTGCGGCGCGCCCGGCGCCCGAGGCGCGATCCTGAATGGATTGGCTGCTCAGAGCCGCTATCCGCGATGTGCGACTATGCGGTCCGATGTTTCGACCGGGGCGCAGAGGGTTCGTTGGCCCCCGTCACACCGGGAGCGGCATGCCTGCCTGTGCCATAGCCGTGCGGATCACAGCCTGCTCGGCTTCGGTTGCGGCGACCAGCGGTAGGCGGGGCGGTCCAGCAGGCAGACCAAGCATGTTGAGCGCAGCTTTGAGCGGCGCCGGGCTCGGTGTCGTGGATTGGAAGCAGGCACGGACAACTGGCAGCATAGTCGCATGGAGCCGGGCCGCGGTGCGAGTGTCGCCATTCAGGAATGCCTGGATCATCTGCTGCATCTGGTCGCCGACAAGGTGCGCGGTCACGCTCACGACCCCGTAGCAGCCGAGCGCGAGCATGGGGAGGACCAGACCGTCCTCTCCGCTGTAGACGAGAAAGCCTTCGGGAGCTCCAGCTACGAGGTCGGTAATCTGCATCATGTTGCCGCCCGCCTCTTTGACCGCGATGATGTTGGGGACGTCGGCCGCAAGCCGCAGGCAGGTCACGGCTTCGAGGTTGACTGCGGTTCTGCCCGGGACGTTGTAGAGCATTATCGGGAGGTCGACCGCTTCGGCGATGGTCCGGAAGTGGCGGTATAGCCCATCCTGCGACGGCTTGTTGTAGTAGGGCGTGACGAGGAGCAGGCCGTCGGCGCCGGCATCCCGGGCAATCTGGGAGAGTTCGATGGCGTCCTTTGTATCGTTCGTGCCCGCGCCGGCGATGACGGGAGCCCTGCCGCCAACCGCCCGGACGACCGCCGGGAACATCGCTCGCTTTTCCTCGATGGACAGCGTTGGGGCTTCACCGGTGGTTCCGCAGACCACAAGCCCGTCCGAGCCGTGGTCAAGCAGGTGGTCTACGAGCGGGAGGATTCTGGATGTATCGAGAGCGCCGCCATCGGTAAACGGCGTTACCATCGCCGTGAGGAGTCGTCCCCAGGTTGCCGCGGCGGTCATGAGCCCAGATGCTTCGATTCGATGAGCGCTTTGGCAATCTGAAAGCCGTTGAGCGCTGCGCCCTTCAGAAGCTGATCGCCACAGACGAACATCTCTATGGCGTTTTCCCTCGACTGGTCCTCCCGTATCCGACCGACGAGGACGTCATCGCGGCCCGTGGCCTCAAGGGGCATGGGGAATCGATTGTGCTCGACATCGTCGACGAGTTCAACACCCGGCGCATGGTACAGGCACTCACGCACCGATGTAAGGTTGGGACGAGGGTATTCGAACTCGACGTTGATGCTCTCGGCATGCGCCCGAAAGATAGGTACCCGAATGCAGGTGGCCGTGATCTTGAGCGTCGGATCGTTGAGGATCTTGCGCGATTCCAGGATCATCTTGCGTTCTTCTTCGTTATAACCGTCGGAGCCTACGGGGCTGTTATGACTGAACAGGTTGAACGCGATGGGATGCGGAAACACCTCGGGTGTGATCGGATCTCCGTCGAGAACAGCCCGAGCCTGTTGCCTAAGCTCTTCCATCGCCTGGGCGCCCGCTCCACTGGCAGCCTGATAGGTGGAAATCACGAGCCGCCGGATTGGCCGGAGCGACCGAAGCGGCGCGACTGCGGTCATGGCGATGATCGTCGAGCAGTTCGGATTGGCGATGATGCCTCCATGGTCGACGAGATCCCCGGCGTTCACTTCGGGGATCACGAGCGGAACCGCAGGGTCCATTCGAAAGGCTGAGGAGTTATCGATCACGACTGCGCCAGCCTCGACCGCGGCTGGACCGAACGCCCGACTTCGGGATGCGCCGGCTGAGAAGAAGGCGATATCGCAGCCTCGGAACGAGCCTGGCTCCAGGAGTTCGACTTCGATCGTCGTATCGCGGAAGGGGATCTTGCGGCCGACAGACCGTTCTGAAGCCAGCAGACGGAGCGATGCGAGCGGAAACTCCCGTTCGGCCAGCAGCCGGACGAACTCCTGGCCCACGGCCCCGGTTGCGCCGGCTACGGCAATGTTATAGTAAGCGGACATGACAATAGATCCTTATCGGTTGACCGCCCAACGGAATACGACGAGCGAGCGGCCCGGTTGAACTCAGCATGGCACACAATCACCGGGGCTGGCAACACAGCGGGTTCGTTGACGCCGGGTTCTGTAGGGAGTAGACTATCGCGAATCGGTCCGGCATCCGGCCGGATCACCGTTGATCATCTATGGGATGGGAGAGAGTATGGCACTGGAAGAGCTGATGCGACAGGCAAAGGAACTGAAACGCCGAACCAAAGAGCTCGGAGACCATCTTTGACATTCGCACGCGACAGATCGAACTCGAGGAGCTCGAGCGGAAAACGGCCGCTCCCGGCTTTTGGGATGAACCCGCAGCGGCTCAAGCGGTTCTGCAGGCCGCCGCACGGGAACGCGAGAGCCTGGTTCCCGTTATCAAGCTGATCCATCGAGCGGACGATCTTGCGGGTATGTGTGAACTTGCCCTTGAGGAGGACGAGCCCGGCGATCTCGAAGCTGATCTCGCACGGGAGATGGAGTCCATCAGGAGCTCGATCGAGCGGATTGAGTTGGAAACGATGCTTTCTGGCCCGTGGGATGCGCGGAATGCCATCGTCGAGATCAATGCGGGCGCCGGCGGCACCGAATCCTGCGATTGGGCTCAGATGCTGCTCCGCATGTACCTTCGATGGGCGCAGGACCAGGGTTTCGAAACCGAGATCGCCGATGAGGTTCAGGGAGAGGTCGCGGGCCTGAAGAGCGTTACCTTCGAGGTCCGGGGCACCTACGCATACGGCTATCTGGAGGCCGAACGAGGGGTCCATCGGCTGGTCCGGATCTCTCCGTTCGATGCCAACAAGCGCCGTCATACGTCTTTCTCTTCGGTGGATGTGATACCGCAGACGGATGAGACCGATGCGATCATCGTGAATCCGGATGAGATCCGCGTTGAGACCTTTCGAGCGAGCGGTGCGGGCGGACAGCATGTGAACAAAACCGACTCGGCCGTCCGGATCCATCATCTGCCGACCGGTATTGTAGTCTCGTGTCAGAACGAACGATCGCAGCACAAGAACCGGGCGATGGCGCTCAAGGTGCTGCAAGCGCGCCTCCTTGAGCGTCGCCGAAAGGAAGAACAGGCGCAGGTCGATCAGCTGCGGGGCGAGCAGCATTCGATTGAATGGGGCAGCCAGATACGTTCCTATGTGTTTCAACCGTATACCTTGGTGAAGGACCATCGCACGAATACGGAAGTGGGCGACGTTATCGGCGTCATGGACGGGCACATTGATCCCTTTATTCGGGCCTATCTGCAGTCGAAAGGGAGAAAGGCATAGGAGGCTGACATGGGTAGTCGCAGATTCGCGGCCTACTCGATCATAGCGTCTGCCATCGTGATAATGATCGCGACATCGGTCACGGGCCAGGCCGCCGATGTGATCGTGAAGCGGACTCTGTCCACGCGCGATGTCCGCACCGAGGAGAGCCCTCTCGCTTCGGTTGTTGCGGATGCGATCCGGGCGGCTGGGAAAGCCGAGATCGGGCTGATCGCTGCCACATCGTTTACGGATGCGACGATACCGGAAGGCCCTGCCAAACCGGAGGACTTCGTCCGTTCTCTGATGTTCAAGAGCGATACCGTTGTGGTGATGCGCCTTACCGGTGCGCAGGTGAAGACCGCGCTGGAGCACGGACTGGGGATGCTGCCTGCCCGGAGCGCCGCCTTTTTACAGGTCTCCGGCATACGCATTCGCGCCAATCCGACGGCTCAACGGGGTTCCCGTATTGATAGCATCCAGGTCGGTAAGGCCGCCCTGGATCCGTCGAAAACCTACATGGTAGCGATGCCGTCGCCTCTCGCGGGCGGAGCACTGGTGTACTCGAAGGCGTGGTCACGCACCGATATGGATCGGGATACGGGCACGACTCTTGAGGATGCGCTAAAGGCGTTCCTCGCTACGACGAAGGAGATCGGGAACGCAACCGAGGAACGGATCGTCCTTGGCCGTTGACCGGGCGTTATCACGCGTCGTACTGGGCGTGAGCGTCGGCCTACTATTCGTGTTGGTGGTTGGGTGTACGCCGAGCGCCTCGAAGGGGCAGACAGGGGAGCGATCGGAAAGCGCGACCGATGTCGTACGTGCTCAACGGCCTCGCTTTGATGGCGCTCGCGCCATGGCCAACCTCCGGGCGCAGTGCGCTTTCGGGCCGCGTATCCCGGGCACGGAAGCCCATCGCCGTTGTCGGGATTGGTTGGTGACGGAACTCAAACGCTACACGGATCGGGTGGAAGTTCAGGACTTTACCTATCGGACCCTGGCGTTGAGCAATATCGTGGCGTATGTCCATCCCAAAGCGAAGCGGCAGGTTCTGCTCTGTGCGCATTGGGATACGCGTCCGGTGGCGGATGAAGAGATCAATCCGGCCCGGCGTCGCCAGCCAGTGCCCGGCGCCAACGATGGCGCTTCGGGCGTTGCGGTACTTTTGGAAATCGCGCGATTATTCCACAGTCAACAACCGGAGATCGGCGTTGTGATCGCCCTGTTCGACGGAGAGGACTACGGGGATTTCGCGCGTGACGAGGGTGTGTTTCTCGGTTCCCGGCGTTTCGCACGAAGCATCAAGGATGTCGGTCCGTTGTCGTATGGCATCTTGCTGGACATGGTTGGGGATCGGGACCTGCGAATCTATCGGGAAGCGATCTCTGACGAACGGGCGCGAGCCGTCAATGACCGGGTCTTCGGCGTGGCCAAGCGGCTCCGATACAGCCGGTATATCGTCGATCAAGTACGGTACACCATCAGCGACGATCATGTACCCATCAACGACGCGGGCGTTCCGTGCATCGACCTGATCGATTTCGATTACCCCTACTGGCATACCGTGGACGATACCCCTGATAAATGCAGTAGCGACTCGCTTGCGATCGTCGGGGAAACGGTGGCCGAGGTGATCTACTCCGAGCGCTCCGATCGTTGATCGCGGAGGGCGCCTAGCGATCGCGTGGACGAAAGCGAGCTCGAAGGCGAGACCAGCGCGATTGCGACTGCGGCTTTATGGCCGAGAGGATTCCGGGCGCCAGATCACGCATGGGCGCCATAAACGGCAGCGTGTGAACGAGTCGCATGGTTCGGATCAGCTCCGCGTGCTCACGACTGCATAGACCGCAGACCGCGATGTGGGCTCGAACGGCCTCAGCTGCGACCGCGTCGAGGTAGCCCTCGATATAATCCTGCATCTGTGCCCGAATGGTAAGACAAACGGAATATTGCTCCGGATGCTCGTTGTACAGGCTATTCTGATCCATTGCTCTCGATCTCCAGTAACGGCCGCAGACGCTGCCTTAGTAGTTCACGCGCCCGGTAGAGGTGGGTCTTGACCGTACCGGTGGGAAGACCCAGCTCCTCAGCGATCTCATCGATACTCATATCCGCGTTGTGCCGCAACAGTACCGCGATCCGATAGCGATCCGGGAGTTCCATCACCGCGGCATGAACGATTTCGTCCACGCTGCCCCGTACGGCCATCGCCTCAGGATCGTCCTGTCGATCCGTAGTGATCGGTTCGTAGCCGCCATCCAGCGCCTCGTCGATGGAACTCGTACGCTTCGCTTGTCTGGTCCGCATCAAGTCGATGCTCAGGTTCGATGCGATCTTGTACAGCCATGTGAGAAAGCTCGCGTCCTGTCGAAACGCGCTCAGCGCATGATAGGCGCGGATAAAGGCCTGTTGCGTAAGATCCTCAGCATCCTCGCGAACGCCGAGTGTGCGATAGAGGAGACTGTAGACCTGTCGCTCATACCGGCGCACGAGAAGATCAAACGCTTGCGAATCTCCCTCCAGCGTTCTCCGAACGAGTACGCCATCGGCGGTTACCACCGGTATCTCCCTATGCGTTTCCCGTGTCTCAATAATCGAGCTTTTCACATCCTGACTACGTCCGGCAGCCTGCAGCGGTTTCGCGGTTGGCGGATCAGGCCAACGACACCGATTACGTAGTCAGGGAGGGCGCAGGTCGCGACGCGTATCTCATGAGCGCCGAGACTGCGAAGGCGCGTCCTGGCGGCGCCATGAAGCTCTACGGAGCGATCGTGACCCGAGCCACTGACCTCAATGGAGGAGAACGGTACGCTATGTGGTCCGCCCAGGCCAAGACCGACCTTTAACCCTGTGCCCAGCGCCTTCGCGGTTGCCTCCTTGAGGGCAAAGATCGAGGCGAGGTTGGTCGGGGTAGCCGCCGTGGTTGCGGCGCTGATGCGTCGCAGCAGATGGGCTGCAGCTGCCGCGTCGGCTGAATATCGACTCAGACGATCGAGTCGAACGATATCCAGACCCAGTCCGCGCAGACTCGGATCGGCCGCGATCGCCATACCAGCCAGACCGTCATCGCTGAAACTCAGAAGTGGGATCGGGGTGGCTGTTCGATCGGCCCCCGGTCGATGTCGCAGCCGTGGCTGGCCCCATGGCGTTCGATAGAAGGCATAGGTATCCTTCGTGATGCCCAGGCTGGAAAGGGCTGTTCGGGCCGCATCGGCACGAGGGATATCGTTGGGCACGAAAGCCAGCGTTACCGCCAGATCGCCCAGCCAGATGGCCGTCGGAAGCACTCGGGTTCCTAGCCCTTGATACCGCTCATCGCGATACCCTGGATGAATGTCCGTTGCGTCAGAAAGAACAGCACCAGGATCGGCACGGTCATCACCGTGGAGACCGCCATGAGCTGTCCCCAAAACGAACCATATTGACTCGTAAACATCGCAAGGCCAAGGGACAACGGGAACTTATCTGCATCGTATAGATAGATCAACGGCCCAAGGAACTCATTCCATGTCCCCAGAAAGACGAACAAAGCCACCGTCGCCAGGGCCGGAGCGGCCAGCGGAAGGATCACTTTTCGATAGATGTCGAACTCGCTGCATCCGTCCAACAGCGCGGCGTCGCTAAGCTCTCCCGGCAGGGTCAGAAAGAACTGCCGCAACAGGAAGATGAAGAAAGCGTTGCCAAGAAACGCGGGGACCGTCAGGGGTAGAAACGTATCGATCCAGCCGAGCCATTTGAATACCGCAAAGAGCGGCACCATCGTCACCTGGGCGGGCAGCATCATCGTGGAGAGAAGGGCGGCGAACAGAACATGCCGGCCACGCCATGGAACACGGGCCAGCCCGTACGCGACCATCGACGACGAGATCAAGGTGCCGATTACATTCGCGGTACACAGAATCAGCGTGTTGCGCAGATACAGTAGAAACGGAAAGTGGGTCAACCCTCGGACGTAGTGCTCCCATACGATTCGACTGGGAAACACCCGTGTGAATACCTCATCCTCGGGTTTGATCGAGGTCATGACCAGCCAGACAAACGGAGCGAACGATGCGACGGAAAGAAGCGTGAGGAGAACGTAGACGACCAGGATCTGCGGCGATCTCGATCGTACACCAGTCGTCGCTCCGCGCATGAACGGATGTTACCTGATCGACGCGCGCTGAAGACGATCCCGTATCGCATTCCATTCGGATGTATCCGGCGGCATTTCGACGACGATCACGTCAAAGCGCTCTGCATCGATCTGGTGGAGCGTATCGTACAGCACGCGCGCGTAGAGCTCCGGGTTGTCGGGCATGGCGACGAGCCGAATCGCTGGCTGCGGCGCCTCCGCTCGATGCATCATCAGATACGCGACCTTTGAGTAGCGATGCAGGCTCATTCGATCGAGGACAGCATCGGGATCTGTCCCAGACTCGACGAGCGCGACAGGACAGGAAGGCGCATAATGGCGCAGCAGAAGTCCCGGGGATCGGGGCGGGTCCTCGTTCCGAGGCGGTCCGTGCTGCAGGTCTATTCCGAGGGCTTCCGCCAACCCCTTCGATCGTATCAAGCCGTGGCGCAGGATTGCAGGCGGGTTAGACTCGAGGTCGAGAACAGTCGATTCGATCCCTCCATGACAGGGTCCACCATCCACGATCCATGCGGCGGCCGCGACGATCTCCGGCGCCAGGTGGGCAACCTGAGTGGGCGATAGATAACCGCTGAGATTCGCACTCGGAGCGGCAATCGGTACGCCCGACTCGCGGACGAGTTGCAGCGCCACCGAATGTCCCGGGCAGCGAAGGGCGACGGTTGCCCCTCCGGCCGTGACCGCGTTGGGCACATAAGACGATTTGCGCAAGACAATCGTCAAAGGGCCGGGCCAGAATCGTTCTGTTAGTAGTTGCGCCGTCTCGGGCCAGTGCACGGCCAGGCGCCGGGCCTGATCGATATCTGCAACGTGGACGATCAGCGGATTCGAGGCAGGCCGGCCCTTCGCCTGGAAGATCCTCTGCACCGCTGCCGAATCGAGCGCATTCGCACCCAGGCCGTAGACGGTCTCGGTAGGAAAGACAACGAGCTGTCCGTTGCGGATCGCTTCGGCGGGACCGTCGAGGTCCGGGGTCGTGCCATCTACCGTTATGCGATTCGCCATAAGAGTTCTAACGTCCGTAGCCGGTAAATGTTATCATCGGTCCTTCTGAACCACAAGAGGATGGGAGTTCATCATTGTATCCGATACCATACTGGCAGCCGCGAAGCCGTCCCGACGGTGCGATCACCACCGATCAAGACTGTGATGACATTGACCTTCCGGCGGATCCTATGATACAATCGTGCCCACTGTGCGGCGCCGTACCCAAGTGGCTAAGGGAGAGGTCTGCAAAACCTTTATTCAGCGGTTCGATTCCGCTCGGCGCCTTAGATCCGCCTGTTTCGTCCTAGTGCACCTGGCGCTGCTGACGGCCATCGTCCCTGTACGGTCGAATGGGGCGGCAGTGATCCGCACTGGCGTTCTTGTCTCTGTCGATCCCACGGGCATGCAATGCTCGATTCGTCATACCTCCGGCGTAATTGATTACCACGTGCCGACATCGGCGGTCCTGATCCATACCCGAAAGCCGACGGATCTGACTGCATTCACCGTTGGTCTTGAGGTTACGGTTCGCGTGGGCCGTTCCTCCAACGGGCAACCCCGCCTCTATGACCTAACAGATAGCTCGTCATGGCGCTGGCTTACGAGGATTCGACGGGAGATCACCGAGGGTACGATCACGGAGATCCGTTCGTCCGAGATCGTCCTCAAGGATCGCGCGGAGGGCGGCCTGTATCCCTATCGGATCACCGAGAAGTCGGGCCTTGAGCGCGATGGGAAGCCGGCAAGTATGGCCGATTATGCCGTTGGCGACACCGTTTGGATCGCTCCCAGGATGCTGCCGAGCGGGGCGGCGATGGCCACCGCCGTCGCGGGGAGCAAGGCCGCCGCGGGCGTACTCCGAGAACGTTCGCAACCGACGGTAACCGGCACGGTGGAGAAATGGGATCTTGCCGGGCGATCGCTGACACTGAAAACACGGGCTGGAGATCGCCGCATACTGGTGGTGGCCAATGATTGTGTCATCCGACGAGACGGTAAGACAGTGCCTGCGGCCGTGCTCAAAGCTGGAGCGTATCTGACCGCGCACATTAAGCGGTTTGAAGAGGGTGTCGAGCGTGTACAGCGGATGACGTTGAAGAAACCGCCAGCCCGTTCGCCGCAGCGCTAAATCCGTCTAGTCGCGCGAATGTACCGGTACGCTTACGGTCTTCCGGCCGCCCTGATCATCGTTCCAATGCACCCGTACGATCGGACGAAGGGCGGCGGCGGCAGGCGATGGAATCGTTACCGTTGCGGTCGGACCCTGCGGGACGATCTCCGTCGACGATAGGACATGGTCCTCACTCACCACATCCACCGTAATCGGTGCAGCGATCTCGGGTAATCCGCTGATCGTTATTTCCAATACCTTTGCGGGGCGGTTGGCATCGATTGGTCGATCGATTAGCCGCGCGCTAACGGCGACACGATTGCGCGCTCCATTCGTCGGAGGGTTGCGATGGCTCCACCACGAGGTCCAGCCTGCTTCGCGAAATCGCCCGGGAACGGTCACCGTTGCCATGGCCAGCAATGCCGCCGCCCCGACGCCAGCGGCCGCAAATCGTAGCCAGCGTGGCCAGAGACTCAGCGCGCTCGGTCGACGCTGGAAGCCGTCCGGCGCCGAATCAGCGTCGATCCGCTGCCAGATCATCGCCTTCAGATTAGGCGGAGCTTCGAGTGATGGAAGTCCGGCGAGGCCGTTCCAGACCTCCTTGAGCGCCTCCAGATCGGACCTGCAAGCGGAACACCGTTCCAGGTGCGCGTTGAGGACCACGACCCTTGCTTCTTCGAGATTGCCCTCGATGCTATCGGAAAACCACTCTCTCGCTCGTTCGCACTTCATTTTGTGCCATCCATCGGTCGATATCGCGTCACAACCCGTACAGTGCCTCTTCGCCGGTCCGGCTTGACGGCTAAACGGCCCCGACGTTCGCTGTATGGACGCGGCTAGAGGCCATATTGTTCCCGTACCGGGTCAAGCAGTTGGCGAAGTGCGAGCCTGGCGCGGTTCAATCGGGACTTGACGGTACCGATCGGGAGATCCAACGCCTCGGCGATTTCCTCATAGGCCAATCCGTCCACATGGTACAGGACAATCATCACGCGCTGGTATTCCGGAAGAGAAGCAATCGCTGATTGGAGTGCTGCCGACCGATCTCGGGTTTCGGCGAGCTGCTGCGGTGACGGCGAGTTGTCTTCAATCTGGCGCGGAACGACGCAATCGTCGTGCTGGACCACCGTATCGAGAGACAGCGTGGTTCGGTTGCGCTGGCGTTTGCGACTATCGAGGAAGATATTGGTGACCACCCGATATAGCCATGTAACGAAGCTGCTATCACCGCGGAAGCTGCCGATACTGGAATAGAGGCGCACAAAGGTATCCGCCGCGACATCCGCTGCATCATCCGGATTCCCGGTCAGGCGATAGGCAAAGGTATAAATCCTCCGCTGGTAACGATCGATGAGCTGATCAAACGCCTCGCGGCTGCCCGATTGGCATCGCGCTATCAGTTCTCGATCTTCGATGGTCGGATCTCGATCCACGTTATCTGTCGTCCTGCCGATCTAGCGTATGACACCGATCGCATGTCGGATGGCCTCGTGCTCTTCGCGAGTCAACTCGAGGTCGGAATCGCCGTCCCGGACATGCTTGACATAGATACGTAGAGCGGTGCGACTGTAGATACCGGTGATGATCAGCCCGGTATGCCTCCCATCGAGCAGGGCCAGAGAAAAGCTCTGTTGGCCGCCAACATCCTCGAAGGCGTCATAGCGCCTGATCCCAAGGTGCTGGATGCAGCCGGTGAGAATCGAGGTCAGATCGGCCAGTCGATGGTCCTGTTGAGTAAGGCGTTCGACGATATCGCCAATGTTCCGGGCATGATCGGCCAGCAACACCGAGGCATCGGAGGTCTCCAAACCCCGTCGCAACGGAAGCCATGCTCGTTCTAATCGTCGCATACGTACCACCAGCACGGATAACGCAATGATCAACAACAGGGTCATGACCGTCAATCCGACCAGTATCGTTGCAGTGTGTTGCTCCAGCGTATGCATTACCTTGGGCCTATCACCTTGTACCTCATCCCGAGATATCTAAGCGTTCGGATACGCGTTTGTATTGAACATCATCGCCTACTGTGGAACGGATCGATCGATTGATAGGGTATCCAAGATCGATGATATCCCATCGCCTCGTTCCGTTTGCAGTCGTTCTGATAGTAGGACTCCTGTTGTTCAGCAGCCTGATCCAAGTAGCCGCGGTTCAGGGCGAGTCCATGATGCCAGCGCTTCGGGATGGGCAGTATGTTGTCGCCGTCCGTAGGTTCGGCAGACTGCGCCGAGGCGATGTAATCCTCTTGCGTCGCGGTCAGAGTATTCTAGTCAAGCGCATCGCTTACCTGCCTTCGGACAGGATCGCGCCTCTTGATCGGCCTCTTTTTCAGGAGGTTCAGGACTTCTTCGAGGTTGGCGACCAGAAGACGGACCTGATCGTACCTGAGGGCAAAATCGTTGTCCTCGGAGACAATCGGCCCAAATCGGATGACAGTCGGCATTTTGGACCGATTAGAACCGATGATGTCGTCGGAAAGGTGATCGGGGCGACGCCGTTTCCGTAGGTAAAGATATGCTAGAGGCGTTGCCGGACGATATGCGCATCGGTGGATTTCCCGAAGTTCCATGGTTTGGGGACGTAGCTACCTACGTGCCGCGCGCAGTGCACGATGAGAGCCTGTGGGCGGTTGTGACGTTTGTGCGCTGGGAGTACTCGTTCGTACTGGCGCGAGTGCCGAGGGGTTGGTGTACCCCCAGCGGCCACATCGAGCCCGAGGAGTCTCCGGAAGCCGCAGCGGTTCGCGAGTGCTATGAGGAAGCTGGAATCACCTGCTGCGATCTGGTCCGATTCGGGACCTTTATTGTGCGGCGATCGGATGCGAAGATCCGGTGCGCGGCAGTGTTCGGTGGTCGTGCTTCGCGTATCGGCAGCATACCTGCGAACAGTGAATCAAAAGGGATGGGCATGTATCGACTCAGTCAAATACCGCCGATATACTGGCACTGGGACGAACTGATGAAGGCGATGTTCGACGACGCCTACATCAGGTTGTTCGATGAATGACGTACGGACAAGCGAGTGAATGAGGCAACCATCGATCTTCAGATCCAGGGGATGACCTGCGCGGCTTGCGTGAGTCGGCTGGAGCGGGTGTTGGGCCGGGTCTCTGGCGTTCTTCATGCCTCGGTGAACCTATCGACGGAACGGGCCACCGTCACGTATGCGCCTGATGATACGACGGTACAGGCGCTATTGAGCGCCATTCAGAACGCGGGTTTTGAGGGCAGCGTGATCGAGGAGGCCGAATCAGAGACACCTGCCCTCGACAAATCATCCGCAGTGGCGTCGGCGGGTCGTAGGGCTTTCATCTCAGCGATCCTTACCGCACCAGTCGTTATCATCGGCATGACGTGGATGCACCATCCGCCGGGATGGGCAATATGGGCAAGCGCGATACTCTCTACCCCGGTCCAGTTCCTGTGCGGTTGGCCGTTCCTTTCAGGAGCGATCCGTGCGGCACGACATGGATCCGCCGATATGAATGTGCTGGTGGCTCTCGGCACTCTGGCCGCCTACGGTTACAGTGTGACCTCAATGGTGATGGGCGCCGAGCACCTGTACTTTGAAAGCGGTGTGACGATCATAACGCTGGTGCTGGTCGGCCGATGGCTGGAAGCGCGCGCACGCAGTCGGGTTTCGGACGCGATCCGGCGGCTGATCCAGCTTACACCGTCGACGGCACGGATTCGACAGGGAGATGTCTGGGTCGATATCCCGACGGGACGGGTCGCCGTAGGTGACGAGCTCATGGTTCGTGCGGGCGAACGAATACCCGCTGACGGCCTCATCCTGGAGGGTGACAGCGACGTCGACGAGTCGATGCTCACAGGCGAGAGCTGGCCCGTAACCAAGACAGGCGGCGATTCTGTCACCGGCGGAACGGTCAACGGTCGAGGCGGGCTTATCGTCCGGGCGACGCGTGTCGGCGCGGATGCCACGCTCAGTCGTATCGTACGGTTGGTCGAACAGGCTCAGGGCTCCAAGCCGCCGGTCCAGCGGCTAGCGGATGCGGTGGCGGGGCGCTTTGTGCCCGTCGTGCTGATCATTGCCGTCGTAACGTTCGTCTGGTGGTATTTCGTCGCCGGAGCATCGGTCGGTGATGCGCTTTGGCCCACGGTTGCCGTGCTGGTGATCGCCTGTCCCTGTGCCATGGGCCTCGCCACTCCGACGGCGGTTATGGCGGCCACGGGGCGTGCCGCCGAAATCGGTGTCCTCGTACGAGATGGCGCCGCGCTCGAGCGGGCGGCCAGGACGGCTGCGGTACTCCTTGACAAGACGGGCACAATCACCATCGGCCGGCCGGTCGTATGCGACATCGCCGTCGTCGACGGATGGCGGGAACAGGATCTTCTTCCGCTTGTGGCAGGCGCCGAGGGACACTCCGAGCATCCAATCGGCGCTGCGATCCGGCGACATGCGGATGAGCTCGGCCTGCCGACCCCAACCGCCGAGCGTTTCGAAGCCTTTCCCGGCTACGGCGTCGAGGCCACCGTAAGCGGTCACCGTGTTCGTATCGGGAGACGGAGCTGGCCACAAGGACCAGGGACTGCCGAACCCGTACTTCTCCCATCCGAGCTCGAAGACAGTGTGCAACGGCTGGAGGATCGGGGTGCGGCTGTATCGATCATCACGATTGACGGAATCGTAGCCGGCGCTATGGGAATCTCTGACGATATCGCTCCGCATGCGATCGATGCGATTGCATGGATGCATCGGCTCGGCCTATCGGTTGTCATGGTCTCGGGCGATCGAATAACCGCGGCCGAGAGGGTCGCGGGAACGGTAGGCGTACAGACGGTGGAGGCAGAAGTCCTCCCAGAGGAAAAGGTTGCGGTCGTCCGTCGATATCAGTCTCAGGGATTATCCGTGGCTATGGTCGGTGACGGCATCAACGATGCGCCCGCCCTTGCCCAGGCCGATGTCGGCATCGCAATCGGATCCGGCACCGATATCGCCGTAGAAGCGGGGGATATCACGTTGATGCGATCGGACCTCAGGGGCGTGGTTGATTCCGTCCTTCTCGGTCGTGCGACGTTATCGATCATCCGACAGAACCTGTTCTGGGCGTTTGTCTATAACGGCATCGGCATACCGCTGGCTGCGATGGGCCGCCTCGATCCGATGCTGGCGGGCGCGGCGATGGGCTTATCGTCCGTCTCAGTGGTCGCGAACTCGCTGCGCCTCCGGCGTTTTCGGGAGAGCCGCTCCCGCAGCTAGCGCGAGTGCGCAGAAGCCCGTTCCAGCGCTGAGGGCGGCGGCGACGACGCCGGTATCGTTGACGAGGTATATGACGGCGGTACCGATATACAGGCTCTGGATGGAAGAGCGCCAACCGTCGCTAAGGCTGCTGCGGCCAATCCAGGCGATGCCGGCAAGCGACGAAGCCAGAGTGATCGCCCACGTACTCCGAACGGTCGTATCGATGTTCAGCGCGATCTTGCGGAGCATCATCTGCCACAGACCGCTGTCGGCAGCTAGCGCCCTGCCGAGGTGCGAGGCGTCAGGGCCCCGATCCGTGATCGCAAGCACAAGGCCAAGCATGACGATGCCCAATGTGAGGATTACCGGCAACGCCACCATTCGCCGACGTCGCGGAAGGGACGCAGTCCCTGTGTAGGCGGCCATCACCGCCAGGGTAAGTCCCGCGCCCATATCGGCTCCTGCCCACGGGAGAACGGCCAGCGCTGTCGCAAGGGCTAGCAGTCCGGCCGCTATGCGCCGATAACGTTGCCATAGGGGAACCTGGATGGTGATGATCGTCGCTGCGAGCCAGACACCGGCCATCTCATTGCCGATGCCGTACATGCGAGTACCGTACATCACGTTGTAGCTGAGCCAGGCCTTGCCCAGGCCGTCCGGATAGAGAGCGAGCAGGCCCGCAACGAGGGTCGCGATCACGGTCACAAGGCCGTAGCTCAGGGCGGCGGCTTTCCGCGGAGCGATCAGGTACACCAGGATGGCCGTCGCAGCGATGACAACGGCAAGGAGGCGCCCGGTCTCTACGGTGAGCGGCTGGAAAAGGCTCGACACTGTCTGAAGCGCCGTGAACGCCAGGAGCGCGGCTCCCAGGCACGTGGCGAGACGCAACGTCGTTACCGGCCGGGCGATCCAGCGGGAGATCAGCAGGAGCAGCGCCATGATCAGCGTGATCGCCAGTCTGAGCTGGGGCAGACCGCCAAGGGCGATCTGGAGGCGAGACACGAGCAGGGTCTGATCATGTTGCTGCTGCCATTCGGGAATGGATGTCGATGGACCGTGGCTGATCAGCGCTCGTCCGGTAGCCTGCGCGGCCGGGGCAACACGTAAGAAGCCGGCGACGGTTGGAAGAATGTCGGTATTCAGTGCGATGCCCGATCGATGCGTAGAGCGGGAATAGACAGAACCCTCGAACCCTGCTCCGCTGATCATCAGTGGAGCCAGGCGATCACTGCGAACGGTACGACGCGAAGGAGTCGGTGACGTGAGGATCACCAGCAGCGGCCTCCGTTCTCGGTGCGCCTGCTCGATCGCAGGGATAAGGCGGTTGGTCAGGAGCCTGCCGAAGACCCGAAGCGCCTGTCTCCGATGACCTCTCGCGATGTCGCCAAGGCAGAAGTGGGCATAGGTTTCGGCTCGCATGATGTCGCTGTACATCCACACCGTTAGCGCGCCTGGCTCCGGTGATGGTAACCGGGAGATATCGGTCCGCACCCCGTAGGGCGCGCGTACATCCGGTTGCCGCGCGCTCTCATAATGGTCCACGCGACCGGCTGGATCCATCGCGAGCAGTAAAGCGCCTCGGTTAGGTTCTACGCCGCCCAGACCGCCGTACACGTAGATCCGCAGGTGTGCGCGACGACAGACATCCCCCAGAGCTCCGATGGGGACGGTATGATCCAGTCGCTCGTTGGCGGTACGGAGGGCGGCTAGATCCTGCGAACCCCGGTAATGGCTGTCCTCATCGGCAAGGGCGCGAGATCCCGAACCGATCGTGAGGAGTCCGGATGCCAGGTTGGAGAAGTGGGGACCAGCTTTCGCAGCGGTTCGGGTGATGATCCAGCCGACTGCCGCATGCTCTCTCAGTCGCGTGATCGCTTGGAGGTCCGGGTACGTCAGGTCCTCGGATCGCAGCCCCGGCGCCATGACGATCAGAACCGCAGGCCGCGGTTGTACGCTTGCGGCCGCGGCATACGGCAGCAGCAACGCAAATCCGACCGTCGCGACGACGGCTAAACGCGCGATCATCGTCGGTTCCAGGGCTCGATGGAGGCGAGCCGAACGGCGTGGCGAGCTAATCAGCCGGCACCAACCATACGCGATCCACCCAGATCCCATTCAGCGCGGGATTCGCGGCCGGTGCGATCCAGATCACGCGCTCTGCTCTCGACTCGACGGTGCCGAGCAAGTACGGCCTATATCCTTTGCCCGCGTCAGCCGCCGCGATTTCAATGGAACCCTGGGAAGCGTGCATGCCGTTATCCCAGACGCCAGCCGTAAACGCTGTGCCTCTGGGCGATGCCGCTTTGGGGTCGACCCGGACCAGTGCGTAGACTTTCCACGTGCCCGTCTGCGCCTTCTTTGGAGCGTTGAGTATGTGGAACTGGACTGCCCATTCGTGATGGGTGCTCGGCATATAGGCAGCAAGGCCATCCGAGGAGAGCGGGTCGCCGCGGTATTCCGCCCATTCGCCCTCGTTGGCAAGCTGCGCGTACGAATCCTGAATATCCACAGCGCCTGTTCTGGCCAGCCCCGCGGGTGGTGCAGGTCGGCTCGCTCGCCGGGGCAACTTGTGGACCTCAGGGTCGGCAGGATCCTCCGCGAAGCGAGCCACAAACCGCTCGGGCGTGAGCCCACTCTCGTTTACATGGGTCATACGGGACCACCCTGAGGGGCCGGAGCCGGTCGCGACCGTTAGCCACTGGTCTGCCAGCGCCTTGCGCGAGGCCGGCACCGGCCACGGTCCTCCGGAAAGGAGACACTCACGGCGCAACAGCGACCAGCGGACCAACCACGCGTACCACACCGGCAGGCGCGCTTGCCGGACTCGCCAGACGGCATCCGGGTCGCCTGCGGCCGCGTCCTCTGCCTTCTGGAGCAAGGCTTCGGCTGCAACCAGCGTCTTGTAGTTCAGGTACGGTGCGCTGGGCGAGGTGAAGCACCCCATGTAGAAGCCGTTCGCCGCGGAGGACATCAACGCGAGATAACGACCCAGTGGAGCCGCTGCTTTCTTTCCGTAATAGCCGATCAGGAACTCGTCGATCAGCTTACGATCATCGAGATTGGGATCCCAGAGCAGCTGCGCCAGGACCCATGCCCGGAGCTCCGACATCTCGGAACTGTAGGATTGGTACGCGCCCTGTTCGAAAAGACCGCGAACGCCATGCTCCTTGAAGAACCGCACATTGGGACCGAGGGAGAAGTAGTTCGGGTGCGGCATCACGTAGTGGGCGAAGTTCGTTGTGTAGTCCCAGATGTACAGGCGGTTACAGATCCGATTCCAATCGACGATATCCTGCGCGAACGATGCGTTGCTCGGATCCGTTAGGGGAGCCGCGAAGTTGCACTCGATCGAACAAAGACGTATGATCACATTGGGGCGAGGGCGGATCGTCCTGGGGGCTTTGCGGGTGTATTGATAGGCAAGGGTATCGAAGGCTACATCCGGGAACTCGGGGCCGAGTTTGTCGGCAATGTAGTTCAGGAGGGTGACCATGGTGCCCGCATGGCTACCCTCCCGGTCGTCGATCTCCTTGCACGCGGGGCAGGTACAGGGACCAGCCCAGTCATTCTGAGAGATCGAGATGATCCGAGCGTCCGGTGCGTTCTTCAGCCAGGAGCGCACTTGCTGGACGAGGAAATCACGGAGTTCAGGGTTGGTCGTGCATAGCTGAGCGCCTTCGTACTGTCGTTTGCCGTTAATCAGGCTGTACCACTCGGGATGCTGGGCGAAATGCTCGGACGGCGGTACGAGAGGGAAGAAGGTGTGGACGAAACCGGTGTAGATGATCTTACCGCCCATCTCCGGTGTGATATGAGAACTCTGACTGTTGGAGCGATTTCTGACCGCCCACATCGCATCGAACGCTGGGAACCAGAACGGATCGCGTGATTCGAATGCGGGCTGCTCTGTAACGTCAAGATCGGCAATCCGGATCGACTTGCGCCGGGGGACCGTCGTTGCCCAGGGAGCCCACCAGCGAACCCCGAGTTGAGTCTGCAGGAACCGGCTCACCGCGTACAGGGTGCCCCGTGGACGACCTCCAGCCAGAAGCATCTTATTGCCCGATACCCGCATGATCAGCTGCTCCGGGCCGAAAGAATTCAGATCGACATCAGGGAACAGACGGGCTGCCATCGGTCCAGGCCCCACGATCACTGCCGTCTCCCCGGCCTCCGCGGACGATCGGACATCGAAGAGCGCACCCGTGATTTCGCTGAGGTGTTCGCGTAGCTCTCTGGCGGCAAGCTGTTCTGCGGCTGCCGCCCCTTCCTGTGATACGATCACGGCCGTTGCACGGCCCCGTTCGGCTAGCGTAATCGCGGCATTAGCCGCACTGGCGCACATGGCTAACACAACCCCCAAAACCGTTATCTTCAAGGCATGCTTCCTCCCGTGACGATCACGATCGCACTGAACTGCGATTCGGCGTCGGCTGACGTTGATCCTTCAACGATGGCTGAGCCGCAGACATGCGAGCGCCGCCGATACGGGATCCGGCAGGGGCGCTTCGAAGGCCATCGGGACTCCGGATTCTGGATGGGCGAAGTCGATATGAGACGCGTGCAGCGCTTGCCCTCTAAGATCGGCGATATGCTTCCGGAGTACCGGATCGAGGTTGGAGGTGGTGGGTTGACCGCGCCGATACGTTGGATCGCCGACGACAGGGTGGCCGATGTACTCTAGATGAACCCGTATCTGATGGGTTCGGCCGGTCTGCAATCGGGCCTCGATGAGAGCGCAGGGTGACAGGGCTTCGCGAAGGGTAATCTCCGTCACTGCGCTGCGGGCGCCGGGATGTCCGTCGGGCAGTACCGCCATGCGTTTCCGGTCCGATGGATGGCGTCCGATGGGCGCATCGATGGTCGCAGTGAGGAAGCTCGGGACCTTCCATATGATCGCCGTATAGGTCCTCCGAAACGTCCGAGCCTGGATCTGGCGCTGCAGGTCGTAGTAGGCCGACTCCCGCTTGGCAACGACGAGGAGTCCGGTGGTGTCCCGATCGAGGCGATGGACGATACCCGGTCTCCCCGCTTCGCCTACCCCTACAATGTCATCGACATGGGCCATTACGGCGTTGACGAGGGTGCCCGCAGGGTGGCCCGGCGCCGGATGGACAACGAGGCCCACGGGTTTATTGATTACGAGCAGGTCCGCATCTTCGTACACGATCCCCAGTGGGATAGCTTCGGGCTGATGGCGCGTCGGCGCAGGGTCCAGTATCGTCGCAGTGACCCGGTCGCCCTGTGATACAAGATGCCCTCGCTTCACAGGGACCCCATTGCACAATAAGGAACCAGCATCGATCAAGCGGCCGGCTCTGGATCGACTCAGGTGCAGGCATCGTGCCGCGAAGACATCGAGACGCGATCCCGCGTCCTCTTCGGTGACAACGTGGTCGACTGGAGGTACCATCGGCCTATTGTAGCCCGACCCCTTGAGGAAGCGGATCTGCCGGGCTGCACCTTGACGACGGGAGGACAGCTGATGAGCAGCAGAATGCTGGTGACGGGCGGCGCGGGTTTTATCGGTTCGCATCTCGTGGACGCGCTTCTCGCCGCAGGATGTACGGTGCGGGTACTGGACAACCTGTCGACTGGTTGCCGGCAGAACCTCGAGGAGTTCGGCGGGGATGTCGAGCTGGTAGTCGGCGATATCCGGGACCGCGACATGCTCGACCGTTGTTGCCGGAACATCGACACGGTGTTCCACCTTGCCGCGTTCATCTCTGTACCCGGTTCCGTCGAAGATCCGGAAGCCGCCGATTCGGTGAACATCACCGGTACGCTGCAGACCCTCCTCTCAGCGCGAGACTCCGGAGTCCGTCGGGTCGTGTTTTCCAGTTCTGCAGCCGTCTATGGCGAGCCCCGCGAACTGCCTGTGGTGGAGACCGCGCCGACGCGACCTGCCTCGCCCTATGGTCTGGAGAAGCTGTACGGTGAGCACATATGCCGTCTGTTCCATGAGCTCTATGGGCTTGAGACGGTCGCGCTCCGGTACTTCAATGTCTACGGCCCCCGGCAGAGTCCGTCCTCGGCCTATGCGGCCGTCATCCCAAAGTTCCTGGACGCAGCCAACGCCGGCGTCGCTGCAACGGTGTTCGGCGACGGCTCGCAGACCCGGGATTTCCTGTACGCGGCCGATATAGCGCAGGCCAACATCCTGGCGAGTCGGGCGGCCGATATCGTCGGCCAAACGATCAATATCGCGTCCGGATCGCCCGTTTCGGTGCTCGAGCTGCATCAGCGGATCAACAGGACGTGCGGCGTGGACATCCCGCCGATCTTTGCTGCGCAAAGGCCGGGCGATATCCATTCATCGGTGGCGGATACAACGCTAGCGCGTACGGCGCTCCGTTTTGTGCCGCAGATCGACATGGACACGGGCCTAAAGCGGACGGATGCATGGTTCAAAGGGCGAGGCCAGTAGACAGACGAAGCCCAACCTGCTATGGTATGATATATATAGCCTTATTGGTCCCTGATCCTGCATCATAGGTTGATCCATGGAGTGTACGGCATGACACATTCCCATGCGCGCTACAGCCTACTGGTTATCGCACTCTTACTGGGCGTTACCGCCCTCGGCACAGCGCCCTGCTACGCTGAGCCGCTCATGCCGGTTCGCCTTGAGGTGGATGGACGTGCGGTATCCACAGGCACGCATACGGCGCTCTACGATGGAAGAGAGGTCTACGTGCCGTTGGCGAGCTCGGAGGCGTTCGGTATGGGTATGATCCCCAGACCCAGGCAGGATAGCGCCGATGTCCTGTTGCCCGATGGCGCCTCCCATGAGATCGCGTTAACCCGTCTTCACGGCGCCTTGATGTTCCCGCTAACGCCGATCGCACAATGGCTTAAGGGCGCGTTCACAGTACATGGCGATCTGTGTGTCGTGAATATCGCCAACAAGGCCCGATCCGATCATCCGCCGGCCACACCGCCGCAGGAACGTCAAAGTGAAAAGGCCAGGGGTGGCGCGGCGGCCGACGGAGCGGCGACGGAACCGATCATGAAGCCAGCCGAATCTGCTCGAACGAGCGGTGTCGACACTACGGTGTCTGCCGATCCGGTTCAGAAGGCTGACGGTCTGGATACTGGCGCTCGCGAGGTGCAGCTGCCTTCCGTTGATCGATCCGCCGGAGGTCCGATGGCGCTGCCGTCACGGGGATCGACGGGACCGCCGGGCAAGCGCAACTGGACGATCCTGCGTAATGTCCTGTGCGAGGCCATCGATCCATCCCAGACCAGGGTGCTGATTCTCGCAGACGGTCCGCTTCGGCCGCTGGTCACCATGCGGAAAGATGCTTCTCAGATCGCCATCGATCTCGCCGGTATCCGGTTCGAGGATGAACAGAGAGAGTGGATCTTCAACAACCCGCTAGTGGCTGGAGTGCGCGCGGTACCGTTGCCGACGCCCGGTGCGACCCGTCTGCTCGTCACGCTCAAACGCCTTGTTACCTACCGCGGCGCGTTACGGCCTCCGGATGGTTATGAGCTGGCCGTCCGACTCCCGAAGCTCACGGGGCGCCGAATCGAGGAGATGACCATCGTCATCGATCCCGGGCACGGCGGCGCATCCTCGACCGGGTGCTCTGCCATCCATGGCGGCAGCAGGATAGTAGAAAAGCGCCTCACATTGCAGATCGCCTCGAGGGTCCGGAAACAGCTTGCCGCTAAGGGGTTGAACGTGATCATGACCCGCACTACCGACAAGGACTTGGGGTTGAAAGACCGGCCTGCGCTCGCCAATAGAAATCTCGCGGATGTCTTCGTCAGCATCCATGTCGATGATGCGCCGGGTAATGCCCGTGCGTCCGGCACTACCGCGTACTATCATCGTTCGGACGAGAACAGTCGAGCTCTAGCGCACGCGATTGCCCGGGCCGTCTCGGCTGCGGGTAAGGTGCCCAATCGTGGTGCGCGGTCCGATCTCGAGCGGTTCAGGACGGGCATGGCCGTACTTCGCACCGCGGAGATGCCCGCGATCCTGCTGGAGGTCGCGTTCATCAGTAATCCGAGCGATCGCGCGAAGCTCGTCACGGAGGAGTTCCAGACCTCGGTAGCCGAAGCCGTTGCCGCGGGCGTGATCAACTTCGTAGAAGCTCGTCTCCCTCAGCCTGAACCGGTATCGGGCGCCGAGGAGTAGAGTGAGTCGAATATCAGCTGCTGGCTGCGTTGTCCTAATCGCGGCAGCCCTCGGAGCATGGTTGGTCTACGGCATGCTGCGACCCAGGCCCTCCGGGGCTCCCAATCCGCACAGGCGTTCCGATGTGCGAACCACCGTCTTGAAGGATGGTGCAAAGGTCGATTCCGACAGTGTCGATATCGTTGTATCGTTGCGCGCCGCGCTCAGCCGTGGCGGTGCAATACCGACGGATACGAAGATCATACGCCTTGAGGTGGATCAAACGGGCGGCTGTACGGTGGAACTCAGCCCCAACTTTATGGGCGTGAATGAGCATGGATCGACGGGTGAATCCGAGGCGATGAACGGCATAATAAACGCGCTGGAGCCGTTCGATAAGGTGCGGACCCTAACCGTAATGGTGAACGGCAAGGTGTTCGAAGGCGCTCATAGCGGGGATTGGGATCGCATTCCGATTCACGCCGAGTGAAGTCCGTCCAACGACCACTTCGACTGTACGGTCGGTGGATTGGCGTGTTCGATTCCGGCCTTGGCGGTCTCACAGTCCTGCGGCAGATCCGCAGGGCGCGGCCCGACCTGAACCTGCTCTGTATTGCGGACCAGGCTCACGTGCCCTATGGCGGGCGACCGCTCGCGGAGGTACGGGACTTTGCTCTCGGAATCGCTCGAGCTCTGGTCGACGCCGGATGTGAGGCGATTGTGATGGCCTGCAACATTTCATCGGCAACCGCCGCCACCGCCGCGTCTCGGGAGCTCCAGCCAGCGCGGGTGATCAGTATGATCGACGCCGCGATGCGGGAGGTCCGAGCGAACACAGGCGGGGTTCTGTATCGGCCGATCGGACTGCTTGCCACCGCCGGGACGGTCGCCAGCCGGGCGTACGACGACGCGGTACGTGGCGCATTCGCAGGAGGAACGGTTCGGGCGGTGGCGTGTCCGGCGTTGGTGCCGTTGATCGAAGATGGCTTGCGCGACACCGCGGAGATCCGAAGATGCGCCGAACGTTATCTGGAGCCGCTGGCGGCGATCGAAGCTGAACCCATCATCCTTGGATGCACGCATTATCCGCTCGTGATCGACTATCTTCAGCAGGCAGCCCATCATACGTACGGCCGGCCGGTTGCCTTTGTAGATCCAGCTCTCGGAGTTGTGGACGAACTGGGAGCCGTGTTCCAGCCGCAACCAGGTGTCTCAAGCGGTTCCTTGATCCTCGCGTCGACATTGGATACCGGCAGGTTTCAAGAACAGGCATCTCGCTGGCTGTCCGAACCGTGTGACACGGCGGTTGCGCGCTGGGAGGCCGGGACGCTCCACATCGGGAATACTGGTTAGCCTCAACGGCGCCGACGGCTCAACCGATGCGGTTGTTCCGGTTTGTCGGTGCGACGCCTTCACGGCGCAGAGTAAGGACAGGCAGCTCCGGTCTGCATCGCAGTCGTAAGGGCCATCCAGAGGTGCCCAGTCCACGTGAGACATAAAGCGCGACCGGCCCATGGTTGATACCGGCAAGCTCGGCGATATCGGCCTGTGAGTAGAAACCGGAGATAAGGCCAATCCGGTTGTGTGTATTATCGGAGATCCATCCGATGCCGGGAAGCAGGATCTGGCCTCCGTGCGTGTGTCCGGAGAGGACGAGGTCGGCGCGACGTCCATCTAGCTCAAGAACGCCCTCTGGCGAATGGATGAGAACGAGCGTCCATAGTTTCGAATCTGCCTCGGAATACGCTGCGGCAACACGACTATGTCGCGAATGGGGGTCGTCAATACCGATGACCTGAATGCTCCGATGGGTTAGCTCGACGATCTCGCGTTGATTGGCCAGTACCCGCACACCATGGCCCTCAAGGACCGTGCGGACGTCGTTCGGATTGATGCGGGGCTTGTGTTCGGCGTTGCCGAAGACCGCTATGGCTGGGAGTATATCGCCCCCTACTTCTCCCAGCCATCGATCGAGCGCAGCGATACCCTTGCGGCCGTGAATCATATCGCCGGTAAGCAGATAGAGGTCCGCCCGGACGCTACGCAGGGCATCGGCCACCGCGCGACTATTGCGCAGATCCTCGGTGATATGCAGGTCGGAGACATGGCACAGGGTCATCCCATCAAGCTCAGCGGGCAGCGCTCCGGATACGATCTCTCTACGTACGATCTCAACGCGCTCGGGTTCGATGCGCTTCATGTGCCGTAATAGAACCCAAAGGCCCAACACCGTCAGGATGACAAGCAAAAGGTAGGCGGGGATCAACGCTAGCGAACACGGCGCGCGACCGCCGCAACGGATACGCCGTACGGGAGATCTGCGCGACGGAGGTAGGCGTTCTCCATATCCAGTACGCGAATCAGAACCTTGTTCAACCATCGCGGGACGGGTTGGATCGTCGCCTCCTCCGAGCCCGGTTTTTTGGATCGCCGGCGCACGAGCCAGACGATCGGGAAGAGCGCGGTCATAGCATAGGTGAGGCGTACCGTAGAGAGGCCGCCGCTTGCCAGCAGATCTCCAAAGGAACGACGCGTGTATCTGCGGTGGTGCATCAGCGCGAGATCGTGACCGCTCCAGAGGAACTGGTAGGCCGGAACGGTGGCTACCAGGTGACCACCCGGAGCCAGAACACGCGCAAACTCACGTACCGCGAGGAGGTCGTCCGCGATGTGTTCGAGCAGATCCAGGGCCACAACGGCATCGAATGAGGCATCGGCAAACGGCAGCGCAGTCGCATCCGCACAACAGAGTCCGGTCAACTGGCGTTGACGACCATAACCTATCGCAAGAGCGCTCAGGTCGGTCGAGACTACGGAGCCGAACCTCATCAGCTCCCGAGACATCGCACCGGTTCCGCAGCCGACATCCAGGATACGCAGATTGCGCGCTGGGAGGGAGTTCTCCAGTAGAACTGTCGCCAGGCGACGTCGGCCTACGAACCACCAGTAGACATCCTCCTCTCGGAACATACGGTCATATTCGACGGGCTTCACTGCCGATCCACCTCGATCACCGGGTCATCGTGGCGATCGAGCACACCGATCACGATCCGGGATGTCATAGTGACGGGTTCTGATCTTGATCAAGGTCCGTAGCATTCGAGGAGCATCGCGTGCGAGGCGCACCTTACTTCCTTCCTGATGCCGCCAGCGGATCGGGACCTCGGTAATCGCATAGCCCATCCGTCGCGCCAGGTAGAGCGCCTCTACGTCGAACGAGAAATCGTCGATGACGCAATGGGCAAACAGTCCCCGAGCCTGATCGGTGAACAGCTTGAATCCGCACTGGGTGTCGTGGATGCCCGGCACCGCCAGGATGCGTACAAACCGATTGAACAGCTTGCCGCCAAACTCACGAAGAGCGGATTGGCGTCGTTCCAGGTGGGCTCCAGGGATATCGCGAGAGCCGATAGCGATGTCGGCGCCTGCTGCACAGGCTTCAAGCAGCTTCTCGACTTCCTCAATAGGGGTGGCTAAGTCAGCATCGGAGAACAGGGTCAGGTTTCCAGACGCTCGGAGCATTCCATACCGTACCGCGTGCCCCTTCCCCCGGTTGGGAGTATAGGAATGCAGGGTCAGGCCCTGCTCGACAGACTTTTGACGCACGATGGCGGCGGTCTGATCAGTGCTCCCATCATCCACAACAAGTACCTCCGACCGGTAGGTCTGTTCGGATAGATATTCATGGACGCGATCAAGCGTGGCGCCGATCCGATCGGCTTCGTTATATGCCGGAACCACGACGGAGAGGTATACCTGCCCATCCATGTTGGCGGCGGATTGAGACGTTGTCTTGATATCCATACTGATAACCGGACCGGTCGGCGTTCAGATTATAGCAGTACGCATCGTGCGGGCTGTGATCGGTCGTCCGTGCGCCCTCTCCGGCCGGTAGGTATAATGGTCGTCGCGACACGATGGAAGGGCAGTTCCGCGAACAGGTGATGGTGGTTGGTCTCGGGAATCCGGGCCGGGAGTATGAACACACCCGGCATAACGCGGGCTATATGGCCGTGGACGAACTAGCAAGGCGCTGGGATATTCGGTTTACCGTAGGACGGTGCAGCGCACTCGTTGCACGCGGCTCCATCGACGACAACCCTGTAGTGCTCGCTAAACCGACAACCTATATGAATCGTTCCGGTGAGTCCGTTGGCTGTTTGGCCCGCTGGTACAGTATCCCGGTATCGCAGATCATCGTTATCGTCGATGACGCGGATCTGCCCTCAGGCGCCTTGCGATTGCGACATGGGGGCTCCAGCGGTGGCCATCGCGGGCTGCGGTCGATCGAGACCAACCTCGGGACTCGAGACTATGCGCGGGTGCGGATCGGTATTGGCCGCAGCGGGCTGGGCGATCTACGGAATCATGTGCTCGAGCGGTGTAAACCCGGCGAACTGCGCTCGATCCTCGATACCGTGTCGATCGCCGCTGATGCGGTTGAGGCTGCACTTGGACGGGGGTTTGAGGTGGCGATGAACCAGTACAACACTCGTCGGAACGGAGAGAGTACGTTAGCGGAAGATATCGATCGATAGATCGGGGTGGCCGGATTCGAACCGGCGACCACTCGCTCCCAAAGCGAGTGCGCTACCGGGCTGCGCTACACCCCGACATCGACCATTATGGTATTGCTAGCGACGTTGTGTCAATGGATGCAGAGCGACGTAACCTGCTTCACGCAGGCGCTGCGCGCCTGGGAATCGAGCTCGGCCCAGATCAGCTAGAACAGTTCGCCAGATTTCACGCGCTTCTGTACGAGCGAAACAGGATCATGAATCTGACACGCGTATCAGAAGAGGACGCAGTCGGACGTCATTATCTGGAATCCCTCTCGATCGCCGCATTGGTCCATGGGAGCAGGATTCCGCGCATTCTTGACCTGGGCGCCGGCGGCGGTTTCCCGGGTGTGCCTCTATGTATTGCCTATCCCTGCTCCCGCATCACTCTCATCGACGCGACTGCCAAGAAGGTTCGATTCCTGCAAGAGGCGCTCCAGGTCGTCGGAATCCGCAACGCTGAAGCCGTCCACGCTCGTGCCGAATCACTCGCTCGTGATTCTGCGTATCGAGCGCGCTTCGACCTGGTGGTCGCACGCGCGGTGGCCCCGCTTGACCGCTTGATCCCATGGGCTATCCCATTTCTGCGCGACAGTGGCCGCTTCATCGCGTATCTTGCCGCCCTCGGCGCAGAGGAGGCTGAGCGATCGCCTGAGCGTTGGCTCAAGCTCGGCGCCCGGTTAACAGAGGTTCGGATGTGCAGTCCGTCGGACGGCAGCGTTCGTCGAGGTCTCGCAGTGTTCAGCCGAGCGGGGAAGCGCGATAACGGAATCCGCATCCGTGCGTAAAGACATCACCGCGGTACGTCGCAGAAAGATTCGCGCGGCGCGTCTCTCGATCTTGAGCAATACCGGCCTGACGGTTGCCAAGCTCGGTGTAGGCATATCATCCGGTTCGGTCAGTGTTCTGTCGGAAGCGGCCCACTCAGCGAATGACCTTGCTGCTGCGATCATCGCTTATCTAGCCGTGCGCGTCGCCGATCAACCCGCCGATGATGAGCATCCCTACGGCCATGGCAAGGCAGAGAGTTTTTCGGCTTTGTTTGAAGCCAGCCTGATCCTCCTCGCGGCCGCCTATATCGCATATGAAGCCATTACGAGGCTCTTTAACGATCCTCGACACATAGAGACAGGCTCGGGCATCGCCGTAATGGCCCTCTCGGTGGTTGTCAACATTGCCGTATCCCGGCACTTGTTCCAGGTCGCCGGCGAGACGGACTCTCTTGCGTTACGGGCAGACGCCGAGCATCTCCGGACCGATGTGCTTACGTCGGCTGGCGTTATCGTAGGTCTCGGATTGGTCTACCTGACGGGTTGGGGCGGATTCGATTCGATCGCCGCGGCAGCGGTAGCCGGTATGATATGTGCGGCTGCAATCCGACTGATCCGTGATGCAATCCAGGGCCTCATGGATGTGCGGCTCCCAGAGCCAGACCTTCAGAAAGTCGTGGGTGTCCTGGACGCGTCGCCGGAGGTACTTGCGTATCATAAGCTTAGATCGCGAAAATCCGGGTCCTATCGGCATATCGATGCGCATATACTTGTATCGGACCAACTCTCGTTCGTTGAAGCCCATGCCCTGACTGAAAGATTGGAGGACAGTATTCGTCAAGCTCTGCCTCGAACCGAGGTCATCCTCCATACCGAACCGTATGCCGTTGAAGTAAAGCACCAACACGATGAGCACGGTGGGCCAAAACCGCCAGCCAGTACGGTATCAGGCGTCCATTGAAGCGCTATGGTACGAAAGGAGTAAAGGATTGATAACGAGGGGCCCTCTGGCCTATGCGGGGTTCGCCGGACTGGCGTGCCTGCTTGCGGTACCCGCGCTTAGCGGGCAGACGAAGTCCGGCGCCAAAGCAGCAGCCGCCCGGGATGCGGTGGTCGCTACGGTCAATGGACAGAAGATCATGCGACTGGACATCGCTAACGAGGTGTTGGACGATCAGGCAGCGCGCCTGCGGGCCACCAATCCCCAGTTCCAGGACCGCGCAAGGCCGATCGCCGGATCGATTGGCGCTCTGGTGATGAAGCGGATGGCTTCGTCCGGCAACAAGCCCGTCTCCATTACCCGGAGCGATATCATCGAGTGGCTCTTCACAGAAAAGCCTCCGGTGCTCAAAGATGCGGTACAGAATCGCATCCGAGAGGTCGCGATCATTCAGTACGCCAGAGCGCGCGGCGTTACCGTATCGAACGCATCAATCGAGAAGCAGGTGGCGGCAGCGATCAACAACGCCCGGACGCAGCTGCGACTCCAGGGCAAGTCGGATGCCATGGTCCTGAAGGAGCTCGGTTATCGACCGGGCACGATACGCCGCGGAGTGATCACCTCCCTCTATCTCGAAGGAGTGATGAAAAAGGAGCTTGAAGCGAAGATCGGACATCCGCTGGGCGCCGATGATTACCGCGAGGGACGCCACATCCTGATCCGGGTGAACGCTCAGCCGCCGATACCCGAAGCGGGCGGCGATACGCCTCCCAGCGCCCCAGATACAGAAGCCGCGTTTGCTGAGGCAAAGAAGAAGATCGACGCGATCGCTCAGGAGATCGCCAATAAAGTTAAGACATTCGAACAGGCCGCCAAAGACTCGAGCGACGATACGAGCAAGTTCCAGGAGGGCAGTCTCGGCGTGTTTATTCGCGGTCAGATGGTTCCGGAGTTCGAGGCGGTCGCGTTCGAACTTCCCGTGGGCGTGGTCAGTCAACCGGTCCGCTCGGCTTTCGGCTGGCACCTGATCCGCATCGATAAGCTCGGTAAGGACATCCCGGCAGCAGAGCGGGAAAAGACCTGGCAGTCCTACATGCGGAGCCATGTACAGGGGAAGGTAACCGAGATCATGAACGCCGCCAAGGTGGTCAACAAGGTCGGTCCCCCCGAGCAACCTTCGTTCCCTGCGATGCGCTGAGGGAGCGGTGGGGCGAACCGGTATACCCCTGCGAGCGTATTGCTCGCAGGGGTATACGATCACTCTCGGGCGACCATCTTCTTCAGTCGACCAGCGAGGTCGTGGGTTACCTCAGCGGTAACATGGATACCGTCGGGCTCGTAGCGGATTGAGATCACACGCCCTTGCTCATAGCATTGCGCAACCGATTCCGATCGGTCGTACGGTATGACGACGTCGATCGGCGCAAGAAGGCTCCTCAGGATATGGACCATGCGATCCGCCAGTGATTGCAGTCCTTCATTTGTCAGCGCCGAGAAATAGCAGGCGTCCGGTGTCGCGGCAACCGCGGCACGAAGCGCATACTGATCTCGCACGAGATCAGCCTTGTTGTAGGCGGTGAGGATGGGCTTACCGTGAACGCCCAGATCGTCGAGCGCCTGATGGACGGCGGCTTGCTGGAGATCACGCTGCGGATGCGAGGCATCGACGACATGGATCAGGAAGTCGGCCTGAAGCACCTCCTCCAGTGTCGCCCTGAACGCTGCGACAAGTTCATGGGGTAGGTTCCGAATGAAGCCGACGGTATCGGTGATGAGAACTGCCCAGCCGTCGGGCAGGACGACGCGGCGGGTGGTCGGATCCAGGGTCGCGAACAGGCGCGCATCGGCATAGACCGCAGCCCCGCTGAGCGTGTTCAACAGAGTCGACTTACCCGCGCTCGTATAGCCGACGAGAGCGGCAGATGGGAAGGGTAGTCTCTTCCTCATCACGCGCTGCTGCTGTCGCTGGCTCTGAACTTCGGCGAGCTCCTCCTGGAGGTCCGCGATTCGTTGGCGAACCTTGCGCCGATCCGTCTCGAGTTTGGTCTCGCCAGCCCCGCCGCGAACCCCGATGCCTCCTTGCTGTCGCTCGAACTTTGTGTAGAGGTTCATCAATCGGGGGAGAAGGTAGGTCAACTGCGCAAGCTCGACTTGCAGCTTACCTTCACGCGTGCGTGCACGCTGGGCAAAGATGTCGAGGATGAGCTGCGTGCGGTCGATCACGCGGAGTTCGGTAATCTCCTGGAGATTCCGCTGCTGGACAGGAGAGAGCTCGGTGTCCACCACGATCAGGTCGGCTGAGGTCGCTTTGACCAGACCGGTCAACTCCTCCGCCTTGCCCCGTCCGATATAGAACGCTGGATCGGGTTCGCGTCGGTGTTGATGAGCTTCGCAGACGATGCTGGCGCCAGCCGTGATCGAAAGGGATCTCAACTCTTCAAGCGCGTAGGGTTCCGCGCTATCGTCAGCCTCGACGCAGACGATACAGGCTTTCTCAACGGTATCAATCGTGTGATGCAGCGGTGCAGGCATGGAGTATTGGGTATGGATGGCGGCGGGGCGGAGGTGCGCTCCGGAATCCTATGGATGGAAGCCCGCCGCTCCGATCCGATCCACAGCGTTCTGGATACGCTCGCCGTTCGCATCGCCCGATACGGTGAGAGACATCCGGACGTAACCTTCTCCGGCGTCGCCGTAGCCGACACCGGGGATGACGAGTACACCGGCTTCCTCGAGAAGCCGTTTGGCGAATGAGACGCTCGTTCGCCCGGGTGGGACGGGGAGCCAGATGTAGAATGTCGCCTTCGGATACGGAAGGCGCCATCCGAGCGCGTTCAGACCCTCGATCAGGATATCGCGCCTTCGTCGGATAATGTCGAGCGTCGCATGATTATCGGCATATTCGGATGCATAGGCCGCTGCACGCGCTATCGCCGCGAACTGCTTGCTGTCGACGTTCGACTTAAGCTTGTTCAAGGTGGCGATCGCAGCGGGATTGCCTACTGCCATGCCGATCCGCCATCCCGTCATATTGAACATCTTGCTGAAGGAGTGGAACTCGATCGCCACATCCATCGCGCCATCGACCTGGAGTACCGATGGAGCCCGAAACCCGTCGAATGTCACATCGATATATGCGGCATCATTGACGAG
>JAANMX010001078.1_pt1 | contig 32651 bp, 29 predicted proteins | sample 7279681 | NCBI WGS metagenome assembly JAANMX01 (sample SAMN14094542, study PRJNA606508) | bioreactor metagenome | isolation source: A lab-scale SPAN reactor treating ammonium-rich wastewater day 351 | place: Ireland: Galway | collected 2018-01-01 | reverse complement strand
TTCCAAGGCGTCGTTGACAGTGTTTCCGGCGCTAAGGCACGAGGCTTCGATTTTCTTGCGCTCGCCCGCCGTCAAATTTCCGATTTCCATAAGACCGTCAATGTACAGGCGGAGCCCGGTCTGGGTCGGCATACGGCCCGCCGAGGTATGCGGGGCATAGAGCAGGCCCATATCCTCAAGATCGGCCATGCTGTTGCGGATGCTGGCGGGCGAGAGGCCGATTGCGGTGGCGCGCGAGATCGTGCGGGAGCCTACGGGCTGTCCGGTTTCCAAGTATGTGTCTACGATGAAACGGAAAATTTCCCGTGAACGTTCGTTTAGCTCGCCTATCATGAAACTATATTAAATGCGCGTAGGAAAATTGACAATTCCCCGCAGAGAGTTAGAGTGCATCCGACTTTAACACGATTAACGTTTGAAAGAGCACAGATATTATGGACAGACCTTCGGGCCGCTCGGCGGCGCAATTACGAAACGTGGAGCTTCTGACTGACGTTTCTAAACATGCAGAGGGGTCCTGCCTCGTTAAGTTTGGGGATACGCACGTTCTTTGCCTCGCCACCGTCGAGACCCGGGTTCCACCGTGGATGAAAAATTCCGGCAAAGGCTGGGTGACGGCGGAATACGGCATGATTCCGCGTTCGACCAACGAACGGATGGACCGCGAGGCCGCGCGCGGCAAGCAGAGCGGACGTACGCAGGAAATCCAGCGGCTGATTGGGCGCTCGTTGCGTTCGGTCGTCAATCTGGAAGCGATGGGCGAATGTCAAATCCGTATCGACTGCGATGTTATTCAGGCCGATGGCGGCACGCGCACGGCGGCGATCACGGGCGGATTTGTGGCCCTGCATCAGGCGTTTTCGCATATGCTGATGACCGGCTTGATCAAAAACATTCCGATCAACGATACAGTCAGCGCCATTTCGTGCGGAATTGCCTTAGGTACACCTGTTCTGGACCTAGATTATGCCGAAGACTCGACGGCGGATACAGATGCAAACTTCGTGATCACCGGGCGCGGGGCGCTGGTCGAGATTCAATGTACGGCGGAGAAGGACCCGTTTACGGAAGAGCAATTCGCAGAGTTGCTAAAGCTTGCGAAGCAAGGCTGCCAAAGCCTGACCGACATGCAGCGCAAGGTTCTGGGCCTCTGACGATGCGGCAAATTCTTCCCGGCGAACCGTTGCTGATCGCTACGCATAACAGCGGCAAGGCCCGGGAGATCGGCGCGCTGCTCTCGCCTTATGTCAGCTCGTTCACGACATCGGCGGAGCTTGGCTTGGCCGAGCCGGAGGAGACGGGTGACACGTTTGTTGCCAACGCCCTTATAAAGGCTCGGCAGGCGGCGCGGGAGAGCGGGCTGGTGGCGCTGGCCGATGATAGCGGGCTTTCGGTTACAGCGCTGAACGGCGACCCCGGCATTTATTCCGCACGCTGGGGCGGGCCGAAGAAGGATTTCGTGCTGGCGATGCAAAAAGTTCACGAGGCGCTAGGCGATCAAACCGACCGTTCTGCCTGTTTCATCTGCGTTCTTGCCCTCGCATGGCCGGACGGGGAGGCGTATACGTTCGAGGGGCGCATCGACGGGCAGATCGTCTGGCCCGCACGCGGCGACAAGGGTTTCGGCTATGACCCTATTTTCGTTGCGGACGGGCAAAGCCGGACGTTTGGCGAGATCGAGCCTGCGGAAAAGCAGGCCATCAGCCACCGGGCGCGGGCATTCGAGAAGCTTGTGAACGCGCTGGCCGCGGCGTGATATAAGGGATTCCATGTTTTCAAAGGGACAAGCCGGGGTTTATATCCACTGGCCGTTTTGTGCGGCCAAGTGCCCTTATTGCGATTTCAATTCCCACACGCGAGAGCAGATAGACGAGGAGGCGTGGGCGCAGGCTTATGAACGCGCCCTCGATTATTACGTGCGCCTCTTGCCGGATATGGAGGTCGTTTCGGTGTTTTTCGGCGGCGGCACGCCCTCGCTGATGAAACCCCAAACCGTCGAGCGGATCATCAAACGGATTCGCGGCGGCTGGCGGACGGCTTCGGATCTTGAAATTACGCTGGAGGCGAACCCGACTTCCGTGGAGGCGCAGAAGTTCCGCGATTTCAGGACGGCAGGAGTCAACCGGGTTTCGCTGGGTATTCAGGCGCTGAATGATTCCGATCTCAAGTTTCTCGGACGGGAGCACGACGTGCGCGAGGCGATGCAGGCGATTGCTATCGCGGGAGAGACTTTTGCGCGTTACAGTTTCGACCTGATCTATGCGCGGCCCGGGCAGACGCCGGAGATGTGGGCGAATGAGTTGCGTTCAGCCCTGCCGCTGGCGCGCGGGCATTTGTCGCTTTACCAGCTTACGATCGAGCGCAGTACGCCGTTTTACATGCGGCATGCGCGGGGCGAATTTTCCATTCCCGACGATGTGCAGGGGGCCGAGCTTTATACGGTCACGCAGGAGATTACGGGCGATGCCGGAATACCGATGTATGAGGTTTCCAACCACGCCGCGCCGGGGCAGGAATGCCGCCATAACCTGATCTACTGGCACTACGCGGATTATATCGGCGTAGGGCCGGGTGCGCACGGGCGCTATACGCTGAACGGGCACAAGCTGGCGACGCGCGATCACAGCGCGCCGGAAATCTGGCTGGAGCGGGTTGCGACTCAGGGGCATGGGGCGCATCTGCCGGAAGCTGTGGACGCGCGGGCGCAGATGGAAGAGGCGATCATGGTCGGGCTGCGGCTGCGTGACGGAATCGACATAGCGGGCTTTATGAACCGGTTCGGGAAAAGCCCCGCCGATCTTTTTCATTCCGACCATTTCAGGATCGCCCGCGAGGAAGGCTGGGTCGCCGAGGGCGGTGGGCGGCTTGCGCTGACGCTTGAGGGCCTGTTGCGGCTGGATAGTTTGATCAAATACCTCCTGAGCGATTAAGCCAAAAGAAAACGGCGGAGGTAAACCCCGCCGCCTTGAATGTCTTATGTGTCCACTTGCTCTTAGTAGGGCAGGGGCTGCTCGGCGCCGCCGGCGGCAGGTGTCTCCTCGCCCGGAGCGGGACCACCCATCGGCATGTCCTGACCGTTGATGGTCATCTTGCCGTCCGCAGTTACCTTGATGTCGTAGTTGTAGCCCGGCTTGCCGTCCGGACCTGCCGCTGCCGCACCGTGCTGCTTAAGCATTTCAAGCTGGGAGGCGATGTCATTGAACTCATAGGCGTTAGGGAAATTCGGGTCCGCCGCCGTGGTCTTGATGCGGGCCAGCAACTCGTCCAGGCCGTCGAAACGACCATTGAGGTTTGCGATAAATTGCATAACCGCCGCCGGGTCGGCCTTGACCTGCCCGTTCAGGGTCGCCTTATAGTCCTTGCCGTTCACATAGTTATCCTTTACGGCGATTTCCGTTCCAGCCTGTGTCAGCATCATCGGAACCTGCATCATGAGGCCCATCGCGGCCATAGGCCCCGTATCCGGGTTCGCTACAACCGCCTTTCCGACATTCATGCCCGCCGCCCAGAGGGACTGGAGCGGAATTTTGCCTGCCGTCAGGTCGATATTCACCGCGTCGGGAATGACGCCTTCATATCCTGCCGGAACCGGGTCAACTGTGATACCGGAATAGCCAAAGTTCATGTTGAGAGAACTGGTATCGGATTTGATCCCTTCGATGCCAAAGCCGATTGAGGCCGCTGCGAGCTTGAGGTTTTTCAACTCGTCGGCTGGCGCATCCGCAGCAGGTGTTGCCGCCACTTCGAAATTCTCAAGACCGTATTTTATGCTCATGCCCTCGAAGTCGTTGATCGCCAAGAAGGCGTTGATAAGTTCTTCAACCTGAGCAGCGGAGGGGGGCTGTCCGCTTATGCCCGAATCCTGAAGAGATTTCATCTTCTCGCCGAAAGAAATAAATTTCGTCTTGTATTCATCGACCGAGATCAACTTGTAGCGTGTGATGCTGGCCACGAGGTTCAGCGCGCCGAGGCTGATCTTGACGTTTTCATCCGGCACGTCGAAGGACATACCCGATACGCGCACTGTGCTTGGGCCAGTCACATACCCTTGACCATCATCTTCGAGGTTCGTGTTCATCGCGATCTCGGGAACCATGAAGTCGTTGGTCTCTCCGGCGGAGTTCACGCTGAACTTCACGTTCTTGAGGACGGAGTTGAGTTTCAGGAAATTGCCGGAGGCCTCATGCAACAGGCCGGAGGTGTTTTGCTCGCCGATGGTTGCGGTCATTGCGAATTCGTTGGCGATGCCAAAGGACATCGTGCCGGGCAGGGCGACGGTCATCTTCCAAAGGCCAGGTTTCTCATCGGGAACAGCATTGATGGCCGTTTGTCCGAAATCGAGAGAGAATTCAGGCAAAACTTCCGCCGGCGCCGGAGCGGGCTGCGCAGCAGGATCCTGGGGGTTTGCGCCTTGAGCGGCGGCTTCCTCAATCTTTTTCTTGAGTTCTTCGCCGGCCTTGAAAGACACCTTGGGCAGAATGACGGCGTAATACTCGCCCTTGGGCTCTACGGTCACGTCGCCCTCAAATACGATATCAAGCTCGCCCGATACCTCGTTCATTTCTTCCTGATTTTTGAGATATTTTGAAAATACCTCTTTCAGGTGCGCGGCGCCTGCGGCGTCGATTTGCGCGGCCTCGGCCTTAAATGGCACGAAGGCAATCATTACTGCGGAGGCGAGAAGATATCTTTTCATTAGAAAAATCCCTGATAGAGTATGGAAAAATCAACAATCGCGCTCGAATTTATACAAAAACCCTTGCCGTGTCCAAGGATAAACTGCATTAATACGGCGCGTAACAAGGATTTTTCGACTATGCTGAACGCAAAAGCCAACCAATTTTCGCTCTCGCCTGAGGGTATGATCCTCTGGCAGTCCAAGCCTGAGAACCCCTTGCCGGGGGAACCGGTAGCACGGGTTGTGAAAGGTGAGCATGCCTTGCGTCCCGGTCTTGAGGTTCTTGACAACCCTCTTACAGACGGGATTGATCGCGAATCTCTTAAGAATACGCTCACTCTCTGGCTGAATACGCATATCGGCAACGTTTTGGAGCCTCTGGTATTTCTCGGAATTCAGCAGGGGGCGGCGGATTCCGACCCTGTGCAAGCCATTTGCAAAACGCTTTATGATTCTCTCGGGATTGCGCCACGCGAGGTTTTGGAAGACGAAATCTCCAAACTCGATGCCGAACAGCGGGCCGTTGTGCGCTCTAAAAAGATCAAGCTTGGGCCGATCCTTGTCTTCATTCCGCTTTTGAATAAGCCTGCAGCGGTGCGCCTGCGCGGGCTTCTGTGGTCGATTGATCGCGAGCGCCCGCTTCCTGCTCCTGTTCCTGCAGACGGAATCGTCTCTATGGCCATCGACGAAGCAAGCGCGGACCGCGATTTCTTCCGCGCCGTCGGCTACCCTCTCTATGCCGGACGGGCCGTCCGAATTGATATGTTGGACCGTGTAATCAATTCGATCTACGATCAAGCCGAGAAGGGTAAATTCAGCGCCAAGCATCAGATGGCAGAGTGGCTGGGCTGCTCTATTGAGAGCCTATACAAAATTCTTGAGGCGATGGGGCATGTCAAGATTTATGACCCCGCCGAAGATCCGGCCAAACAGGTTAGCCTTGAACCCGCGCAGGCAGAAGCAGTCCCCGAGCCTGAAACTTCCTCTGAACCGCAGGTGTCGGTGCCTGCGTCCGAGCAACCTACAGAAGCCACAACCACCGTCGAAACCAAGCCGGAGTTGGCCGTTTTCAGGCTTAAGCGCGGAAAGGCCTTTGCCACGGGTCGTCCGAACGACAAAAGACGCCCGTTTGTGCGTAAAAACGAAGGTGCAGAGTCGAAGGCGCAAGACGATGAGCATGAAGGGCGCAAGCACGACAACAGAAGCCGAGACTTCTCGGGCGAAAAGGGCGGGCGCTCACCGGGACGCTCAAATGAAAAATTTTCCAGTGACCGCAAGAATAAAAAGAAAAGCGGAGGCAAGGATTTCCGTCGCGACAAGGATTCAGACCGAGCGGACGATCAGCGTGAAGCCCGCGTAATTTCTTTTGAAGTAAAGCGTAAGGACGAGGACTCGCCCTTCGCTATTCTTCAAAAGCTGAAAGCGAAGGCTGATGAATAAAGATAGACGAACAGGAGCGGCTTTATTTTGTAGGCCTTTCCTGGCTGTCTTGTTCCTGAGCGTCTTGACCTTCGGGGTTTTATCCCTGCCTTCCTCTGCGCACGCGGCCCGATTTTCGGGCGAATATCTTCTGAAAGTTTGCGCGCTTGACCGAAACGGAAACGAAATTGTCGAGGGCGGGAAAATTGCTTGCCAGTCCTATATCTCAGCCGTGATTGATTACCACAATTTTTTGAGAACGCTCGACTCCGCAGGTCCGTCCAGCTTTTGTCTTCCTGATGAAATCTCACTTAATGAAATTCATCTTGTGGTCCTGCTGTATTTCATGAAGAATCAAAAACTTCATAGAAAATTTATTGCTGCGCCGGGGGTTGAGACGGCTCTTCTTGAGGCTTATCCTTGTGGCGGCAAAAAAGCCAAGAAGAAATAGGCAAACGGAGCACACACGTGAAAGGGAAGCATGTTATCCGTCTGGAGCGCGATACGCCGGATCATATCCTGCCTATAGATTTTTATAACGTACTGGTTGAGCGCTTTATCCCGCTTCTGGGTCTTTGCTATGTCGTATCGGTTCTGGGCATGGCTTACGACCGGGGCGATTTTCTGTTCTACGGGTTTTTGGATAAGACAGCTTATATCATGTCTCTGTTCGTCCTCGTGTGGATTTCAGTTCCGGCGATCTTGTGGATTTTTCTGCGCGGAAGCATCATGTTCTGCCATATCGCGGAGATGTGGTACAAAATCATTTCCATTCTGCAGGTCGTTTTGACGACTATGGTCGCCATTTTGTTTCCTGAAGCGGACGTTTACGGCTTAAAGGTTTTTTTCTTTCTGGTCCCGGTCGCGTTTCTGCTGATGTATTTTTTTATGGTGCGGGGGCAGCTGCCGTTGCAGGCAGCTTATGCTCTAAGCGTTACGGGCTTGTTGTTTCTGTTTTACGGGTCGATGATCAATTTCATTTTTGGAGCCAGCGGCTAGGGCTTCAAGCCCTCAATTGGCCCGCTGAATTACGAAGTCCGCCAGTTCGAGCAGTGTTGCCCGCATCGGGTGAGTGGGCGCTAAGGCTAGGCTTTCCTTGGCCTCGACGATCTGGGCTTTCGCCAGTTCCGCGCTTTTTTGCAAGCCGTTGTGACGGTTTATCAGATCAAGCGCCGCTTCGAAATCGCCTTCGGAGATGATTTTATCCCCGACAGTGCGGCGCCAGAATGACCGCTCGACTTCATCAGCGCTTTCAAGCGCGAAAATTACCGGGGCGGTCATTTTACCTTCCTTGAAATCATCGCCGATGTCCTTGCCCCATTTCTGGGGGTCGGCGGAATAATCCAGGATGTCGTCTACAATCTGGAAGGCGTTGCCGATCTTCATGCCGTAGTTGCGCATCGCCATGCTTTGCTCTTGGCCCGCTTGCGTGAGCACCGGACCGATTTGACAGGAGGCGGCAAAGAGGGCCGCGGTTTTCGATTCAATGACATCCATATAAGCGGCAAGCGGGGTTTCTATATTATTTGCCGTGGTGAGCTGTTTGACTTCGCCCTGCGCTATCACGGCCGCTGCGTCGGCAAGGATGCCCAATATTTCCAGGGAGTCACTTTCGACCATCAACTGAAAGGATTTTGAGAACAGAAAGTCACCCACAAGGACGCTGGCCTTGTTGCCAAAAATCATATTGGCTGCCTTCTGGCCGCGTCTTTCAGCGCTTTCGTCAACAACGTCATCGTGGAGGAGGGTGGCCGTGTGAATAAATTCTACGGCCGCAGCCAGAGGCCAGACCTTTTCCATCGGTGCATTATAAATGGATGCTCCTGCCAAGGTCAGAAGGGGGCGAATTCTTTTTCCCCCTGCGGCAATCAGATAGCGGGCCAGCCTGGGAATAAGGGCAACGTCTGATTCCATGCATTTAAGGATTCGCGCATTGACCTGCCGCATATCGGAATCCAGGACAGCAGATAACTCGTCCAGCGGGCCTGTGCGGCCAGCTTCAGCTTCCTTTTTTGCGGGTTGCCCTTGCATACTGCCTATAAAACAGTTTTTTACGGTGTGGGCAAGACAAATCAAGGAAGACAAGCACTTAGAGCTTAATTATTGTAGGATGCCGATGTGGCCCTTGGTGCCTTGCCGCTTTTTTTGCCGTGTTTTGATTCATCGGGTTTTTTCTTTGCGGCCTTCGCCTTCTTGTTCTCGATCGTTTGTTTTTGTTCGTCCGCGGCCCGCGCTTCGGCTTTAGGCTGATCCTGGGGTTGTTCGACTTCGGACTTTTTCAGGGACTTCTCTACATCTTCTGGGCGCGCGAAGCTGCGGGAGCTCATTTCCGCCTTGTTACGGTTTTTATACTGGTCGAGCAGGCTGTTAATATCCTCAGCCGACTCTTCGTCATTATCAGCGGTTTCCTCTTCGTCTTCGCTTGCCTCTTCATCTTTTTTTATGGTGTTATGTTTTTCTTTAGGCGCCTCTCCTTCACCGGATATTTTTTTGTATTGCTTCCATACACGATCTTGCGGTGTTTCGGGCTTATCTGTCGGTTTGACCTCTCCGTTTGCCTGATCCTCAGGCGGTTCGGCAGCTGGCGTCTCTGCACTCGGCTTTGCTCCGGGCTGGTTCTTTTTGACCATTTCACGCAGTTTTTTAATCTCTTCTTCATTTCCGAAGGATTTGGACTGCATCCCTTTGCTTTCCGTTTTTTTGGGAATGGGAAAATCCATTTGCGCATATGCGCCCGGGGACAGAGCTATCATGCTGAAAAGGGCTATGGCCGCAACCTTTACAATTCTCTTGAACATGGGCATAAACTCTTACACGTTTGAGGAGCCGACTCTGATTATTTCTACGGCCAAGCATAAGATGAACACCGGAAAACCGCAAGAAACTCCCTGCCTTATTCGCCTTGTGGGTTCGCAAGAGGGAATTTGCGCGTTCTGGGAAGTGGTCGAGCAGGGGGGGCTTTCCGGGGACCGTGAGTATTATGAGCGCTGTCTTCAACGGCAGGAGGAGGGGGATCTGGACATTATTCTGGCCTTTTTGGCCGGAAGCGGCGATCCGGCGGGGTTTTGCCTTCTGAACTGGCAGCCAAAATATGCCCTTTTCAAAAAGTTAGGGATTCCGGAAATTCAGGACCTGAACGTCCTGCGGGATTACAGGAAGCAGGGAATCGGGCGGGCGATCATCGAATATTGCGAGGCCCGTGCCCGGGAAAGGGGCGCCGAGGATATGGGGATCGGAGTCGGCCTCGACAGCCGCTTCGGGGCGGCCCAAAGGCTTTATGTGCGGCTGGGTTATATCCCCGACGGGAGCGGGGTCAGCTATGACCGGAAGCAGATCGCCTGCGGGGAAATGCGGCCCGTGGATGAAAATCTGTGCCTTATGATGACCAAACCCCTTTTTTAGGCGGGTTTGTGGCACGTTTATTGAATTAATCCCTTCCTCTTTGGAAACCAAATATGTTACACCGTGTGCGCAATTCCTGATCGTTAACGGGTAAGGAGAGTTTTTATGACTAAGTGGGTTTACAGCTTTGGAAAAGACAAGAACGAAGGCGACCGCAGCATGCGGAACCTTCTGGGCGGAAAGGGCTGCAATCTGGCCGAAATGGCCTCTCTGGGCCTGCCTGTCCCTCCCGGCTTTACCATCACCACCGAGGTCTGCACCTACTACTACGCCAACAAGCGTTCCTACCCGTCCGAACTGAAGACTCAGGTCGAGGATGCCCTGAAAACTATCGAAAAGTCTGTCGGCATGGGGTTCGGCGATGCGGCCAATCCGCTGCTGGTCTCCGTTCGTTCGGGCGCGCGCGTCTCGATGCCGGGCATGATGGATACGGTTCTTAACCTCGGCTTGAATGAAGAGACGGTCGCCGGATTGGCCAAGAAATCGGGTAACGAGCGTTTTGCGTGGGATTCCTACCGCCGCTTTATCCAGATGTACAGCAACGTGGTTCTGGATTGCGACCACCATGATTTCGAGGACATTCTTGACACGTACAAGCGCGATAACGGCGTCTATCAGGATACGGATATCACCGCCGATGGCTGGAAGGAGATCGTCTCTCAGTACAAGGCGCTCGTGCAAGAAGAAAAGGGCAAGCCTTTCCCCTCCGATCCCTATGAGCAGCTCTGGGGCGCGATCGGAGCGGTGTTCCAGTCGTGGATGGTGCCTCGCGCCGTGACTTACAGAAAGATTCATGACATTCCCGAGACGTGGGGAACGGCCGTTAACGTGCAGGCGATGGTGTTCGGCAATATGGGCGACGACTGCGCGACCGGCGTGGCGTTCACCCGCGATCCGTCCACGGGCGAAAACTATTTCTACGGCGAGTATCTTGTGAATGCGCAAGGCGAGGATGTAGTTGCGGGCATACGTACGCCGCAATCCCTGACCAAATACGGGCGCGAGAAAGAAGGCAGCAACCTGCCCTCAATGGAAGAATGTATGCCTGTTGTTTTCAAGCAGCTTTGCGATCTGCGCGAGAAGCTGGAGAAGCATTACCGCGAAGTTCAGGATATCGAATTCACGGTACAGACCGGGCAGCTTTACATGCTTCAGACCCGCACCGGGAAGCGGACCGCCGCCGCCGCGCTCAAAATCGCCGTGGATATGGTTAATGAAGGCCTGATCACAGAGGAGGAGGCCCTTTTGCGGGTCGATCCCGAGTCGCTGGATCAACTGCTTCACCCAACGATCGATCCAAAGGCGGAGAAGAAAGTCATCACACGCGGTCTTCCCGCTTCGCCCGGCGCCGCTTCAGGCCGTGTTGTATTTCTGGCGGATGAAGCCGTCAGTAAGGCGCATGAAGGCGAGAAAGTCATACTTTGCCGTCAGGAAACCAGCCCCGAGGATATCCACGGGATGCACGCCGCGCAGGGCATCGTGACCTCGCGCGGGGGCATGACCTCCCACGCCGCCGTTGTGGCGCGCGGGATGGGCAAACCCTGCGTTGCGGGAGCGGGCGAGCTTTATATCGACATTCAGAACCGGATCATCCGTAAGGGCGATATCGAAATCCGCGAAGGCGACACGATCACCATCGACGGCTCTTCGGGAGAAGTCATTCTCGGCGCGGTCAAGACGATTCAGCCCGAACTCTCGGAAGACTTCAAGGTATTAATGCAGTGGGCCGATGTACGGCGCCGCATGGCTGTGCGCGCCAACGCCGAAACGCCGCTTGACGCGCAGACCGCCCGTGATTTCGGCGCGGAAGGGATCGGGCTTTGCCGAACGGAGCATATGTTCTTCGATGCCGACCGCATCCAGAACGTGCGCGAGATGATCTTCGCCTCCGACGAGGAAAGCCGCCGCGAGGCTTTGGCCAAGCTGCTCCCCGAACAGCGTTCGGACTTCGTGAAGCTGTTCACCATTATGAAGGGTTTGCCGATCACCGTGCGCCTGCTCGACCCGCCGCTGCACGAGTTCCTCCCCCATGATGAAGCTGATATCAAAGCTTTTGCAAAGGCTGCAAAGCTTGATGTCGATGATGTGATGCAGCGCCTTTCGGAGCTTAAAGAAACCAACCCGATGCTTGGCCATCGTGGCTGCCGCCTTGGCATCACCTATCCGGAAATCTATGAGATGCAGGCACGTGCGATTTTTGAGGCTGCCGTCGAAGCGTCCAAGAAAGCCGGGGAAAACGTCATGCCCGAAATTATGATCCCGCTTGTTTCGACCCGCAAGGAGTTGGCGCTTATGCGCGAGGTCGTCGAGCAAGCGGCGAGGGATGTTTTTGCCGAAAAGGGCGCCAAGCTGGATTACAGCGTCGGAACGATGATCGAGTTGCCGCGCGCGGCCTTGACCGCAGATGAAATTGCGTTGTCCGCAGATTTCTTCAGCTTCGGGACGAACGATTTGACACAGACCACGCTTGGCATGAGCCGGGACGACGCGGCGAACTTCCTTCCGGCTTACACCGAGAAGGGCATTTTCGAGCGCGACCCGTTCGTGTCCATCGACCAGCAGGGCGTCGGCGCCCTTGTCGAGATTGCCAAGGAGCGCGGCCGCAGCGCAAACCCCAGCCTCAAGCTGGGCATTTGCGGCGAGCATGGCGGCGATCCGTCCTCCATCGCGTTCTGCGAGAAGGTCGGTCTTGATTACGTTTCCTGTTCGCCTTACCGGGTGCCGATTGCGCGTCTGGCGGCCTCCCAGGCAGCGATTCGCTTGGGAAACCAGAAAACCGTAAAACTTGAGCCCAAGGCAGCGGGCAAGAAAGCTTAGGGCTTTTTAGCTTTATCTCTGCTTAGCGTTTTGTGGTATAATCGGCCATGCTCTCTTGTGTATTTGCGATGGAGGCCTTTCGTGAACCGCTATGAAATTTTTTCCGGGGTTCTGTTGCTTTTTTTCCTTTTTGTTGCTTTTGCCTCTGCGCCGGCGGCCATGGAAGAGGGGTACGGGCAACCGGAGGAGCCTGCGCCCGTGCCTGTTCAAAAGCAAATTACTGTAATCGATGAAACTGCTGAAGTTCCGTCTGTAGACGATATTATAGATCACTGTGCGCGCTTGCCTGAAATCGACGTGCCGAAAAAGGGTTGCAATTGTCTTTATGATGCGTATGACACCGTGCTTCGCTCTCAGGAAACACAAAACGAGCGTGTTTATGAGGACTGGAAGAGTACGCTTGATAAGGCTGAAAAGAAGATTTTAGAGAATTATGAGCCTTCCTTGTTGATGAGCACACAGAATTTCTGTGAGCAGTATTACGGCAATCCCGACCATGTCGAGATTGCCTCCAATATTGGTACGCGCGATAAGGCTGTCATGACGCCCAAGTTTAGCAACAAAGAGGAGAAAACAGCGTTCACGAACGCTAAACTGGAGCTTTATCGAGCGACTGGAGGAACGAGCGATTTATATTGCCGGGCCTATTTTGAGGTTCGTGTTTATGAGCGCCTTAAAAAGAGGAACCCTCTGGCTGGCCTGAGTCCTGCACAAGCCTATGCAAAATTGAGCCGTTCAAACTTTTGTTATGCTCGGCTCAGATAGGATTTTGAGCACCTTAATTATTTCAGAAGAATTGTTTATTTCCGTCAGGCCGGACTCCGTTTTTAAGTCTTCCCCGGCATAGTCTTTTTTAATCAGCGCTAACCCGATATCGCCGCAAGACGAGCCCATTTCGCCGACCAGCTTACCGTCCGCACTGTAAAGTGCAGCGCCCCGTTCGGGAAGATTTGCACCCGAAAGCTTGCGCAGATGCTTTTTTGCAAGCCCACGATAGTGCATGCGGGCCGTCAGTTCCTGGCCCAGATAGCAACCCTTATCGAAAGATACGGCGTTCAGTCGATCGAGCCCAAATTCCAAAAGCGTTGCGCGTTCGGGCAACATGTCGCGGCTTCCGTCAGGAACCAACAGGTTTATCCGGTGCCTGTCCCATTCAGGGAAGGGGGCTTGTGAGATATTTTCAGGCTTCCCGGATGATCGATACCCCATATCCGGATGGCGAGGGTCGCGCAGCCCGGGAGCCTCCGGCACCGCGATTATCGCGAAGACTTCGGCTTGCGGCTGACATTGAATATCAATTTGCGCCCGCAGCTTGTAAACGCTTAGGATTTTAGCAAGGTGATTTGCTCGGTCGCCGCCCTCGCAATCCAGCACGAATGCGCTTTCCTGCCTTGAAATAAAAAAATCATGGAGAAATTTTCCGTTCGGAGTCAGCAGGCATGAATAGAGCAGGGGGTTCGCGGGCCCCAGCGCGTTTATATCCGCCGTGGTCAGGCCCTGAAGAAATTCCTGCGCCGTTGGTCCGGAAATGGTGATCCGGCCCCGGTTTTCCAGTTTTGCGAAAAAGCCTAGCTGTGTCATTATCTGCCCTGTCATGAGGGATAAGACGGATCATAAGCATATTTTGTTCATTACATCCAGCCGGATCGGCGATGCCGTTTTGTCATCGGGCCTGCTGAATCATATCGAGCGAACCCTGCCCGATGCGCGGGTTACGATTGCCTGCGGGCCTTTGGTGACATCGTTGTTCGAAGGATATCCGCACTTACAGGAAATTGTCCCACTCAGGAAGCAAAAATTCAACGGGCATTGGCTGGCTCTTTGGAAAAAGACCGCGATGCGCCGCTGGCATGCGGTTGTTGACTTGCGGAACTCGGCTGTCTCGCGGCTTGTTCTGTCACAACGTCGTTATATTTTTGGACCTTCGGTCGATTCGTCACGCCATAAAGTCGAGCAGGCCGCGAACATTATGAGACTGGATTATGTTCCGTTTCCCAGGCTTTGGCCTAGCGAGGCTCAGCGTTTGAAGGCTAGCGCTTTGATTCCCGAGGGGCGGGGCCAAGTTCTGGGCGTTGGCCCGACAGCCAATTGGATCGGCAAGACGTGGCCGGTGGAGCGTTTTATCGAGACGGTTCATTGGATGATCGCTGCGGGCGGTGTGATGGCGGGCGCACGCGTAGCGGTTTTTGCCGCACCGGGCGAGGAGGACCAAGCGCGCATTCTTCTTCAAAGTTTGCCTGAGGGGCAGCGGCTCGATCTGATCGCCAAGACGGACCCGGGGACGGCGGCGGCGGCCTTGTCTTCGTGTTCTTTTTATATCGGAAACGATTCGGGGCTCATGCATTGTGCCGCAGCGGCGGGCGTGCCCACACTCGGCTTGTTCGGGCCAAGTTATCCGCATCTTTACAGGCCGTGGGGTCCACGTTGTGCTTACGTTGCAACTCCGCAGAGCTTTGATGAGCTGACGGCGTTCGAAGGCTACAGCCCTCGAACAACCGCTAGTCTTATGGGCGGCCTCACTGTCGAGGCTGTAAAAGCCAAAGTTATGGAGATGCTCGGCCAGTAACGCTGGACACAGGATTGCCAAAAGAGCCTCAAAATAAAACCGGCCTGATTTTTTTAATCAGGCCGGTTCGAATTCTGGTGAATGTCTGAGAAATCAGTTGTTAAGGTTAGAGTAGTCAGTTTCCTTAACTTTCTTTTTCTTCAGTTTTTCAGCGTACTTAACATGCGCCGCGAGATAGTCTTCGCGCGACTTGTAAGCAACATCGTAGGGAACGTATTTAATGCGTTCCCAGCCCTTTGAAAGCATGCAGCCTTCAAAATCATGATAATCGGAGTGCTCGGCGAACAGCTGCTCGTCCCGGTTCGGGGTATCCCATCCTGCGAGCCTCATTTCATCTTCGCTGAGGACCAGACCTTCCGCGTAGGTGGGGATCGCATTTTTTACAACCCCCAAGCGCTCCAGCTCACGAAGCTCAACAACGCAGCGGGCAATATCCCGGTGCAGAACTTGCTGAGCCTTCGGGCCGCGCAGGAAGATGCTTGAAGAGGTGCTGACCCTTTGCCAGTACTGCCCCAAACCATCGATCCGGTCGTTAATAGACTCGGCGTAGGCGGGAGCGGAGATCAGGAGAACGGTAGCGAAAAGGAGGAGGTGAGAACGCATAATCATCGCAAAATCTTCAGTTAGTTTTTAAAAACCTATAAAACAATAACAATTCTGGACGCTTGGCTCAATACATTTATTTATTTGGTCTTTTTTGCCTGAGGATTAAGGGATTTGTCCTCTATCCACAGTGTTTCCATAATAATTCCCTGAGGGGCTGCCTTTTCCGGCATGTGAATGGTCCTATCATAGGCTATATAGTCCAAACCCGTGTAAAACAGCGGGATTATTATATATTCCGCCAGCAGGATGCGGTCTATGGCCTGCGCGTATGCAGTCAGTTCCCCGTATGTTTTTGCGCCGGCGATGCCCTTGGCGAAGACTTCCAGCGCGGGGTTGCAAGTTCCCGCGTAATTCAGGCCCATCGGCTGTTTAGCGGCCTCGCAGCCCCAATAAATCATCTGTTCCGTTCCGGGGGAGAGGGAATTCATCCAGAACAGCATCAGGATATCGAAATCATACTGGCCTCGGCGGCGGGCGAAATTGGCGGCGTCAAGAAGGCGTATATTTAGATCTACGCCCAGTTTTTTTAATGTTTTCTTATAGTTAATGGCTGTTTTTTCCATCTGCGGCTCGTTGACGATCGCCTCGATCCTCAAAGGCTGGCCGCCAGACTTGTTCACCCTTATGCCGTCGCGGATCACCCAGCCGGCCTTATCAAGCAGGTCGCCGGCCTGTTTTAGCCGTTGCCGCAAGGGGCGCGTGTCATAAAGGCCGCCGGGATCCTCGTTAAACACGGCGGGGCGCAGGGCGGTCTTTTGGGTTTCGAGCAGTTTTCTGACCTCAGGGGATAGTGATTTTCCGCCGTTCAGCGGGGAGTTGGGGAAAAAGCTGTCGATCCGCTTGCCCGCGCCGAAAAAGAGATTCTGGCCGACCCAGCCGCCATCGAAGGCGAGGGCGAGGGCCTGCCTGACTTTTATATCGTCGAGAGGCGGGCGGCGGAGGTTCATGATAAAGCCCTGCACGCGCTCGGGCCGGGCGTGGGGAAGATCGCGCTTCATAAAGCGCGTCAGGTCAAGATCGGCATAGGCCTTATACCATTTAGACAGATCGAACTCTCGGCGCACGTTTAAATCGCCCTTTTTGAAGGCTGCGAGCGCGATGTTGTCGTCGCGGTAATAGTCGAAGGCCAGCGTGTCGAAATTATTATGCCCGGCGTTGGTCAGGAGGTCCGCCGCCCAGTAATCCTTGACGCGCTCATAGATTATTCGTTTTGGAGCCTCGACAAGCTTTATTTTGTAAGGGCCGTTCGAAAGAGGGGGGGTGAGCAGAGTTTCGTCGAATTTGCGGCCCTGCCACCATTTTTTGGAAAGGACGGGCATCATGGCCATGATCATCACGGTTTCGCGGTCGTAGCCGGGGCCGAAATGAAAATAGACGGTGCGCTCGTCCTTTTTCTCGGCTTTATCAACCAGTTTGTAGATGCGGCGCATATTCGGGCGGCCGTGTTCGCGCAGCGTTTCAAAGGAAAAGATCACGTCATCGGCGGTTATCGGCGTACCGTCATGGAAGCGGGCGGCGGGGTTGAGGGTGAAGGTCACGGACGACCGGTCGGGCGCGATCTCGGCCTTCTCGGCGATTAGGGGATAAAGGGTGAACGGCTCGTCATAAACGCGGGCCATGAGGCGGTCATAATAGTAACTCAGCCCCTGTGCGGCCACGCCGTTAACTGTGAAGGGGTTGAGGGTATCGAAGGTTCCGGTGACCCCGGTTTTAAGCGTGCCGCCCTTGGGCGCTGCGGGGTTGGCGTATTCGACATGCTTTGATTCGGGGCCGTATTTGGGATCACCGTGCATGGCCAGACCGAAAACCGGAGCGGCTTGGGACGATTCTTTTTTTGCATTTTGGGCGTTTGCGCAAGAAACCGCTGCAAAAAAGATAGCGAAGTGTAATATAATTATAGCAAGATGCGCGATAACGATTTTTGAGGCCGGACGGGTCATGGACATAGTGATATCAAACTCCGGGCAGGCGCGGAAACCGTTTTTGAATAAAATACGGTTGGTGCAGGGTGATATCGTCGATCAGGAGGTGGACGCGATCGTCACGGTCCTGCCGAAAAACCTTGAGCATATTGGCAGCCTCAACACGGCTATTTTTGCTGCCGCGGGCCACAAGCTGGACGAATTCATCCTGGAGCATATCTATAAGCCCAAACCGGGGGACGTTTATGCGTTGCCGGGCTTCAATCTTAAGGCGCCCCATGTTCTGGTCGGAATCCTGCCTTACTTTCGAACGGACTTCGATAAAACAGACCATCATCTAACGCACTGTACCCGGAGGATCATGGATTTGGCGCGGAGGATGGCGCTGCGCAAAATCGCATTTCCGCCCATCGCATCGGGCAAGAAGGGATATCCGCGCGCGAAGGCCGCGCGTCTGATCGTGCAAGGTATCGTCGACCGTATGGATCCGATGTTCGATGAAATACGAATCGTCTGTCCCGATAGCAAGACGCTCATGGATTTTCAGCACAAGCTGTCTACGATCGGGTGGCAGGAAGACTGAAGCCATAGCCGCGCGAATTTTACGGGGGGATACATCAACCCTGCTACAATAATTAAGTGATAATGTATATTATGGTAATTAATGGAGTGGGGTGCTTATATAGGCTTTCCGGGCTTTCTAGGCCGGTCCCTGATGATCCGGCTCGGCTTCGGGCGGCGTGAATGTTAGATCGTGGATGCCATCGCCCTGTTCCTGCAAGTCCGCCAGCATTTCAAAATTTTCGGCGTCTTTCATTTCGTTCGCCAGCGTTCTGCCCGCCTGTGCGTCATTCGGCTTTATCAAGCGCAAATCCGCGCCAGCCTCTAAAAGCCTCTCCATTTTAGCTTTGTCACGTTCACCCGATTTGATCATGTGCAGCAGCTGGACCGTTGCCTCATATGCGTGCGTAACCCGGTCATGAATTTCGGCGTCCATAGCGATCATGCAGGAATGATCGTCAAAGTTCAGCGATGCGAAATGATAGCCGGTCAGGCCGAAATTCGTGCGGCCGATGTCACGCGCGTTCTTGGCGATCTCAGCTGTGTTTTTCGTCTCCAGCACCACACACTTCCACGCGCGGCCCCTATGATCCATAAGCGTGTCGCCTTTGTTTAGCAGATGCAGAACAATTCCGGGCGAAAGTTTAGGTGTGACTGTCTGCACAGAATCGAGCGCTCCGCCAGCAGCTTCGCTTAAAAGCGCGGTTTGCGACCAGATGGCTTCGCGGTTATCCAGCGAGGTGGCCAGCCTGAAGCCGTTATCGGTGGTTTCCACGAAGAATTGCTTGGGCAGACCGATAAAGTAACCTGAAAACTCGGTCGAATCCGCCCATTGTTTTTGAAGATGCGTGATGTCGCCGACATTCTTGATCTTTTTGGGGCGCCATTGCCACGGCCCCTTGAAGCTGTCGTCCCATTCATCGCGCAGCAGATGGGCCAGATATTCTGCGGCTTTTTCGGGATCGAGTTCGTTGAAAGTGCGCAAATCCGGCTCGATAAACAAGTCTTTCGATACGATAAGTTTCGTTCCATTGAGGGCGCCGTAAGGCGTCAGGCCCCATTGCGCCGCCGTATCAAGATCAAACGATACGACATGAAAAAAGCGGCCGGGATGCAGCGAAAGATCTCGGTCATGCAAGGGCGGGCCGAAGGTGACTTTCTTGCCCCAATTTTCAAGAAATACGGTCTTGCTCTTGTCGTCATAAAACCGGACATAGGCGGCAATCTCGGGTATGGCGATCAGCCTCGCATCGGAAGAGCCCACCCCTATTTCGCTGGCGGATGTAATCTCGGCAATCTCCACATGCTCAGGGACGTCAGCTTGCAGGCCTCTTATGCCCATTCTGGCAGAGCGTTCCGATTCATCGGCGATCATAAAGGCACGGTCGGGAGACGTGCTTATACTGATACTTCCACCTCCCGGACGTTCGTCCGTAACCAGAAACGCCTCATGGTCGGGACGTGACGCAAGGGTGATGTCGTTCGGGGAACGCGCCGTGTGCCATTTGCGGCGCTCGTCCATAAAGAAATCCATGTCGAAGATGTTCGCCCAGTGCGAAGGCTGAGACATATAGCTCAGAATCTGCCGCTTTTGCTGGTACGTAATACTCATCGGCACCGCTTGTTGCTTCGTGTTTCCTTAGGCCAAGTATACACTATGATGCTTTTGAGGCCCAAAGTAAAATTCAGTCTTTTCCCCCTACCCCATTGTAATTCATGAATGTTTTTAGCATTTTCTTAAGCTTTCAAGCGCAGCCGCTTCCGGGCGTTTAGTGCTTGATTTGGCCCGGTTTCCTAATATGCTAGCCTTTGTCTGAACTGAAACTGTGACCGGTCCCCTATCGTCATGCGCACGGAAATTATCGGCTTTACGCTTGGTGCGCTTCTGACCATTCTGGGAGTTGCGGAGCTCGTTCCGGCTTTTGTGGACTGGAACCAGGGGCATCCCAACGCGCAGGTTTTCTTTCTGAATGCTTTGCTCTGTCTGTTTTTCGGTGTTGCGCTCACGCTGTCCAACTGGAAGCGCGGCAAGGATATCGGTTTACGAGAGTCGTTTTTGCTGACAACCCTTAGCTGGGTCTTTATCAGCGTCTTCGCCGCGCTGCCATTCTGCATGGCGGATATCGACCTGAGTTTTGTTGATGCGTTTTTTGAAGCCGTCTCCGGTTTTACTACGACCGGATCGACAGTAATCGCAGGGCTCGACAAACAATCACCGGGCATTCTGGTCTGGCGGTCGATTACGCAATGGATTGGCGGAGTCGGGTTTATCGCCTTCGCGATTATTCTTCTCCCTTTCCTCAGGGTCGGCGGGATGCAGCTTTTTCAGACGGAATCTTCAGACCGCTCGGAAAAAATCATGGCGCGGAGCGGTCAGGTCGTGTTTTCGGTATTTCTGACTTATTGCGCTCTGACTCTGCTTTGTGCGGTTACATACTACCTGTTGGGCATGAGTTGGTTTGATGCCGTCAATCATTCGATGACGACACTCTCCACGGGCGGCTACTCTACGCATGACGCGTCCTTCGGCTTTTTTGAGGATACCGCCCTCCAGTATGCGTGTTCTTTCTTTATGCTGGCCGGAGGTTTACCGTTCATTCTTTTTGTCAGGCTCTTTTATCAACAGCAATGGTCGGCTTTCTTTGAAGACGAGCAGGTCCGTGCTGGGTGCCTTATGGTTTTGGGCTTTACGGCTGCAATTGCGCTCTGGCTGGTTTTCAAGGAAGGCTTTACATGGTCTGATTCTATCCGGCTGAGTCTCTTCAACGTCATCTCGATTATTACTACGACAGGATACGCGACAGCGGACTATTCTCTCTGGGGCAGCTTTCCGGTGATCATGTTTTTCTTTATCACCTATCTCGGGATGGCCACCGGATCGACTGCGGGCGGACTTAAAACCATGCGTGTCATCATCTCGTGGCGCGCCGTTGTATGGCAATTCAAAACCATTTTGTATCCTAATGGCGTCTTTACACAAAGGTATCAGGGAAGGCCCGTCGATCCGGCGCTTGTCTCTAACGTTCTCGTATTCCTCAGCTTATATGTCGTAACGAATGCTGTTGTGGCGATGCTGCTGGCGTTTTCCGGGCTCGATTTCGTGACGGCCGTTACGGGCGCTGCGACGTCACTTGCGAATGTTGGGCCGGGGCTTGGTCCTATCATCGGGCCGGCGGGTAATTTCTCCACCCTGCCGGATGCTGCGAAGTGGATTCTCAGCGCGGCGATGCTGCTCGGTCGACTGGAGATCTTGACGGTTTATGTGCTCTTTACGTCCTATTGCTGGCGAAAATAGAAAAGGTTTGTAGCTGAGATGGTTAATAAGACGCAGGGTGAGCGGTACAGTTTCGAGGATCTGGTCGAGATTATGGCGCGGTTGCGGGATCCCGTCGGAGGGTGCCCTTGGGACCTGCAGCAGAATTTTAGGACCATCGCGCCTTATACGCTTGAAGAGGCTTATGAGGTCGCGGACGCGATCGACCGCAACGATATGAACGACCTTAAAGAAGAGCTCGGCGACCTTCTTTTACAGCCCGTCTACCATGCGCAGATGGCTTCGGAGTCCGGAACCTTTACGATTGACGAAGTGATTGATGGTGTAGCCCGTAAAATGGTCGAGCGCCATCCGCATGTCTTCGGGGAGGCACAGGCGCAAACCGCTGAAGACGTGAATCAAATCTGGGACCACAAAAAAACGCAGGAGGCCGAAGGGAAGACCGGAGGCGCGGCGGTCAGCGCCCTTGACGGCGTTACGGCCGCTCTCCCCGCCCTGCTCCGTGCGCAGAAGCTGCAATCCCGCGCCGCCAAGGTCGGATTTAAATGGAGCCGGATTGAAGACGCGCTGGCGAAGCTCGATGAGGAGTTTTTAGAACTGCGCGAAGCGATCAAGACCGGGAGCGCGGGCGAACAAGCGGAAGAGCTCGGCGACATGCTTTTCGTTCTGGCGAATGTCGGACGCATGCTGGGCCTTAACAGCGAAGATGCACTTCGCCAGTGCAATGGCAAATTCGAGCGGCGCTTCCGTGGTCTTGAACATGATTTGAAGGCGCAGGGAAAAATTCTTGAGCAAACGTCTTTGGATGAAATGACCAATAGCTGGAATGAGCAAAAGCGCAGAGAGCGCGGCACAGCCTGACTTACGGTATCAGGCTTTCTTTTTAGACGTTGCCCCAAGCGGTTGGTAGGAAAAGCGGGCCGCAAATTTATCTCGATCCACGGCACCCATATATACCTCTACTTTCAGAGACTTTCCTGACATTTTTTTGTCGCTCACTTCCCCGTGCGCGTAGAGCCATGCCAGCGCCTTACCGTCTTCTGGCTTGAGGTTGTAAGTAAACATGGCCCGTTCGCGCGCCGTCTGCTCGGCGATCATTTTCAGGAGACTGTCAGTACCGTGCCTTTTCAGAGCCGAGAGCATGACCGCCTTACCGCCCCCAAAATTACAATGGCGTTTGAGGTCGGCCAGGGACTCGGGGTCCAGAAGGTCGGTTTTGTTGTAGATTTCGATTATCCGTTTATCGGTTTCATACTCCACGTCAAGATCGCCCAAAATAGAGATTACATCATCTCTTTGCTGTCTGTAATCGGAGCGGGATACGTCGATCACGTGCAAGATAACGTCTGCATATACGACTTGTTCCAAAGTCGCGCGGAAGGCTGCGACAAGATGTGTGGGAAGATCAGCGATAAATCCAACGGTATCAGAGAGAATAACCTCTTGTTTGTTCGGCAGTTTCAGGCGGCGCATGGTCGGATCAAGCGTTGCGAACGGCATATCCTCAGCGAAGACCCCTGCGCCGGTCAGCGTGTTAAAGAGCGTCGATTTTCCAGCGTTCGTATAGCCCACCAGGGAGACAACCGGATACGGAACGCGCTCGCGGCTTTTGCGCCCTAGATCGCGCGTTCGCCTGACATCGAGCAGTTCGATCTTAAGGCGCATGATTTTTTCTGAGATCTGGCGGCGGTCGAGTTCGATCTGCCGCTCCCCCGGCCCGCCCATGAATCCGGCGCCCCCGCGTTGCCGCTCTAGGTGAGTCCATGAACGCACCAGCCTTGAGCGCTGGTATTCGAGGGCTGCGAGTTCGACTTGCAGGCGCCCCTCTTTCGTCTGTGCGCGCTCTCCGAAGATTTCAAGGATCAGCCCGGTACGATCGATGACCTTGGCCTTGAGGGCGTTTTCGAGGTTACGCTGCTGGACGGGCGAGAGCGCGTGATTGACGATTACGACCGACGGCTCAAGCTCTTCGAGTTCGAGCGCGATTTCTTCGGCCGTTCCCTTTCCGATGAACAGCGCCGGGTTAATCCTCTGAAACTTTGTGATGCGCGATCCCACGACACGCAAGGAAATCGCCCGCGCCAAGCCGTACCCCTCCTCCAGTATGTCTTCCATGCTGCGTGAGGGAGGCTTTGCCTGGCTTATGGGCTGTATGATGTAGGCGGTCTCACCTGTACCGTGAGCCGCGTGGCCTTGCGTTTTATTACTCTTTAGCGGCTTTTGCTTGCTCAAGCGTCGTCCGAGTCTTTGCCGTCGTCGTCTTTCAGATTCAGCGGGCCGCCGGGCATGATGGTGGAGACGGCGTGCTTGTAGATCAGCTGGATGTGAGAGTCGCGGCGCAGAAGAATACAGAAATTGTCGAACCAGGTTACGATGCCTTGCAGCTTCACCCCGTTGACGAGGAAAACCGTTACGGCCATTTTTTCCTTACGGATTTTGTTTAGGAAGACGTCTTGTACATTTTGAATTTTCTCAGACATTATTTTATTCCTTGTTGTTGTTTTTATTTTTACTTTAGCGTCAAGACTTTATCTTTGTTCAAGAACGGCCTCAGACCATATTTTTTAGCCATTTACGGGTTTAATGCAACCAAAAACTCCAGTAACTCGGGGCAATCGGCCACAATCTTTATAGGATTATATTCATGTATTTTTATCTCCCCGGGACCGTGAGGGGCGACGAGCACTGCCGGGCAGTTGGCTTCTTTTGCGCAGTGCAGGTCTATTTCCGTATCACCGACATACCAGACGTGCGGCGCCCTGTCCTTTAGGCCTGCGCGTTCGATGGCCAGAAGCAGCGGGACACCCGACGGTTTATCTGCACTCGCCTCCCCTGCCGCGACAACCACACCGAAAAAGCCGCCCCAGCCGAAATTCTCGATCTCACGGCGCACGATAGAGCCCTTTTTGTTGCTAACGACGCCGAGAGAGATTTCGTGTTCATGCAGCTTTTTGAGCAGAGCGTCCGCGCCGGGCATGTAGGCCAGTTTGTGCGAATTTTCGTTGACGTACGCCTCGAACAGGATTTTGGCGTCTTCGGATTTATCTTTGTAGATTTGGCGGTAGAGAATTTCGCGCGGCTTGCCGAAATAGTCCTTGAACTCATCTTTTCGGAAGGGCGTGAAGCCCAGAGCCTGCAAGACACTGGAGTGCGCATCGTTCAGGAAGGCATAGCTATCCGCCAGAGTTCCGTCCCAATCGAAAAACAAAGCTTTGGGTCTTTTCAAGTCCGTCATGGTTATTGCGCTTCCTGAATCTTTTCTATGTTTAAGGGGCCGCCGTAAAGGCTTTCTGCGGCTTTTTTGTAGCTGTCGGTCAGATCGCTGACGACATAACGGGCCTCGCCAGTCCTGCCGATATCGCCCGCGATTTCCGGGTGGCGGTTAAGATAGTCCGCTAATTTACCCGGTATGATTTCACCCTGAGAGAGGATTGCCGTGCCCTGCCCCGCCAAATTCTGGATTTGGTCCAGCAAGAGCGAATAGTGCGTGCAGCCCAGAATAACGCACTGGCTTTGCGCCATGATCAGCGGGCGCATGTAATGTTCGAGGACGGGCTGTATCCAGGGCATGCCGTCGTTCTCAATCATGGGCACGAGCAGAGGCGCGGCGTTTTGGACGATTTCGATTTCAGGATCGAGCTTCTGAAGCTCCTGCCTGTAAACATCCGAGCGGACGGTATGGTTTGTTCCGAGCAGGCCGATTTTCTTGTGGCCGCGCTCGATCGCCGTTTCCAAAGTTGGCACAACGACACCCAGAATCCGCCGCTCCGGCCAAGGACAGGAGGGGAGATATTCCTGCTGCAGGCGGCGCAGGGCGGTGGCGCTGACCGTATTGCAGGCCACGACAACCAGGCGGCAATCCTGCCTGAACAGATATTCCATCGCGCGGCGGGCATATTCGTATATCGCCTCAGGCGACCTGTTGCCATAAGGCAGGTGCAGTGTATCGCCGTAATAAAGCATATCCAGATCCGGCAGACGATCGCGTATGGCTTTTGCGATCAGAAGGCCGCCGAGTCCGGAGTCGAATACACCGAGTTTCATAACGGCCCTTAAAAGAAATCGACCTGCACGGAGAAAAGTTTTTCGACTTCGCTTGCATGCTCGCGCGTTAGAATAAAAATTACATGGTCGTGTGGTCGTAGCTCAGTTTCCGGAGAAGGCAGAATGACGTCATCGCCCCTGATAACTGCCCCCAGAACGATTTCACGCGGCAGCTCCAATTCCTCGACTAAGGTGTTGGCTATTGCCGAACTATCGGATATTTCAGCTTCGATTACCTCAAGAGATCCGTCTCGCAGTGTGTGAAGCCCCTTGATGCGCCCTCGTCTGACGTGCTGCATAATGCTGGCGACAATGATGGATTTCGGCGAAACCATAACGTCTATACCCAAAGGACCGACAAGAGGATAATACGCGTTGTTGTTTACAAGCGTGATGACGCGCGAACAGCCGTATTGCTTCGCAAGCAGAGAGCCCAGAATGTTGCTCTCGTCGTCGTTCATCAACGCGACCAGCGTTTCGGAGGTTTGAATTGAGGCTTCCTCCAGTATATCCCGATCAAGCGTATCCCCCTGAAGCACGACGACGTTTTCGAGTTCTTCACTCAAAAAACGTGCGCGTTCGGGGCGGCGTTCGATTATTCGGATATCCAAGCCGTAAACATGCGTTTGCAGGAATTTTACCAGAGAAAGCCCGATGTTGCCGCCACCGGAGATAATAATTTTGCGGGCTTCTTTCTCAAGATGTCCGAATGCCGCCAAAACACGGCGCAGGTGCTTCGAGTCCAAAACGACGTAGGCTTCGTCACCGACTTGCAGCATATCATTATCGTCAGGCAGTATTGTCCGATTGTTGCGGAAAATCGAAAGGACACGGAAGGCAATATCCGGGAACAAGTTTCCAAGCTGGCCAAGGCTTGTATTCAGAAGCGGGCAGTCTTCAAGGCATATTAAGCCTATAAGGTGAGCCTTTCCTTCCCCTAATTTGATGACTGTTGTCGTACCAGGCACAGAAAGCCGCTGATAAATTTCCTTGGCCACCAGAACCTCCGGCGACACGATCACGTCGATCGGCATGTGAGAACGGCTGAAAAGATTTGACCAAGACGGATCAAGGTAGCATTGATTGCGGATGCGCGCGATTTTCTTGGGCACCCCAAACAGGGAGTGTCCGACCTGACACGCGACCATATTGACTTCATCGGAATCTGTTACGGCAATTAATAAATCCGCCTCGCTTGCACCAGCCTTTTTTAGAATTTCGGGATCACTGGCGTGGCCGACGATGGCCTTGAGATCCAATTCGTTCTGAACTTCGGAAACCAAAGCCGGACTGCTATCGATGACCGTAACGTCGTTATTCTCGCCGGCCAGGTATTCTGCGAGGCTTTTACCGACCTGCCCGAGGCCACATATAATCACACGCATGGAATGGCTCCTGTTTTACGAAAAGATGGAGGAAGTTAGAGGGGAACTCAAGCCCTTTTCAGCTTGGCCGGGGCTTCGGCTTCTCCTTCACCCCTTCCCTCCTCCGAGAATACGCCGAGAGACTTCATTTTTCGGTGCAAGGCCGAGCGCTCCATTCCTACGAATTGAGCGGTTTTGGAGATATTACCGCCAAAACGTTGGATCTGGGCAAGCAAATAGTCGCGCTCGAAGATTTCGCGCGCATCGCGCAGGGGAAGGTGTACTAGATCCTGTACGCCCGTAGTTTCGGAGTTGGCTGCAAGCGTGTTTCCTCTGATTTCGGGCGGCAGATCCTCAAGGGCAAACTCCTCTTTGCCTGAGGAGCCTGCCATGATTAGAACCCATTCGAGGGTGTTTCTAAGTTGCCTGATGTTTCCCGGCCAGTTATAGGCCTGAAGCACAGACATGGCTTGTTCATTGAAGCGGGGCGGCCTGGCTTCCGGTACTTTGGATATGACTTTAAAAAGATTATCGATCAAGGCCGGTATGTCGTTACGGCGTTTTCTGAGCGGGGGCATATTAATTGGAACGACGTTTAGGCGATAGAACAGGTCTTGTCTAAAGCGCCCTTGGGTCATAATGTCTTCAAGATTGTGGTTGCTCGAAGCGATAAAACGAATATCCGTTTGTATGCGCTCGGCGCTGCCCAGCCTCTGAAAGCTCTCCTCCTGAAGGACCCTTACCAGCCTCCCCTGAATTTCAATCGGGAGGTCGCCGACTTCATCAAGCAGGATGGTTCCACCGTTTGCTAAATCAAGTATGCCGGGCTTTGCTGGTTCACCGTTATAGCCGTTTGACGAACCAAAAATTTCAAGCTCCAGCCGCTCAGGGTTATACGTTGAGCAGTTGAGAATCATAAACGGAGCATCCGCGCGCTTGGATTGCGCATGTATGTACCGTGCAGCAAGGTTCTTGCCCGTTCCGGGTTCTCCGGTTAACAGGACCCTGCTGTTTGCTGTGGCCACACGATCCAGAATGCTTTGCAAGTTTTTAATAATTTGTGATTCACCCGTGATTTCCTCTTCTATGCTCTCGGCACGGCGGCGTAGGCTATCGTTTTCGCGGCGCAAGGCAACATGCTCAAGTGCACGGCCAATCATCACCAGAAGACGGTCGGCCTTGAAGGGCTTTTCGATAAAGTCGTAGGCGCCCATTTTTATCGCGGACACTGCGGTTTCAATTGTGCCGTGGCCGCTGATCATCACAAACGCGACATTCGGGTGGCGAGCTTTGACGTTCTCAAGAATTTTTAACCCGTCGTCTGAGCTGCCCTGAAGCCAGATATCCTGAATAACCACATCCGGCACTCTAGATTCTATCGCCTGATAGGCCAGTTTAGCGCTGGAGGCCGTACGAGGCATATAGCCTTCATCTTCCAGAATCCCCTTGATGAGGTTTCTTATATCTTCCTCGTCGTCTACGATCAGAATATCTGCTGCCATATTATGCCACCTCCTTCTTGCCTGGAGCCTGTTCTCCGGTTTCCGGGCTTTCAATTTGTGCCTGCGTGGAAGTTTTTAAGGGAAATACGATTGCCAGCGTAGCCCCATCGAGCGCAGACCAGCCGGGAGCCTCTTTAATCCAGTCCGCCAAACCTATGACCAGACGCCCGCGATGATCATCCATGATTTTCTTCACGATGGCTAGACCAAGCCCGGTGCCTTTAGGTTTGTGGGTAACGTAAGGTTCGGCCAGTCTTGCAGGGCTTTCATGGGCCGGAAGCCCTTGCCCGCTATCAGTGATTGCGACAAAGGCTTCATGAGGAAGCGATTGAGATATCAGTATATTTATTTTTGATTGAGAAGGCGTCCTCTCTTGGTTGCGGGCCTTGATTGAATCGACCGCGTTCTGGATCAGGTTATTTATAACCTGTCTAATCTGTACCGAGTCCAATTCTACCCTGGCGCTTTCAACTCTCGGATCGACCGAAATTTCAAACTTGATATCCGTGTGCGCTTGCTGCGAAAGGATCAGGGACTCACGGATCTGACGTACAAGAGAGGATGGCTTCATCACAGGTTCGGGCATACGCGCAAAAGCCGAAAACTCGTCTACCATTCGCCCGATATCCTCGACGTGGCGGATAATCGTTTGCGTGCAGTCCGAGAAGGTCTCTGCATCGTCTTTTATCTGAGAGAGATATTTTCGTTTGAGCCGCTCCGCCGAAAGTTGAATAGGCGTTAGAGGATTCTTGATTTCATGAGCGATGCGGCGAGCGACGTCCGACCATGCGGCTTTTCTCTGGGCTGCCTGAAACTCAGTAATATCGTCAAAGGTCAGGATTACATTTTTACTAGTATCGCTTGTCGTCTCTGTGCCGATCCTGAAGAGGAATATACGCCTTTGCCGTGAAGCCCCCACGCCTCGTTCAAGCATGATTTCATTTTGTGCCGTTTTACCTGGCGTTTTAAGCGCGGCCTCCATTAGTTCACGTATTTCAGGAATGATCTCAAAAATATGCTGGCCGGTGAGATCGTCCTGCTCAATGTCCAGAAGCCCGACGGCGCTAGCATTCGCCAGATTTATAATTCCCGTTTCATCCATTCCGATCACGCCTGAAGATACGCCCTTGAGAACGCTCTCGGTCAAGCGACGGCGCATATCAATTTGCCTGTTCGCCCTTATCAGTTCCTGCTGTTGTTGCTGGATTTGGCGGGTCATTCGGTTGAAGGACTTCGCCAAATACTCAAATTCCTCAAGGGATTTCTCCTCGGGAACTCTCGCCGTCAAATCGCCCGAGCGGACCCGGTCGGATGTCGAAATCAGTTCGGTGATCGGCGTTACAAGCTCACGCGCCAGAATCAAGCTGAACCATATCGCCGCGAGCAGCATTAGCAATCCCACTACGACGAAGAGCAGCGTGACCGTGATCTGCATCCCGGCGAACGAGGTTTGAAGCTGCGCGTAGTCTTCTACCGCCGCCGCCGTCGTGGAGAGGTGTTTGAGAACCTGCTGGTCTACCATACGGCCTACAAACAGATATGAATCGTCGAAATTGTCCAGTTTGATGAGCGCCCGTACGCGGTCACGGTTTTCGCCTGTGCGCAGGATGACCTCACCAAGATCGGCTTCCTTCAGAAGTTCGGGCGGAACCTTTTCAAATTCCAAAGAGAGAGTCAGATCAGAACGCGCAAGAACCTTGCCGCTCTTGTCAAAGATAATCGCCTCGGGCAAGTTTCGCAGCATGGACTGTGTGTCGATCACAGTCTCCAAGGCTTTGGGCCTGCTCAGAAGGATATCCGCCTGACGGTCGAGGTCGCCCGCCATGGCCATCGCGTCCGCGCGGATCACCTGTTTATGCTCCTCAAGGTACGATTCAGCAACGGCCAGTGACTCGTTGATTGCCGTGTGCACACGCTCGCTGAACCATGTCTGCACGCCGAAATGGAAAAAGAATGCGGAGAATACCGTCATGATGATCGTCGGGGCAGCGGCCAGAAAGCTGAAAATGTAGACCAGGCGCACATGAAGATGCGATCCGGCGATTCCTCTTTTCCGCCCGCTCCAGATTGCCACCAGGCGCTTGGCGATCAAGGCGACCAGAAGCATGAGGAGGACGAGATCGATATTCAGCAGCCAGATCACAGTCTGCGGATCATTTCCAAAAGGCGGCGTATCAGTCAGGGCTGCGTAGGTTGCAAAACCACTAGCAATGGCCGCTATTACCAGAAAGAGCGACGCCTTCGTACGCCATGAACGGCGGCGTAGCGTGGAAAACTTGAGCGACGAAAGGAATCGCGCCAGAAGGTTTCCTGCCTGCAAGCCGAAAATCGTACCGGATTCCGTTTTGGCCGGTTGCCCGTCTTGTGCGGTTTCTTCTGTCAAAGCGGCTCCCGGTTGTGGTAAGTGTATGAACTGCTCATCCTTGGGGTGTTGCACATTTACAACAATTCTTGTGGGAATACAACACTCTCATGAGCCTTATACCCAGATTTCATGTGGTCCTTGTGGCGGCGGGCGGGGGCGTACGGTCGGGACAGGCCGTACCCAAGCAATACTGCCCTTTGGGCGGACAACCGATTCTCCGTCATTCCTTGAACACTTTCAGGCAGATTCCCGGGCTGGACAGCCTGATTACAGTCATCAATCCCGAACATTCTCCGCTTTACGAAGCGGCTGTCAAAGGGTTTTCCCTCCCCTCCCCCATTCCGGGCGGCAAAACTCGAAAAGAAAGCGTTTTTAAGGGCTTAGAGGCTCTTCCTTCTGCTGATGACAGGGCGATTGTGCTCATTCATGATGCTGCGCGTCCTTTCGTTCGGCAAGAGGATATCATGGCTTTGGTTCAAACCATCGCCGATGGGGCGGAAGCGGCGACCCTGGCTCACCCGGTTGCTGACACGGTTCTGTATGCCTTAATGCGGGAGGGCGACCCTTTTTGTGGTGAACCTGCGCAGCGGACAAACCTTTGGGCCGTACAGACACCTCAGGCTTTCCGTTTGGGTGTGATTAAAAAGGCACACATGGAAAGCCCCGCCGAACTTGAAGCTACCGACGATGCGGGGCTTGTCCGCGCGATGGGCGTGGATGTAAAACTAGTACAAGGCTCGCCCCTCAATTTGAAAATTACCTACCCGAAAGACTTGGCCGTGGCCGAAGAGATGTATGCAGCGATGAGTGAAATAGAAACGCGTACGGGAACTGGATACGACGTGCATGCCTTCGCCGAAACGGAGGACAGCCCGCAATCCATCCGTTTATGCGGTGTCGATATTCCGTTCGGGCGAAGGCTTGCGGGGCATTCGGATGCTGATGTCGGATTGCATGCGTTGACCGATGCAATTCTTGGCGCGATCGGCGGGGGCGATATCGGCACACATTTTCCGCCGTCCAACCCCGCCTTCAAGGGAATGGACAGCGCCGCGTTTTTGAAGCATGCCTCCGATCTGCTCACGCAAAAGGGTGGCTATCTAATCAATGCCGACATCACGATGATTTGCGAAGCTCCGAAAATCGGGCCGCACAGAGACGCCATCGTCGCGCGGATCGCCGAAATTCTTGCCGTACCACCTGATCGGATTAATATCAAGGCAACAACCACCGAAGGGCTTGGTTTTACAGGACGGCGCGAGGGGATCGCCGCGCAGGCCGCTGTGAATGTCGCTCTGCCCAGGGGGCGTCCCGGATGACCATACGTTTTTTGTATCCTGAGAATATTAATCTGAAAGCGACGCATGTATGGCTGGCCAGCTGGTTCGGCTGCGGTTTCCTCTCGCCTGCCCCCGGAACATGGGGTAGCCTTGGCGGGCTTATTTGCGGCTGGGTTCTCCTTTGGTTTGGCGGCCTTATGCTGCTGTTTGTTTCTGTCCTAATCGTTAGTATCGTGGGGCTGTGGGCTGCCGATCGTTTTGACCGTGACGTGCAAACGCATGATTCAAAAATGATCGTAATTGATGAGGTCGCCGGACAGTGGATCGCCATGATTCCGGCTTACGGAAGTTTGCCTCTGTATTTGCTTTCATTCGTGCTGTTCAGGTTTTTTGATATTCTGAAACCTTGGCCGGTTTCGTATTTTGACAGGGATGTCGAAGGTGCAGCTGGAGTGATGGGCGACGATATCGTCGCCGGCATCATGGCGGCGGTGTGTGTTATGGTGTTGAGCTATGTTTTCTGATCCCGTTTTGCTCGGCTTGGTTGATGAGGTTTCGGGGCTTTTGCTCTCGCAGCGCAAGAAACTGGTGACGGCTGAATCCTGCACCGGCGGTTTGATTTCCGCCCTAATTACCGAGCGGGCTGGCTCATCGAGTATCTTTGAACGAGGTTATGTCACGTACTGTAACGCTGCAAAACAGACGCTTTTAGGTGTTCCCCTTCAGGTTCTTGAAACTCAGGGTGCGGTCAGCGCGGAATGTGCGGAGGCGATGGCCATCGGCGCATTACGCAATAGCCGTGCCGCGATTTCTGTTTCCGTGACGGGCATCGCCGGCCCGGGCGGCGCCAC
>JAANMX010001074.1_pt1 | contig 32735 bp, 35 predicted proteins | sample 7279681 | NCBI WGS metagenome assembly JAANMX01 (sample SAMN14094542, study PRJNA606508) | bioreactor metagenome | isolation source: A lab-scale SPAN reactor treating ammonium-rich wastewater day 351 | place: Ireland: Galway | collected 2018-01-01 | reverse complement strand
GCGGTCATCGCCGTGCGCAACCGTAAGACCCGTCCAAGCGCCGGCAAGAAAATCTGCGGCGTTAGGCTTGTAATTGTTGGCCGCTTTGAAATCATCTTCCAGTTGCGCCGTAAACTCATCCACAAACGCCTGGGTCTCTGCGGCGGTCATAACCTTTTCTTCAACCAGCTGGCGCGCATAAATCGCGCGGGTGGTTTCCTGCTTGGCGATTTTCTTGTACATCAGCGGCTGCGTGAAGGCTGGCTCATCGCCCTCATTGTGGCCATAGCGGCGGTAACAGACGATATCGATGACCACATCTTTCTTGAACTCATGCCGGAACTCGGTTGCCAGGCGCGCAACATGCACGACAGCTTCAGGATCGTCTCCGTTAACATGGAAGATCGGCGCCTCCAGCATCTTGGCGACATCGGTCGGATACGGGCCGGACCGCCCGTAATTCGGCGTGGTCGTAAACCCGATCTGGTTGTTGATGACGATATGGATAGTCCCGCCGACGCGGTAACCCGGAAGCTCTGAGATCATAAGCGTCTCTGCCGTCACGCCCTGACCTGCAAAAGCGGCATCCCCATGCAACAAAAGCGGCAGAACCTGAGAGCGCTCCTTATCGCCGCGCTGGCGCTGCTTTGCGCGGACTTTCCCGATAACGACCGGATTGACGAATTCAAGGTGCGACGGATTGGCCGTCAGTGAAAGATGTATGACGTTGCCATCAAAGTCACGGTCGCTGGAGGTGCCGAGGTGGTATTTGACGTCTCCGGACCCCAGAACATCGTCCGGAACCGAAGGATTGCCCTGAAACTCCGAGAAGATAGCGGTAAAGGGCTTGCCCATAACGTTCGCAAGAACGTTGAGACGCCCGCGATGCGCCATACCGATATTGATTTCCTTGAGGCCGAGCTGCCCGCCGCGCTTCATGATCTGCTCGATCGCGGGGATCAGCGCCTCGCCGCCATCTAGACCAAAACGCTTGGTGCCGGTGTGTTTCTTGTGCAGGAACTGCTCGAAGACTTCAGCGGCGGTCAGCCGTGCCAAAATCGCGCGTTTGCCGTTCACGGTAAAATCGGTCTTGTTGTAATGCTCGCGGTTCTCGATGCGCTCTTGAATCCACTCGCGCTCCTGAAGGTTGCCCAGATGCAGGTACTCGACGCCGATCGTGCCGCAATAAATCTGCTTCAGAGCATCCAGAATCTCGCGCAAAGTCGCGTACTCCAACCCCAGCATCCCGTTGAGGAAAATCGGGCGGTTGTAATCTTCCGAGCGGAACCCGTAATAAGACGGATCAAACTCCGGGCTGACGGTTTTCTCCTTAAGGCCCAGCGGATCGAGATCGGCGAGCATATGCCCCCGGAAACGGTATGTACGGATCAGCATCAGCGCCCGGATGGAGTCCAGCGCTGCCTCGCGCGACACTTGCGGACTGGCCACAGCGCCCGCCTTCTTTTCGGGCCGCGAAGCGATGTTCAGGTAATCGTTCGCCGGCTGGTCGGGCACGCTGCCGAAACCGCGCAACTGCTTGACGTTTTCCTTGGGCGTCCAGCTCGCGCCGGAAAGCTCGCGCAAAAGCTCGGCCTCGTTATCATCCAGCCCCTTGAAGAAACTGCGCCAGCTTTCATCCACCCGCGAAGGGTTATTCAGAAATTCGCCATACAGATGCGCGATATACTCCGCGTTCATCCCGGTCAGAAACGTCATATCCTGCTTGGGCTGTGTCATGTAAACTCCCGCCGTGCGTGTTAAATGAACTGTATAGGACATAGCGCACCCGGCCCCGGAGGGCAAGCCGCTTTAATAAGGAAACTCCTAGGAAACGGGCTGTTATTCGACCCGCGCCAAAGCCGCGCGGATGGCGGTAATAACGCTGTCCTCGGCCGCGCTGACATTCATCGGATGGTTCTTGTCGTCATTGGCGAACGACCCGACGACCTTTCCCATCACGCGCCCGAAAAAGCCTTTCTTTTCGTGCGTTTCGCCAAACTCCCCATAGGCTTGCGCCACGGCACTGGCGATCTCCAGCAACATCTTCTTGTAGGCCTTTAGCTCCGTAGCCGTCACAACGGGCTTGAGGATGCGGGCCGCCCGCTCGCACTCCGGCGCGATATTGAACGTCGCCTGCGACCACTTGCCCCACTTATCCTTGCTGCGCAAGATTTGCGCGGCAATCTCGCTGATGAATGGGGATGCTTCGTGAAGCTTCGCGATTTGCCTGATACAGGCCTCAAGCGCCTCCATCTCCTGCTCGTCGTCCGCTTCTCCCTCCTCGTCCTCGGTATGGCTGAGACTGACTCCAACGCGGTACGGCAGGCTGATGATCAACTCGATATCTTCGGGGGAAAAGGCGGATAATTGCGACATAGATAAAGGCTCCCGCATGTTATGGTTTAAAAAAATGGCGGCGACGAGCGGACATGGCCCGCGTCCCGGCCCCTAAAAAATCAAATGTAGGTCATGTTCAGCGCACCGGCAATCGACCGCAGGGCCTGACGCTCGTGCTGGCTGATATTCAGAAACTGGTCCCAGCTCTTGACGGGGATCTTCTTCTGCGCCGCCAGTTTCAGATCTTTCTTATAATCCAGATACAGCTTCCACCGGGCCAACAACCCCAGATTTTCCTGCTCCCGGAACGCCATCGCGACGGACTCCCCGATCTCAAGCAGATGCTGCTTAAACGCGCTGACCTCTTTGAAATCCACGATTTCGGAAAGAAGGTCGATCGCCAGATGGCAATCCTGCTCGACCGTATCCAGCTTGCCCGACCATTCCGGCCACTTCGCACGGTTGGAGATGGTCTCGCTGATGATGTATTGAACGGTTTCCGAACCGAAAACTTCCTGCGCATAGCCGCTCAGAAGGCTGGCCAGCGCCCGCATTTCCTGTTCGTCGGAATCCGATCCGCCCGTATCGTCGCTTTGACTCACGCGCAAACCCACCCGGTAAGGCAGGCTTACGATCATTTCCCGGTTATCGGGCGCCAGTTGATCGAGAAAATTCATGACGCAAAGACATCCTTGGGTTATCCAGTCGATTGCGAACAGAATACACTGAATTTCCCGCAGATACAAAACAGTTTTTGCATACGCGTACGGGCCGCTAACGCGCGGAAATCCGCAGCTTTCAGGCCGCCATCGCTTTCACGACCGCATCGCCCAGCCCGGCGGGGCTGTTCGAGACCACGAACCCGGCGGCGCGCATCGCGTCCATCTTCGCAACTGCGGTGTCGTCCGCACCGGAGATAATCGCCCCCGCATGGCCCATGCGCTTGCCCGGAGGGGCGGTCGCCCCGGCGATAAATCCGGCAATCGGCTTTTTGGTTTTGAGCGACTTGTAAAATTCGCACGCCTCAAGCTCCGCCGTCCCGCCGATCTCGCCGATCATCAGGATCGCCTCGGTCTCCGGGTCCTTCATGAACATCTCGATGCAATCGATGAAATTCGTGCCGTTGACCGGGTCGCCCCCGATACCGATACAGGTGCTCTGGCCAAGGCCCACGGCGCCCGTCTGCGCGACAGCTTCATACGTCAGCGTGCCGGAGCGCGAAACGATGCCCACCTTGCCGCGCTTGTGGATGTGGCCGGGCATGATACCGATCTTGCACTCTCCGGGCGTGATCACGCCGGGGCAGTTCGGCCCGATCAGGCGGGTCTTGGAACCCGTAAGCGCGCGCTTGACTTTCACCATGTCCAGAACCGGAATCCCCTCGGTGATGCAAATCGCCAGTTCGATCTCCGCGTCGATGGCCTCAAGAATGGCGTCCGCCGCGAACGGAGGCGGAACGTAGATGACCGAGGCGTTGCAGCCCGTCTTCTCTTTCGCCTCGCCGACTGTGTTATAAACCGGCAGCCCCAGATGCGTGGTTCCGCCCTTGCCCGGCGTCACGCCGCCGACCATTTTTGTGCCGTAGGCAATGGCCTGCTCGGAATGGAACGTCCCCTGCGCGCCGGTGAAGCCCTGACAGATGACTTTTGTGTCTTTATTGACGAGTACTGACATAATAATTCTCCAGATGTTCTAAACCGTATTAAGCCGCAGCCTGCTGGGCCTTCTTCGTCGCTTCGACAACCTTCTTCGCGGCGTCGTCCAGATTATCCGCCGAGATAATCGGCAAACCGGATTTCGCCATCAATTCCTTGCCCTTATCGACATTCGTGCCTTCAAGCCGCACGACGAGGGGAACCTTGAGGTCCACCTCTTTCGCCGCCGCGATCACGCCCTGCGCGATCACGTCGCACTTCATGATGCCGCCGAAGATATTGACCAGAATGCCCTTAACGTTCGGGTCCGACAGAATGATCTTGAACGCCGTCGTCACGCGCTGCTCCGTCGCACCGCCGCCGACATCCAGAAAGTTCGCAGGCTCGCCGCCATGCAGCTTGATGATGTCCATGGTGGACATCGCAAGGCCCGCGCCGTTGACCATGCAGCCGATATTCCCGTCCAGACGCACGTAAGACAGCTCGTTATCCGCCGCGATCTTCTCGTTCGCGTCTTCCTCGCTCTCGTCGCGCATCGCAAAGACTTCTTTCTGACGGTACAGCGCGTTCGCGTCGAAATTCATCTTCGCGTCCAGCGCCATGACCTCGTCCCCGACCAGAATCATCGGGTTGATCTCGACGATCGAGGCGTCCAGCTCGATGAACGCCTTATAAAGATTGCTGAAAAACTTCGTCGCCGATTTGACTTGGGCGTCCTTGAGCCCCAGCCCGAACGCCAGCTTGCGGGCGTGAAACCCGGAAAACCCGGAAACCGGGTCGATCGCGACCTTGAAAATCTTTTCGGGGGTGTTGTGCGCCACCTCCTCGATATCCATGCCGCCCTCGGTCGAAACCATAAAGGTCACGCGGCTGGTCGCCCGGTCCAGAACGACCGAGCAGTAATATTCCTTTTCGATGTCCACGCCATCCGTGATGTAAAGGCGCTGGACCTCTTTGCCTTCCGGCCCGGTCTGCTTGGTCACCAGAACCTGCCCCAGCATGGCTTCGGCGGCTGCCTTGACCTCTTCGACGGTCTTACAGAGGCGAACGCCCCCCTTGCCCGTCGGATTGTTCTTGAACTTCCCGGCCCCGCGCCCGCCCGCATGAATCTGGGCCTTGACGACAAAAAGCGGCCCCGGCAGGGATTGGGCGGCCTTGACGGCCTCCTCGACGGTCATCGCGGGAATGCCGTGCGGAACGGCGACGCCGTACTTCTTCAACAGCTCCTTGGCCTGATATTCATGGATATTCATGGATTGTGTCTCCGGTTGGGTATTCTTGCGGCGCGTCTCATCGGGGCGCAGCCGCCTTGCCTATATAAACGAATCAGGTTGTAACACCGCCGATCCGGTTTGAAAACCGTGAAAATAACGGTTTTTCCAAATTTTTCCCCGATCCCGCCCTAAAAAAGCCGCACCCCCAAGTTAATTTTTGACAAACAAATGGCGCTTACCCTAAAATGTCTTCTAAGTGTGTAAAGTCTGCCCAAGCCATGCCCTTTTTGGCCATGCGCCGCGCGGACAGGGAAAAACCAAGGGTTTAAGCCGTAAAAAAATAACGGCGGGATATATAAGGATAGAGGATTTTTAAGATGGCAGGCCCCACCAAACCTCCGAAAGAAGGCAGTCGCGAGCAACTCGAAAGAGACAATCAAACCTATGTTTATGCCGACAAGCCTCTCTCAGAACAGGGCGGAACCGTAGGCGAGGCCGATGCCGACATCCCGGGCCTTGACGATGCCATCGAAGCCGCAATGCTGGATGCCGACCCCGAAGCCTACAAGCAGGGTCTGCGCGAGGACGCCACAATCAGCAGTTCGCGTGTATTCGCCGCCGGCTCCCTGATCGCCGCTTTGGGCCGCGACAACGCCACACCCCAAACACACAGCGAACCTACGAATCAGGCCAGCGATTACTCCCCTTACGGCCATGACGAGGATCTCCAGACCCGCATCGGCAACGAACACATGGCGGGCAGCGCCGATGGCAAAATCGCCGGAACGATCGGCGCCGAAAGATCGCATGAATATTACCTCGAGGAAAAACGCCGCGAGGAAGACCGCATGGCGGCATACGTGGCGGCGCAAGCCCTCAGCGATGCAGATTCCGCTTGGGCAAGATCGAGTATGACCTTCGAGCAATTGGAAGAAGCCGTACAGAATTACGCCCAACAATCGCAAACTGTCGTCCAAAGAGCGCAGCAGGTCAGCGACAACGTCTCGCGCTTCATAGATGAAAACCGGGTTTCCCAGCAAAGAATGCAGGGTATGTCGACTACGGTTGATCAAATGCGGACTGACCTCCAAGCGCAACTCGCAGCGGCTCCTGACGAAACCACCAGAGCCCAGCTTCAGGCCCGCCTTAATCTTCTCGAAGACACAGGTGCCTCCATCAGTGCGGGCAATCAGGCGGTTGCCCAGCGCGGAGCCGCTCTCGAACAGTTCATGCTCGAGAACGACCTTAATATCAGCAATACGCAGCAACGCACCGAACGCCTGCAGGAACGCCTCGAAGAAGTCCGCAACATGTCGGGCGACGAAGCGAAGGCTGCGATGCTGGAAAGACAGACCCAGCGCCTTGAGCAAATGCGTGAGCTGCCTCAAACGCCTGAAACGGCGCGCGCCATCGCGGAAATGGAACGTCGCATCCAGCAAACCCAGCGCATGACCGGGGATCAGGCTAAGGATGCCCTTCAGGCCAGACTCGAGCATAACCTCGCCCAAGCCCAGGAAGATCTGGAGCGGTTTAAACTGCGATCTGAAGCCCTCGACGGCATGACAGAGTCCTTCAGAGACTACGAGCGGTCTTCTCTGGAGTACAACCAATACCTTTTGGATGCGCAAAGAGACGGGGTGATCAGCCCCGAGGAAAGTGCGGAACTTGAGCGCCGCATGGTCGAATTGCGACAAAAGCACCAGCAAATCGACGCCCAGTTGGAAAATTACCAGACACAAGCCAGACAGGCTGCTCACGATCATGCGCGGGCGGTGGGATCGAACACCAACCTCGATGCCGAACAGGCCCGCGAAGCCCAAGCCGAGGGACAGGCGGCGGACGCCTCGTCGATAGCCGCGGGAGATGCTCGACTTGCCGAAACGAGAGCGCTCATCGCCTCGCGTCTGGCGCAAGGCCGCATCGCCGACCATGTGGCTGGCGATCCCGGATTGCAACCAACCGTCAGGCCCATACCACAGGAAAGACAATCCTCGCTGGAAATTTTGGCGGACAAGGTGGCCCAAGCCAAGGTTGAAGGAAGATCGCTCACCGACGCCGAAATCATGGAACTGAGAGCGCTGCCTGCCATCGGCAGAAGGGATATCAACCTGGCGGCGCAAACCGTGGACATGGATCTGAGCCGATCTCCCGCTATGCAGAGAAATCATTCAGCCTCACCTTCGACGGATGCTGCGGCTGGCGGCCCGACAGCTTCTGCCGGACCAGTGAGAGAATCCTCCTTCAATTTGTTCGGCCCCAGCGGTTTCAACCGAACGCAAGTCCCCTATTCTCCGATAGTAACCAGCGGTTACTCCAACGCCTCTCTGGTAAACAATTATGGGATTAGTGGCGGAAATTACACCTCCTTCGCCGACAGCGAAGACTTTCACCGTCACGATGCGCCGGCGACCGAACTGGCTGGAGTAACGCCCAGTTACAATAAACCTTGGTATGAAACCGCATGGACGGCAACATCGGACTTTATGTCGAGCATGTTCGGGGGCCAGAACCAAAACACCGCCCCAACCACCAATCCGCTTGGCCAACAGCCGGGCGTCATGCTGGCTTCTGCTGATCCGAACGCCAACCGGATTACCCCTGTAGCCGGCACAGGCGCGGGCGGCGGTGCGATGGCATAAACAAATTTGCGGGCCGCCCTTTTAGCGGGGCGGCACGGACCGGGCAAAAAATTGACTTTTGGCGCATTTCCTGTGTAGAATGGGCCATAAATGCGAATAAAGCATAGACTCCCCGCCCTATATAAGGACGGGGTATAAATAAAAAAAGCCCTGAAAACAGGAGCTTATGGGTTAAAAATAGGGTGAAGACATGTCGGACCAGAGCAGTACATCTCAGGGCACAACCCCCGAAGTAATAATTCCGCAAGAGGGCGTTGCGGAAGGTAATCCTCTGCCTGTCGCGGAAAACGATGACGACCGTACCACCGTTGCGGTTCCCGACCCCAACGCAGCCGCTGCCGCCACATTAACCGATACAGCCGCCGGAAGCCCCGCAGCGCTCTCCGTCACCGACCAAATGACGCTGGATCGCCAGCGGGAGGAAGAACGCCGCCGCAACCGCCTTCTGCTCCAGCAATCTCAGGAAGACACAAGCGGTCTGTTCCTGCTGCTCGCCCTGATTTTCTCTGCCGCCGAAAACGGCAACGAAGGCCTAGAAAACGAGCAAACCTCAAACAGTTTCGCCCAGATGCTGGGCATCGACCTCAGCGCCTTCCGCCAGACCGTCTCCGACGTGCGCAGCGGACGAATCAGCGGCGAGGAAGCCGCCAACAGAACATACTCGTCCGTTGATCCGAGCCGCGTTGACATCTCCAGAGCGCCAAGCGTCCCGATGGCGGACCTCATCCGCACGAATAGCGGCCCGACCCTGCTCAACCCCGACCTCGTTACGCGCATGGAGCGCGACCCGACGGTCAAACGCTACGTCGAAATGACCATGGATGCCGCCCGCCGCCACAATCTGGACGGCAACCTTCTGGCGAACCAGCTCTGGCAGGAATCCCGCTACAATCCGAACGCGACCTCCAGCGTAGGCGCGAGAGGAATCGGCCAGTTCATGCCCTTCCATCAGGGCAAATGGGGCCTTGAAACCGCGGCTGATTTCCGCGACCCCGCAAAATCCATCGAGGCCTCCGCCCGCTTCATGCGCCATCTGACTGACCGCGTGGGCAGCCAGCAACTGGCCCTCGTCGCGTATAACGGCGGCGAAGGCGCGGTCAACTGGGTTGCAAACCGCACCCCCGGAACAAGCATTACCGTAGAAGACTGGATGGCCTACGCGGGCGAACAACGCGCGAGACTGGGCGTAGGCAGCGCAAATCTCTGGCGTAACCAGACCTTCGATTACGTCACGAAAATCGACTCGAGCTACTGGAGTCGCGACATGATCGCCCGCGCCGAAAGACAGGGCCAGGGCACGACCGTTCTGGCCTCAAACGGGTTCGGCACCGGCGTGGACCAGACGGGCCGCCCCGTGGACCCCACACGCGACGGACTCACCGCCGCCTACACCCGCGACGTCGTGACCAACGGCGGAACGGATCAGGTCGCTCTGGCCGCCAACGCCGGAACGGCAGGCCCGCCGGGAGTAACCCCAGTCGTACGGCCCACTTGATTGGCCAATATCGGCTATAGGCAACCGCTCCGTTAGAGCATTCTTTACCCTTAGCGCATAGAATATTACACTCATGCCGCACATGGCATGACGCCCTTAGGGCATGTTGGAACCGCGTAAAACAAGACCTCTGACAAACGAGACAAAACTTCGGCCCAAACCATGAAAACGGCCCGCAAGAATGCAGCCCTCTGGATCTGCGCCGCGCTGCTCGGCGTGGCTGCTTTTGCACACCCTGCGCAAGCCGTCGAGCGCAAGCCGCCGCTGCATATCAAGGTCAACGAAGACGGCAAGACCAAAAAACAAATCCCGGCGCAAACACCGACAACCGAATCCGCAAACCCGGACAAAAAACAGCAACCCCCGCGTAAAATTTCCACCTCGGCTTGCCCGGTGATCATCACCGCCAAGGCCGCCAACCATTATGGCCTGCGGGTTAACCTGATCCGCCAGGACCGCCGCGCCCTGCAACTCGCGACCGCCCTGAGGGAGGATTTTTTCCGCAAGGGCCGCGACACACAATTTATCTCCGCGCTTTATGACGCAAGCGTCCAGACCGAGACCGACTTCGAGCTTCTGGTGATTAAGGCGATGATGGAAAGCAACCTCGGCATGCTTAACTTCGCGGAAACGACAACCGCGCGCGGCGCATTCCAATACATCGAATCCACTTGGCTGAACCTGATGCACCGCTACGGCGCCAAAGCCGGATACCCAGAATACGCGAAGGCGATTAGGCTCGACCCGGTCACAATGGTTGCAAACCTGCAACCCGAACAGGAATCCAAACGCACTGAGATCCTGACACTGCGTTTTGAGCCTTATATTGCATCGCTTATGAAAAGCTTCCAGATCGCTGAGGAAACCGCCGAAATCCAGAAAATCACCAAAACCAACTTTGTGAGCATCACCGATCATTATGTAACGCATATGCTTGGCCTGCCGCTTGCGCGTAAATTCTACGAAATGAAGAATGAGAACTCGAAGGAGCCGCTGGCCGATCCCAAGCGCCCGGCTATGCTGGCTGCGGCAGAGAAAAACCGTCATTTCTTTTTCGACGACGATGGAAATGCGTTAACGGCCGCGCAATCCTATACGCAGTTCGAAAACCGGGTCACATCAGCGCGAAGACGCCTCTACGACATCGTGCGCAAATACACGAACAAACGCGGCGGCTGCGGCCCCATCGAGCCGATCCCGGCTTACGAGACCACAAAACCCAGCCCCGCCGCGAAAGAAGCACCCAGCAACAGCTTGAACTTTTCCTTTTTCGATATGTTGCTGACCGGCGGCCAGACGGAAGCACAGCCGGAAATCCCCGAAACCGCAGCGGGAGAGGAAAAGATTGAAGAAAAATCCGAAGAAAAAGAGCCGCAGCCTCACGAGACGGCCAAAGCCCCGGACATAAAGCCCGCACCCACCCCGAAACCGGAATCGGTGGCGATCACTCCGCCGCCATCCGCCCCTTGAACAGATGCTCGACCCCTGCGCGTTCCTCGCGCAGTTCCTTTTCGGTTGCGTCGATACGCGCCTGCGAGAATTTCTTGATCGAAAGTCCCTGCACGATTTCGTACTTCCCGTCCTTGCACGTCACCGGATAACCGAAGATCACGCCCGGCTTGATGCCGTATGACCCGTCGGAGGGAACCGCCATCGAAACCCAGTCGCCGCGCGGCGTACCCAGCGCCCAGCTTTTCATATGGTCGATCGCCGCCGCCGCCGCAGAAGCCGCAGAAGACGCGCCCCGCGCCTTGATGATCGCCGCGCCGCGCTGCTGCACCTCGGGAATGAACGTATTCGCGTACCAGTCCTTATCCACCAGCTTCAACGCGCTCTGGCCGTCCACCTTCGCCTGATGCAGGTCGGGATACTGCGTAGAGCTGTGGTTGCCCCAGATGATGACCTTCTTGATCTTACTGGAATGAACGCCCGTCTTTTCCGCCAGCTTGCTGAGCGCCCGGTTGTGGTCCAGCCGCACCATCGCCGTAAAACACGACGCCTTGAGGTCCGGCGCGTTCTGCTGCGCGATCAGCGCGTTGGTATTGGCCGGGTTGCCGACAACTAAAACCTTGACGTCCCGCTTGGCATGATCGTTCAGCGCCTTGCCCTGCGGCGCGAAGATCGCCCCGTTGGCCTCCAGCAGATCTTTGCGCTCCATGCCCGGTCCGCGCGGCCGCGCCCCGACCAGCAGCGCGTAATCGACATCCTTGAACGCGACATTCACATTGTCCGTGGCCACCACGCCCGCCAGCAGCGGAAACGCGCAGTCGTTAAGCTCCATGATGACGCCCTCAAGCGCCGGAAGCGCGGGCGTGATCTCCAGAAGATGCAAAATCACGGGCTGATCCTTGCCCAGCATGTCCCCCGACGCGATGCGGAACAAAAGAGCGTAGCCGATCTGGCCGGCTGCGCCCGTGACGGCGACTCTGACGGGAGCTTTCATGGAAAAAACCTTTCGTATAAAACAGGAACTTGAGAAACTTTGACCGGGAGAATCCTAGCGTTTTCCGCTCATAAGGGCAAGAGCGCCCCGAAAAGCGAACGGCGACCCGGCTTCGAGCCGCCGTTCTGTAAAATAGCTGATACAATCGAAGAGAAATTACTTCGCCTTCGTGTACTGGATCTCCATCATCTTGAATTCCGCGCCGCCCGCCGGGTCGGTCGCGTACATCGTGTAGCTGTAATGGTCCGCATCGATGAAGGTCATCTCGTTGCGGAAGCTCCGCTTGCCGCCGGTAATCGGGCAGCTCGCCTCGGCCTTTTCTGTAATGGTCTTCGTGGCCGCATCATAGATGCCCGTGCTAACCATCATGCCGGTGGCAAAACTATCGTACCAGACGCCCTGAAACTGCTGGGCTATATTATCATACCCCATCAGAGCCTGCCCCTCGAACGGTGTCGATTGCCCGTTCATGTTCATCGTGCCGGTAACTTTGGATGACAGAAACCGCCCGCCGTAAAGAACCACATTCTCGGACGTGCCGGAGGACTGCTCGGCCGGAGCTCCGGGCATCGGCTGCATGGTAGAGGTGTAGGTCCACGACCCGGCCAGAGATTCAAGAATTTTGTGCATCTCACCAGGCTGCATGAGTTCCATCATCTTGGCCATTTCCTCGGGGCTCGGCGCAGCAGAAGTTGTCTCAGGCGCGACTGCGGGCGAAGTGGCGGGTGCAGCAGCTTCCTCGGCATAAACGGTTCCGGCAGAAAAAAACGCCAAAGACCCGGCGACCAAAGCAGTTGCAAATAACTTTTTCATATATAAATCTCCCTTTTGAGTTATGAAAAAAACGAAAGCAGAGACCATCCCGGCTTAAGATTAAAATCATCGAAAATCCAACGATTATTCACCCGCCTTGCTTTCAACGGCGAGACTCACATCCACCGGTCTGTAGGCGGCAATAGCCTCATCCGACGCAGGTACAAAGCCCTTCTTGGCATTCTCGAACTGCTCTTTGAACGCGGGAACCTCCATCAACTTCTCCAGAACCTGCTGCGCCAGCTTGCGCCCGATATCCGAATCCGACGGATAATGAACCCCGGCGATCTCGCGCCGCAGCCCCATGTCAAAGCCGAACGCTTTATACTGGTCCGCATGGGCCGGATCGAGGGCCGCCAGGATCAGCGCCGTCATATAGCCTTGCGTCGCATGTCCGGAAGGATAAGAGGCATGCTTCGGATTATCAAAGATAAGATTGAGATCGGGCGCCAGCGTATTAGGGCGCACACGGTTGAACGCCTTTTTGTACTTGACGATAAAATACGACAGGTCAATATGCGCAACGTCAATAAGGTCAACGGCGGGCTTGTTGCCAGCCGATATAAAAAGCCCCGCTTTTTCAAACGGCTCATACATCCGGTGCATGCTGTTTTCGGTTTCGATATGGGCAAGCTGCTCGGGCGAACGCAAGTATTGTTCATATCGCCGTACCGTATCAAGTTCAGACTGCGTTTCAGCGCTGTTATTCGAAGGCGGCGGCGCGAGTTCCAGCGTGATCCCCCTGTCCAGAAGAAGAGGCCCATCCTCAAGGATTTGAAGCATCATAGGGTCCCAGCGGTCCTCCGGGTATTGCGCATGCGCAAGCTCGGGCGAAAGGAACTGCGGGGGAGCGGCATCCTCAGCGTAAGCGTTCACAGGCGCAAAAAACACCAAAGAGCCTGCCAAAAACGCCAACTTAAAAAGATTTTTCATATCTTCCCTTGATTATGAAATTAGAGAAACCTGCCACACGCCAACCCAAACCTCAACCGCCACCCTCGATGGCCGTGCAGGCAAAACCGACAAATTCGCAGCTATCCTCCGGCCCGCAGGAATCCGCGTTAGCAGGTTGGCAGGCGGCACGGAACAGAAGCGGGTCCATGTAACGGAGGCACTCGATCCGCGCGTTGATATCGTTGGCGTATTGCGTGCCCTGAGTAATGTGCGCATGGTTGACCGCGCCGACATAACACCCGCCGCCCACGATCCGGCAATCCGTATCAACCTTGCAGGAAGTCCATTCCGGCGGCATCTGCGCAAACGCCGGACCGCTGAAAAAACATAAAACAACCGCTGCGAAAAACCGGATGATCCTCATGCCTTGACCCCCAGAAATTCCAGCTGCCAGTGCAATTCACTCTCGCTCATCGGATAATCCGTGCCGCCCTTGGGGTACAGAAGGCTCTTGCCCGGCACCTGCGCCAGGTCGCGTTGAAGCGTCAACGCCGTGCGCATCGAAACGCCCGCCTTCCAGCACAGCGCCACGATCGGCTTGGCCGAGCGCGCCTCGAACACCTCGCGCCACATCTGTTCGCGCAGCCCGGACAGATGGGCCAGCGCTGCATAGACAAACTCCGTATCCCGCACGGCCAGCGCGTCGGTGATGGTTTCATCGGTCAATTCGCCCTTTTTCGCCAGCCGCTTGATCCGCTGCTCGACCGTCTCGGCCTTCTTGGAATCGCCACGGATAAAATCCAGCCTGCGCCGGAACACCTCTGAAATCTCCTCCGCCATCTCCGCATCGAAATCCTTCCGCGCCAGCAAAAGATCGCGCACCGAGGCATCGACGAACGCCGCCAGTTCCCGCGCCAGAGCGAACGGCAGGTTGGGCCGAACCGCCAACGGCTCTTGCCACTCCCGGTGCTGCTTGGCCTTCTCCACGATCTCCTGCAGCGTCTCCAGCGCGATCTCCGCCCCCCGGTTACGCAGCAGGACTTTCCCGCCCGGAATGTCATCCACGTTGATGACCGCCGCCGAAACCATTTTGCTCACCGTGCTGCGTCCAGCGATGGCCTGCACCACCCAGCTCGCGGGATGCCCCTTGAGAATATCCAGCAAATCGCGGTCCGAAAGCGCCGCGCAAAACCGCAAGATCGGCTCCGACACGTCGCGCTCAACATCCCGCGCCAGTTCCGCCGCCACCTTGGGCGGAGCAAACGCGTGGTCCTTGAGCGTGCTCGAAAGCGCGAGCCTGATCTTCAAAACCTCGTCCAGCGCCAACGTCCCCAGCGACTGCACCGCGAACGCATAAAGCTGCGATTGCTTGTCCGCGCTCAAATGCGGCAGCAGGGAGACCAGCCGCGCCGCGAGCGCCAGACGCACATCCGGGCTGTTGTCCCGCGCCAGAAACGGCGAAACGTGAACGGGCATCGCCTCGTTCTCCGCCACCGTCCGGCGCACCTGCTCGTCCGGGTCGTTCTGCGCAAGGTAATAGAGGATTTCGGGGTGCGTCCTGCGGTTCCGGGCCAAAGACAGCCGCTCGGGCAGCGTGCCACGTGTCGCGACCTGCTTTTCCCGGTCATAGCGGTCGGCAAAGGCCTTTTTTGGCCAGGAAAACACGCTGAGAAACTTTTGCATACCTCACCCTAAACGAACCCCCGGCAAAAATCACCTGCCCGCGCGACAAAAAAACAAATACGGAACGAATATGCAAAATCCATGACAGATTGAATTTTCCGCGTATTGCCGTATGGTTAAAAGCCCAAAATCACAAGAAAACGGAGCATCCATGGCCATGAAACTCTTTTACGCCCCCGCGTCCCCCTATACGCGGAAAGTCAGGATCGCGGCCATCGAAAAGGGCCTGCACGGCAAAATCGAACTGGTCACCGCCCCGCCCGCGAAAAACCTGCCGGAGCTTCATAAAGCCAACCCTCTGGGCGGCATACCGGCCCTGCTTCTGGAAAACGGCGAAGGCCTTTACGACAGCGCGGTCATCTGCGCCTATCTGGACTCTCTCGGTGAAACCCCGCGCCTGATCCCCGCCTCCGGCATGGAGAAATTCCGCGTGCTTAGGGGCGAGGCGCTGGCCGACGGCCTGATGGATTCCGCCGTGGCGATCGTGTACGAACGCCGCCGCACCGACGCGGAAATCTCGCAAGGCTTCATCGCTAAACACACCAAGGGCATCGAACGCGCCCTCGCCGCCATGAACACGGAGATCGAAACCTTGCCGGAGGCCATAGACCTCCGCCACGTCGCCTTTGGCGCCGCGCTGGGCTATATCAGTTTCCGCCTGCCCGAAATCGACTGGCGCAAAACATATCCGGGTATGCAAAAATGGTTTGAGACACTGAGCGCCCGCCCCTCTCTGAAGGAAACCGAGCCGAAGGATAACAGCTAGGCGGTCAGGGATACCCCTCGCCCTGCATTTCCTGCAACCGCGACACCGTACGCTGGAACTCGAAACTGTGATCGTGCCCGGAGTAAAGCTTTTCCGGCGGCGCATCGGCAGAAACGATCAGCCGTATGCGCTTGTCGTACAGCGAGTCGATCAGGTTCATCAGCCGCTTCGCCTCGTTCCGCCGGTCGTAACGCAGAATGGGCACGTGCTCCAGCAGAACGGTATGAAAGCTCCGCGCGATCACGATATAATCCTCCGCACCCAGCGGCTGCTCGCACAGCTCCGAGAAACTAAACCGCGCCACACCCTTGGCCGTACGTACGGGCAATCTGCGCCCCTTGACGTACAGCTTTTCCTGAAGCACGGGCGCGCCGCCCGTCAGGCGCTTGAAAACCTCGTCCATATGGCGGTCCGCCCCCGGCCCGAGCGGCGTGAAATACGTCCCCTCCTCGGCCAGAACCTGCTCCCGGTAATCGGTCGGGCTATCCAGATGCACGATTTCCATCCGCTCCTTGAGCAGGGCGATGAACGGCAGGAACCGCTCGCGCTGTAACCCGCCCTCGTAAAGCCGGTCGGGCGGCCAGTTCGTCGTGGCGACCACCACCACCCCGCGCTCGAACAACAGGCGGAACAGGCGGCCCAAAATCATGGCGTCCGCCACATCCGTGACATAAAACTCATCGAAGCACAGCACCCGCGACTTGCGCACGATAATTTCGCCCAGCGACGGCAGCGCCTGATCCACCGCACCGTTGATCGTATCCTCCGACCGCCGCGTATGGATGTAATCATGCACCTCGATCATAAATTCGTGGAAATGTACGCGCCTCTTGCTGACGCTCTCGGGCAGGCAATCGTAGAACATATCCATGAGCATGGATTTGCCGCGCCCCGTTCCACCATAGAGATAAATTCCGCGCGGCGTGTCGTCCGCCCCGCCCTTGCCGAGCGAAGAAATCTTCTGCAAGAGGCCTTTTTTGGGAAGTGTGGACATCGCCATAAGCTCATCATAGAGCCTTTGCAGCGACTTGACGGCGGCCCCCTGCGCGGGGTCCAGCCGAAGCTCGCCCGCAACCAGCCTCTGCGAATAGACTTCAAGCGGAGTCTTCGCCATCGCCGGCCTTCCCCATTCGGATCATCACAATCGAAAGCTCATAAAGCGCCATAAGCGGTAGGGCCAGCAAAATCTGGCTCAGAATATCCGGCGGTGTGAGGATGGCCGCAACAACAAATATGACAATAATCATGTACTTGCGTTGCGCCGCCAGCCACGCCGCGGTAACTATCCCGGCCCGCCCGAGCAATGTGAGGAGCACAGGAAGTTGAAAACACAATCCAAAAGCGAAAATCATCGTCATGATAAGATCAAGATACTCACTGACACGCGCTTCCAATTGAATCGGCAGCACGGCCTCGTCAGCACTCATTTGAAAACTTAAAAAAAACGGCCATGCCATTGGAAGAACGATATAATAAACACAAGCGCCGCCCAAGAAAAACAAAACGGGGGTCGCGATCAAAAAAGGCAGAAAAGCGCTACGCTCCCGCTGATAAAGCCCTGGAGAAATGAACAGCCACACTTGAATTAAAAGGACAGGAAATGTTAAAAAGACCCCTGAAAAAAAAGCAATTTTTAAATACGTAAAAAACGCTTCGGTCAGATCCGTATAGATAAGCCTCTGCGTATCTGTCGGCCCCATAGCATTTGCAAGTGGCGTCACAAGAAAACCATATATCTCATCGACAAATAAGAAACATAAAGCTGTACTTAAGACCATACTTGAAAAAACCCATATAAGTCGCATCCGAAGCTCCGCCAGATGCACAAGCAAAGGTTGCCTTTCCAGATTATGGTTGCCTTTTTCCATATTCTCGTTTTGAGCGGGGGTTTCCATATTTATACCCCCTCTGATTTTACGGAATGCGACTCTGGTTTCGCTTTTCCATTTTCATAATCCAAGTCAACCTCCGCCTCTTCGTCAAACGACGCCTCGTCGAAACTCTCTTCGATGCGCTGACCGTCGCGGCCCTCGCGCACGCTGGCCTCGAAATTCACCGACTTCCGAATATCGTCCAGATCCGCATCGCGCATCAGGTCGTCGAATTGCTGCGACAGCGCGAATTTGACGTAATGAAGCCTGCGGAAAATCCGCCCGAAAAACACCATCACTTTGGGCATGTCCTGCGGCCCCACCAGCACAACAGCCAGTAAGGCAATAATGAACAGTTCGGACCAGCCAATATCAAACATCGTTTGAATCTCTTTAACCGTTCACATACACCCGCGCGAAAACCCGGGCAACCTTATCTATAGGAACAGATCAACGCAGAGTTTGATCCCGGCCAGATACCCCGGCAACACAATCAAAGCATTAAAAACGATCGCCATATTCAAAAGAAACGACTTTTCTTCGTCGGTAAGGTCTTCGTAGGTCTTTAACTCCTGCTCCGCCTGCCCCGTTTCGCGGACCGAAGCATAAAACTCCCACATCAGACCGTAAATAACCATCGGAATGAGCACCCAACCAAATTTGGCGGCCCAAGGCGCATTAAAATAACCGATGACAAAAACGATAGAAAAAAAACATGAAATCGCTGAAGAGCAGGCCCCGCGCGGATTGCGCGTCCAATCTTCGATAATTCCGGCGACAGTGAAAGCAAAAAGGACAGTCAGGTAAAGAACCGCCCACCAAGGGACCGAAAGGGCGCCCCACTCCATGACCTATTCGTCTTCCCCGGCCTTGACGCCCTTTTTTGCGGACGCTCCGGGAACATCGGAGTCTTTACCGATGCGGGGCACATCAACCTCACCGTCCTTCAGGCCTTTCTTGAAGCTGTTGATGCCTTTGGCAAGATTCTCCATAATCTGCGGAACCCGCCCCGCCCCGAAAATAAGCAGAACAAGCAGGATAATCAGCAGTATTTGCAACGGACCGGGGGACATTAGGCGGCTCCCTCCTCATGGGGAAGTTCATCCGAAAAATCTTCAAACGCGCCGCCATCCTCGGCATCGGACCCCGCCTCGGGCGAACAATCGTCCGGATCTTCGTCCGGCTCGGCGCGTGATAACCCTTCTACCCCGTCTATCCGCTTCTGTCTAGAGAACAGGTCCGCCTGCGGAATCGCCTCAATCGCCGGACGGCGGTCCAGAAGGCCCGCTGCCTTGAGATCGTCCATCCCCGGCAGATCCATAAGCGATTCAAGGCTGAACGCGTCCATAAACGCGGTCGTCGTCACCCACGTCAGGGGCCGCCCCGGCGCCTCGCGCCGCCGCCCCGGCTTGATCCAGCCCATCTCCATCAGCGCGTCCAGCGTGCCCTTGTGCGTGGCCACGCCCCGGATATTCTCGATCTCCGCCCGCGTCACAGGCTGGTGATAGGCAATAATCGCCAGCGTCTCCATACCCGCCCGCGACAGCCTGCGCTGCACCTGCCGCTGCAAGACCAGCATCTCGCCCAGATCCGGCGCGGTGCGGAAGGCCCAGGCCCCCTCGCGCTCCACCAGCTCGATCCCGCGCCCCTCGTAATCCCGGCGCAATTCCATAAGCAGCCCGCCGACATCCGCCCCCTCCGGCATCCGTTCATGTAATGCGCGCGTCGGCAGCGGCTCCGCCGACGCGAACAAAATCGCCTCCAGCAAGCGCTTGTGAACGGCGTCGGCCTGCGCCGTAATCTCAGCCTCTGAAAAATCGTCGATTGCCGCCACAGCCGCCTCCGCCATTACCCGGCCTCCGTCTGCACGGGCAAAGTCCGCAGATAGATCGGACGGAACAGCCCCTCCTGCCGGATCTCGACACGCCCCTGCTTGGCGAGTTCCAGCCCCGCCGTAAAGGTGGAGGCTAGAACCGAACGGCGGTAAAGACTGTCCTGCAATTCCTCGGGCAGGAAACTTTGCAGCGTCGCCCACGCGCTATGCGGCCCGTTGCGCGGAAGACTGCCGAGCATCCGCGAAAGCCGCTCCAGCGCCTCGTCCGAAGACATCAGCGAAAATACCGGAAGATCGTAGGTCGAATTCTCCTGCCGCGCCCGAATGTCGCCATAGGCCTTGAGAATATCGTAAAGCGAAACTTCCCACGAGGTGCTGACCTCCGTCTGCACGCCCTCGGGCATCCCGCGCGCGAACACGGTCTGACCGAGTTGCGGCAGGGTAAAAAGCTGCTCCGCACATTTCTGCATCGCTTCGAGCCGCTGCAGTTGGAATTGCAGCGCCCCGGCCATCTCTTCGGCGCTCGGCTCTTCGGAATTTTCATCGCGCGGCAGGTAAAGCCGCGACTTGAGATAGGTCAGCCACGCCGCCATGACCAGATATTCGGCGGCCAGCTCTAAATTCAACGCCTTCGCCCGTTCGATGAAAACGAGATATTGCCGCACCAGTTGCAAGATAGAGATTTTCGCAAGGTCCACCTTCTGCTTACGGGCAAGATCGAGAAGCAGGTCGATCGGCCCCTCGTAACCGTCGATGTTGAGCAAAAGCGTATCCAGATCGTCCGCCGGACGCGGGCCGGCGCCGCGCGGAGGGTCTTCCTCGAACGCGGCATCCTCGCCCGCAGTCTGAACCTGCGGGGCGGGCTGAATCTCGTCTGTTTCTGCGCGTTCGGCCTTCATGCCGCTATGTTCCCGCTTTCCGCCGCCATTTGCAAGCGTTTCAGGGCGTTTTCTCCCAGTTTCGGCAGGTTTTCCGCCAGTTTTTCCATGACTTTAAGCTCACCCTTGCAGTAAAGCGCCAGATCGCACCCGGCATCAAGGCTGGCCTTCGCCCGGTCCCAGAGCGTCCCGAACGGGTCCAGCGCCTTCATGTCCAGATCGTCCCCGACCAAAAACCCATCGAACCCGATCTCCTTGCGGATGACTTCGGAAATGATTTTAGGCGAAAGCGTCGCGGGCAGATCGCGGTCCAGCCCGGTATAGACGACATGCGCCGTCATCGCCCAGACCTGCGCCCCGACATCCGATCGGCTGACCTGCCGGAACGGCGCGAAGTCGGTCTTGCGGAGAATTTCGGGGTCCGTGTCCACGACCGGAAGCTCCAGATGGCTGTCCGCCCCTGCGCGACCATGCCCGGGAATATGCTTGATGACGGGCGTGACGCCCGATTTGAGATGATGGCGGCAGACCGAAAGCCCCAGCCGCCCGCACACCTCCGGCTCGCCCGAAAAAGAGCGGTCGCCGATAATGTCGTGCGCCCCATCGATGATGAGATCAAGCACGGGCGTACAGTTCACGTTGATCCCCAACTCCACAAGCGCCTCGCAGAGCCGCAAGGTCTCGAACCGCAAATCCTCCAGCGCCTTCTCCTCGTCCTGCTCGAACAATTCCCCGAAATGGCGGAACGGCTGAAAATCGCGCCAGTGCGGCGGCCGCAGACGCTGCACGCGCCCGCCCTCCTGATCGATCAGGACGGGGCAGTCGCGCCCGACGCACTCCTTGAGCGATTGGACGAGCGCATAAAGCTGTTTGGGATTTTCGCAGTTCCGGGCGAACAGGATAAACCCGAACGGATCGGCCTCACGGAACAGCCGCTTCTCCGCATCGCTGAGCGCGGCCCCCTCGGGCGCGAACGTCGTCGCCAGCGCCTTCTCCGCCCCCCGCGCGAAATTATTTTTTGACAACCAGGCACCCTCCGGGGCTGATCGCCTTGACCTCGCGGCAGAGCTCATCCGCGCTTTCCTTGCTGATCGGTCCGGCCTGAATCCGGTAGAACGTGCCGCGCTCGCCCAGCGAGGCTTCCTGCACCCGGTATTTCATGCCGCCGATCAGTGAGCCGAATTTCTTCTGGAGCTTTTTCCACTCGCCTTCGGTTCCCGCGCGGTTGGGCACGCTGGCCAGTTGAACATAATATCCGCCCGGCGCGGCGTTGATCTTGGGCGCGGGCGAAGCCATGCCCGAAGCGGGTTCGATAGCCTGAATGGCTTCCGCTTCCGCACTCGGCGCATCAATCATGGGCGGAGCCGCTTCGGCAATAACAGCCTCAGCCTCTTCGATCACAGGCGCGGGCGACACAAGGGCCGACTCACTCGGTGCGGCAGACGGCACCGCGTCTTTAATTTCGGCCTGCTTGATCTCAAGGGCGGGTTTTTGCGTCGCGCCTTCGGGGCCCTTGGCCTTTTCAAGGGCGCTCATCACGAAATCCTTGGTTTCCGGGGACGTTCCAGCCTCATGCAAAGGTTTAGCCAGGGCCGTCTCTCCGGGCGGCGCCTCCTCGATCTTCTGAAGAACGTCGGCAGGCGTCACTTCCGGCGGCGGCTCGGGCGTCAGCCCTTCGTCCGGCACACGGTATTCCGCTTCCGCCATCGCGGATTCGATGGCCTCTTCCCGGCTCATCATCGTCGCATCGGGCGACTCCAGCAAATTCTCGATCTGCTCCGGCGCGCCCTGCACGGGCGCTTCGCCCACGCGCGCCAGAATTGTGCTGTCCCGGTTGGGAATGTCCATCCCGCCCGGCGCGTCCGGTGCGGTCTTGACGGGCCGCAAATCGGCCTTGACGATCGGAATTTCCCCGCGCTTGCTCTCGCCCGAAGGATAGGAGGTGACGATCACGGTCGCGAACACCGCGCCCGTCAGCAAAAGCGCCAGCGTCATAACGCCCGGCCCGGCCCGGAACCGCGAACGCGGCTCATCATCGTTGAACCCGTCCTCGCGCGGCCTCTTGGGGCTTTTCAGGTAATGATCGTAGCCGTATTGCTGGAAATGATTGTCCTTGGTCATGAAGTGTACTCCGTATGGGGGGCCGTGAGGCTTGCTAAAAACAGCGCGAATCGAGACTGATGTGATGATCGATTATTACCGCAAATCCCAGTAAAGGTCAAAGAGCCTTTCATGCTCGCGAATGGCGTAGCGATCGGTCATCCCGGCGATATAATCCGCCACAATCCGGGCCTTTGCGGCCTCATCCGCCTCTGCCCCGCCCTCGCGAATCCGCGCCTGCCAGTTATCCGGCAAAAGCATATGATTCTTGTGGAAAGCTTCAAACAGGTCGGTGACGATCCGCTCCACCTTCAGCCAGATCCGCCGCATCGTGTAATGGCGGTACATCCGCTCGAACAGGAAGGCCCGCAGCTCGTCCACATACACGCGCATGAGGGGCGAGAACGCCACCATGGGCCGCCCGGCCCGCCGCACGTCGTCCGCCGATTGCGGCTTGAGCGCCGAGAGCCGCTCCTTCGTTTCGATCAGAACATCCTCCACCATCGCGCCGATCATCTCGCGCACAAGCTCCTGCACGAGATACCGCTCCGCGATCCCCGGATACCGCAGGCGGATCTTCGCGATCAACCCGCCCAGAAGAGCCATTTTCTCAAGATCCTCGATCCCGAACAGCCCCGCCCGCAAACCGTCCTCAACGTCGTGGTTGTTATAGGCGATATCGTCCGACAGCGCCGCCACCTGCGCCTCGACGGAGGCATAGGTATCGAGGCCGAGATCAACCTGCGCCTGCAACTCGCGCACGGCGATATGCGGCGCGTGGCTAAGCGGCCCGTTATGCTTGACGACGCCCTCCAGCGTCTCCCACGTGAGGTTCAGCCCGTTCCATTCCGGATATTTCCGCTCCAGCGTGGTCAGAACGCGCAAGCTCTGGTCGTTATGATCAAACCCGCCATAAGGCTCCATGCAGGCGCGAAGATATTCCTCGCCGATATGCGCGAACGGCGTATGGCCAAGGTCATGCGCCAGCGCGATCCCCTCCGCCAGATCCTCGTTGACCATCAGCGCCCGCGCGATCGACCGCGTGACCTGCGCGACCTCCAGCGTATGCGTCAGGCGCGTCCGGTAATGGTCCCCCTCGTGATAGACGAAGACCTGCGTTTTGTATTTGAGGCGCCTAAACGCGCTGGAATGGATGATCCGGTCCCGGTCCCTCTGGAACGCCGTGCGGTGGGCGCTCTCCGGCTCGGGATGGATGCGGCCCTTCGATTGATCGGGGCGGCAGGCATACGCCGCCAACGGCAGCGCACAGTAATTATAAGCGGTGGACTCAGGATGACTCATAGCCCCAATATGTCCGTTTTAAAGCAATATACCAAGCCCAAGTTGATGCCTTATAAACAACGTGTTGGTGCAAACTGCGCCCGGAGTTAGTGTACTCGAACCTCTTGCCATCCTGATTTGAGATATTGCTTAACAACAATGCGATGGGCAAAAAACGGGTAAATCAGCCACGACAAGCCGTCTGTTGGATAAATCAGAATAAGGCTAATAATGGCATGCAACCAAACGCGCTTATATAAAAAATACAGCGGACCAAATAACAAACACCAGAGAAACGCCGCCTTGACCGCCTCAATTCTTCCATTCTTTGGATTTCGGAAGTTCATAGCTGCTCAGGGCCTTTGTCATTTGTGGCGCTGAAGAAGCTCATATCGCTACCTTGCCCCTTGGCCCGTGAAAGCGTTATAATATCCCCATGAGCCTAAACATCGACGATACCGCCGTAAAGCGTATAAACGAACTCCGCACACAGCAGGGCAAGAACGCCCTGAAGCTCCGCATCACCGTGGATGGCGGCGGCTGCGCGGGCTTCCAGTATAAGCTGGAGTTGACCGACAGCACGGGCGGCGAAGATATGGTCTTCGCGGACTCCGTGGTGACCGACCCCATCTCCCTCCCCTTCCTCGACGGCTCCACCGTGCGCTTCGACCAGGGGCTGATCGGCTCGGAATTCAAAATCGACAACCCGAACGCCAAGATGGGCTGCGGCTGCGGCACGTCGTTTTCGGTGATTTGAGACGATGGAAGAACCGCCATCAACCCTGAAGGAAAAAGCAACTTTCAGCCTGCTTTACCTTCTGGGTATTTCTTTTGTATTTCTTATGTTCTTTCACTTGGTACTTTTAAGGTTTTACACCTCAGATGTGACGGAGATTGAGGAACTATGGGAAAGCTCACTAACATATCTGTATATTTATAGCGCTATAGTCATCAATCCATGCCTAACGCTAAATTGCTTTGATCAAATAAATGTATTGGGAGTAACAGCTTTATCGTTGCCATTACTATCTCTCGGCCTTTTCATGTTTATATTCTTTAAGACCCGTATTCATAAATTTTTACTGTCCATACCCATCACGTGCTGGGCTTTTTCAAATTTTTTTATAATTTATATAATTGCAAGCGCGAGTGTGTGAGGTAAGGTTTATACCTCATTGGTTGCAGCCCTTCCTCAAAACCACCCGTTCGCACGTCACCCCGCCCAACTCGGCGGTATAGCGCGAAATCTCTTCGAACCCCGCGCGGCTCAAGACCTTGAGCATCGGCGCGTTCTCCGCGCGGCAGCGCACGATGACGCCCTCGTAACCCTCCGCCGCCGCCCGTCCGCCAAGCGCCTTGACCATCGCGTGGCCCAGCCCGCGCCCGCGCACAGACGCGTCAACCGCCACAAGGGAAATATAGAAATGCCGCCCGCATTCCAGCCCCAGATCCCGCGCGATGAAGCTGCGCTCGTAAGGCCCGCCGCAACACACCCCCATCAGCGCGCCGCCCTCGTCCTCCGCCACGCCAAAAATGCTCTCCTCCGCGATCCGCTCACGGAAATAGGCCAGCGCGGACTCCTCCGTCCAGTTCTCGCCCTTGTCCGGCGCGTTGAAACATGTGCAATACAGCGCCGCAATAGCCCGCAACGCTTGCCCGTCCGGCGCAATGTCCCTAAAATCAATCATGCCTGTGGTTGTACACCGCAGAACATCTTTTGACATGAGATTTTTTAACGTCTTTATTTTGAATGGGGAGATAAGCGCTTGGGCTTCATCCGTATGGTTGATCTCAACCACCGCCGCGCGAAGCTGAACCTGACCTTCAAGCTTCTGGGCGTGTTCTCTGTGATGCTCACCATCGTGCTGCTGCTCGTCCACCCGGTCAACCAGCTTTCGGTGCGCTCATTCTGGCTTTACCCGCTGGTCTTCATCGTCTACTGGCTCTATGTCATCTGCGGGCCCGCCCTCGCGGGGTTCTACCTCTACAAAAAAATGGGCCTGATGACCATCGGCCCGCCCGCAGCCATCGGCGCGGCCGCCATCATTTTATGGATCGCCGTACTGTCCAAGAAAAAGCTGGAGCCGCAAATCATCTTCCTCCCCGTCGTCATGTGGCTGATCTCCGGCGGCTGGACGACATGGCTGATGATGCTGGCCGGAAAATAAAGCGCCCCCCTTCCATGACCCTTGCCGCGCCGCGCCAAGCTGCTATCTTGGGCGCATGAAAATCACCATCTGGAACGTCAACTCGATCAACGCGCGGCTGGAGCACGCCAAGCGTTACCTGCGCGAATCCGCGCCGGACGTTCTGATGATTCAAGAACTCAAAACCGAAAACTTCCCCGCGCAGGATTTTGAAAATCTCGGCTACGCATCGCAAAGCGTCGGCCAGAAGGCCTATAACGGCGTCGCCATCCTCGCCAAAAGCCCGGTCGAAACGGTGCTGGACCGCCTGCCCGGCGAACCGGAGGATACGCAGGCGAGATATCTGGAGGCCAACGTCAACGGCCTGCGCCTTATCAACATCTACGCCCCCAACGGCAACCCCGCCCCGGGCGATAAATATGACTATAAACTCCGCTGGATGAAACGCCTGACGCTGCGCCTGCGCGAACTTCTCGACGCGGACCAGCCCTTTATCATCGGCGGCGATTTCAACATCATCCCGGAGGAAAAAGACTGCCACGACCCCGCCGCATGGAAAGAGGACGCCCTGTTTCGTATTGAATCACGCCACGCGCTGCGAACCCTTGAGAATATGGGCCTCTACGATGCATTCCGCATCTTCGACACCCGCGCCGCGCAATATACGTTCTGGGATTATCAGGCCGGGGCATGGCAGCGCAACAACGGCATCCGCATCGACCATTTCCTGCTCTCCCCCGCCATGGCGGACCGCGCCTTGGGCTGCGCCATCAACCGCGCCCCGCGTGAATGGGATAAACCCTCCGACCATACCTGCGTAGAGCTTACAATCTCGATGAACAATTCAGGATAACATAATGAACCGCAAGAAAAATTCCGCGCTGCGTATAGTCTTAATGTTTGCCGCACTCACAGCGTGCAGTTCCCTGCCCGAAAAGCCGCCGCAGGAATACTTCAAGGAAAAGGGCGCAAAGCCCCCCGCAGAAAACAGCTTCACATTTTGTTCGCAATACGGCTGCAAACGCCTGACCACACTGGAACTTTCACCCGCTGAATGGGCGGACATCGCAGGGGTCTATGGCCCGCCCGCTGCAAACGCGCAGGAGGAGCGCGAGAAGATCGCCCGCACGATCGGCCGCTTCGAGCAGATCATCGGCGCCCGCACCGGAACCGACCTCGATCAGGCCGGAACCTTCCGCAAGATCGGCAAGGGCCAGCTCGACTGCGTGGACGAAAGCACCAACACGACCTCCTATCTCCTGCTGCTGGACGGCAAGGGCCTGCTCAACTTCCACACCGTGGCCGCGCCCGATACGCGATTCCCCATCATCCACGCCGGAAACTGGCCGCACCAGACCGCCGTGATGATCGAAAAGGACACGCAAACCCGCTACGCCGTGGATTCATGGTTCTACGACAACGGCAACCCGGCTGTCGTTCTTCCTCTAGCGACTTGGAAAGAAGGGTGGAAACCTGACAAGGAATTCCGATGAGGGCGTGATTTCGCCCGGACATCGTGTTAGGCTGTAATCGTCTTGCGGCTTCGCCGCTTGGCGCTTCTGGCTTTTGCCCGAAGAAATTTTCGTTTTTTGTATCTCTGCTTTCTCGATCTGTACGGTTTTGTCCCATGAAAAAACACCCTGCCCTACTCTCCCAAACAGCCAAGCTCTCTTTGGCGGCAGCAATCGTGCTGCTGACGGCCGCCTGCGGCACGTCGCGCCCGCTGCTGAAAACCGAAACGGCCAAGCGGATCGCCGCCCCGGCTTGGATGATCGGCCGCGAAATCCCCGCAGGGGACTACCAGCTGACCGCATACGAGCGCATTCACAAATATAACGGGACCGTGAACCTCTATATCGAAGGCAACACCCCCGCCCCGAAATACCCGGTGGGTCTGCACCTCGCCTCAAAAGACCGTGCGCAAAACGTCATCTACCTCGCGCAGCCGTGCCAGTATAGCGGCCTCATCAAGGACGATGAATCGTGCACCTTGACCGGCGAACAGGCTTACGGCCCGCAATCCCTCGAAGCCATGAACGCAGCCCTCGATGAAATCGCCAACCGCTATGACGTGAACGGGTTCCACCTGATCGGCTATGATGGCGGTGCGGCCATCGCGGCCAACCTCGCAGCGCAGCGGAAAGACATCCTCTCCCTGCGCACCGTTGCAGGTATTCTGGATACAGACGCCTATAACGATGCAAACAACCTCCCACGCACCAACAACCCGGAAAATCCTGCGCTACGAGCACAGGAACTGGCTGATCTGCCGCAATACCATTTCATCGGCGGACAGGACACGACGGTCCCGCCATCGGTGCTCCATGCCTACTTCCAATCACTGCCCCCGACCCGCTGCGTAAAATACGAAATGATTCAGGAAAACGAGCATGTGGATGGCTGGGTCGAGAAATGGCCGGAGCTTCTGGAGCGCCCTGTGACGTGTTCCTTGGGAGCGCCGGAAACCTTCAACGCCCTTGATCTGATATCCCAGGAAGACCCCGTTCCCGGCACAATCAGCCCGGAAAAACCGGAAAAACCCTGATTTTTTACGATCTTAAGGCGTAAAGCTTAAGCAAATCCTTGTGTTTTAGGCCCGGAATCGTCTAATGTAAGGGCAAGAACAAAACGGGTTGGAATTCTAACATGATGCGTCTGATTTCTCGGAACGTCCGCCTCCGGAAAGCCGCCATAGCTGGTGGGCTCATTCTTGCTATGTCCGGCCTGACAGCCTGCGGCGAGAGCGATAGCGAAATTGGCTGGAAACTCAAGAACAAAGAATCCCGAACCTACTCCATTAAAATCTTGGGCACCGCCCGGATGGAGCCGGACCTATTCAATTATGAGCGCGCGAGCCTCCTCGTCAACGGCGCCCCGGTAAATGTCAGCCTTCAGGAGGAAACCTTCCTCATTGTTAAAAACAAAGGGGGCAGCGCACTCGAAGGCGAGTATATTACCGGGCCGTTTTCCTATGCGGCTTACCCCGACACAAGCAACAACCCCCTTGCCGAACAAACCCTGCAGGAAATTTTCGAAAAGGAACCCGCGGTCAGCCTTGGAAAATTCGAAATCGAGGAAAAGGGGGCATATAATATGCCAACCGTTAATCCTTTCCTGGCAATGAAAATTTACCTGCGCTTGCCCGAAGAAGAAATTCTGGAGACAAAGCAGGCTGCCCTTCCACGTCTGGGATATGGAAGCGAGAGCCTTTGCTTGAGTCTGCACAACCGCAAAATCAAGACTCAAGAGCTGGATAGCAGAATTACGCTGAACAAACTGAGTAAAAACAGCCAAGGCGAATTGATCGCAGACATGAGATATCTGGTCACCGAAAAGATCGAAACCGAATATCAGGAAGGCGATTTCGCCAGACGACAGTTCATCAAACGCTTTAATGATTGGAACCTTCTGGGGCAACGCCCCCTGATCGAAGACGAAGATGACATCCAGAAAGTTTACACCTGCAAATATAAAGGCCGTCATATCTTTAATGTGACGCGCGGCTGGCTGGAATCCGCAACCGGAGAGCAGGCCATAGAAGTGATTAAATATCTCGATGAAGGCACGAAGGTCGTCGAAATTCTTCGCGCCAAAATAAAAATTCTGCCCACAGATCAAAGCGTTCAAGCCATGGGCACCTATAATGAATTCGACATTATGTCGGAGGCGGAACCCCAGGGCAAAAAGAAAGCGCCGGTGAAAGCTGCGGCCAAGAACCAGGCGGCGGCCGCGACAAAGATCGAACCCGCCGCGGGCGCCGAAACCGCAGCCCCTGTACTCCCCTCGTCTGTCCCGGCCGGAGACTCCCTGCCTGATCCGGACATCGACATCGACGAACTCCTCATAGAAACGCCCTGATTTCCTAAGATTCTGCGCACCGGAAGACCTGAGAGCCAAAAACTGGCATTCCCCGTTTTTTTAAAGTAATCTGGGCTAAGGGAATGTTTCCGGCATAGGCGCGGATTGAGAACCATGAAAACCCGAAGAAACCTTAAGACAACCGCAATGATCGGCGCCCTTCTGGCCGTAACTTTGGCTGCGTTACCGGCAAGGGCGGAACCGCTTGCCGAAGTCCCCGGCGACGCCGTTCAAAACTACCTCTCTGAAGACATGAAAAAGGTCCCTGACGGCGTTTACATTCCCTACCCCGAAGAGGTCGAGCAGTTTAAAAACAGCCCCCTTTATCAATTTCTTGATAAGCTAAGCCCTGAGAAGGAATTCAGTCCAGCGCCCTCCGGCGGCGGCTGCCCGGTCGATAAGAAATTTCTGGAAAACGTCTAGCGAAAATCAGGCCACAAGCCCGCGCTTCGGCCCGGCGGAAAACGCGTATTTGATCGCCGCCGCGCACTGCGCCTCGATCGGATTCAGAATGGGAATATCCGTCTCCGCCTCGGTAATCGCCAACGGCAACTCCGTACAGCCGAGGATCAGCCCGTCATAACCCTGATAGCGCGAGAGCATCTCAGCAAACCGTGCGCGAAATTCCGGCAGCATCCGCCCCGCCGAAATCTCCGTCTGCATCCGCTGGATCTCCGCCCGGTCAGCCTCGCTCGGAACGTCGGCCTGCAACCCGAAGAACCGCAGACGGTCGGCGAAGAACCCGTCCTCCATCGTGAATTTGGTTCCCAGCAGCAAAACCCGGTGATAGCCCCGCGCCTGCGCCTCCTTGGCGGTCGCGACCACAAGGTGAATGACATGCGCCCCCAGCGCGATCCCGCGCGCGGCAATGATGTCATAGGCTTTATGCAACGTATTGTTACAGATCAGGATGCAATCCGGCCCCGCCCGGTCCAGAACATGCAGCTCCTCCTCCAGAAGATCGGGAATCTCGTCCCACCCGCCCGGCGCGGTATAGCGCGACTTGATGGCGTGATAGTCGATACTGTACAGCATGATCCGCGCGCTGTGATGCCCGCCCGCCTTGTCCGCGACCATCCGGTTGAGTGCGGTATAGTAAAGCGGCGTAGAGGGCCAGCTCGTCCCGCCCAGAAGCCCGATGATTTTGATCGGCCCGCCGCTCATGCGAACGCCTCGGGCGGCATCTCGCAAAGATGCTGCCAATCCACACCCGGCGGGATCGCGGCGGGGTCCGCCCCCGTCTCCGCCGCCAGCGCGGCGATCATCGTATCCATCTGCGGCAGGATCTCCTGCTCGTAGCGATCCAGAATCTGCCGGATCGTCCCCGGCATGTCCTCGCGCAGCATCAGCGGGTAATTATGCACAATATCGCGGATCGCGCCCCGCGCCTGACTCAGAACGGTTAAAACCTCCCGCTCGCTGCCTTCCATCTTGCCCTCGGCAAAAAGATGCAGGAACAACGCGCTGTTCTGGACCGGATCCCTGAACGCATGAGTCAGCTTCTCGGAAAGCGTATGGTCCACGATACCGCCCTGCCCGTCGCCCAGATCCTGCAAACAGGTGGGCGTCGCCGCCGCGCGGATCGCCGCAAGCTGCGCCTCGTTGAAATCCGCGACCGACAGCGCGGCCTCCAGATCGTCCGTCCACACCCCGCGCGTCCCGGTCATCGCGCGCAAACTGTCCGAAATCGCCCCCGCCTGTGTCTTGAAAGTGTCGCTTAAAGCCATGAAAACCGCCCCTGAAAACTCTATGAAAACGCCGCCGGATCGAGCCGGTTGAGATGCTGCCAGTGATCAACCGGGCCGAACGTTTCCGGGTCGATCCCCGTCTCCTGTGAAAGCTGCGCGATCAGCCCGTCCATCTCGGGAAGAATCTCGTTCTCGTACCGTACGACGATCTCCCGCACGGAAGGCGGCATGGCATCGCCCAGAAGCAGCGGATAATTATGCACGATATCCTTGAGCGCATACCGCGCCCGTACCAGAACGCCCAGCGAAAAATCGCCCTCGATATCGATCTTCTCGTCACCCATGATCTGGATACACTGCGCCGAATTGCGCACCGGATCCGTAAAGGCATGGGTGAGGTTATAAGGCAGCGAAAGCTCGATCGCTCCGCCCTGACCGTCCGAAATATTCTTAAGACATGTGGGCGTGGCGGCCTGCCCGATCGCCTGCAGCTGCGTCCCGCTGAAATTGACGGAGGAAAACGCGGCCTCCAGCTCGTTCCGCCACTCCCCCTCGCCCGACAGCCCCTTGAGCCGCTGGTACAGAGAAGTCGCCCTTTGCCTGAATTCGTTTTTCATTCTGAAAAATAGCGGAAAATCACCCATCAGGGCAAGCCGGAAGACAATAGAAATCGAAGATAAATGTACGTGGTGCAAGTAGATAAAACCACATCAAACTGATTATTCAAAGCTTTTGAGGAGTGGAATGCGATTTTGACATCCTACAGAGAATATGTCTGTATCCAAAAGAAGTCTAATTTCCCGTCACAATAGAGGTAAAATGAAACTCATAGAATTTGACTCGTATACGCCAGCAACACCGTTCGAGCCAATATTGATTTTAAGCCTTTTGATATTGGTTTGGTTATCATGGCAACAGTCAGAGCGTTTTATTCGTTCAACGTTACTGGCTTCATCCTTAGCGTTTTGTATTTTTGCTCTTAAAGTTTGGTTTGAGGATTTCAAACATTTTGCAGTTCTGTATGGGCTTTTTTCAATAATAGGAGTCTTATTTTCAGTAACACGGTTTATTTCCGTTTCAAAATTGAAATTTGTTTTTGCATCATGGTTCGTCTTTCTTGCCTTTGGTTTATGGTTTTTTGAAATTTTAAAATTTATACC
>JAANMX010001069.1_pt1 | contig 32786 bp, 30 predicted proteins | sample 7279681 | NCBI WGS metagenome assembly JAANMX01 (sample SAMN14094542, study PRJNA606508) | bioreactor metagenome | isolation source: A lab-scale SPAN reactor treating ammonium-rich wastewater day 351 | place: Ireland: Galway | collected 2018-01-01 | reverse complement strand
ATCGTTATGAGAGAGAGGCGGCTTTCCTCGCCGATTTCGGTGCTTGCGCCGTCCTGCGCGAGGTGGGCGAGGCCCGTGGCCTTCGTGCGCGGGTTATGAACGGCGAGGCCCATGCAGGTGGCCAGATTTTCGGTGCCCAGAGCGGGATATTTCGCGTCCGGTCCGGTGACGGCGGCCCATTCCATGCCGACGGCGGCCACGGTTTGCGGGTCGATGCGGGTTTTGGCATCGGGCATGTACGCGGCCTTGGGCAGATCGACAAACGCCGCGATCCGCTCTTTTCCGCCTTCGATGTCGTCCAGTCTGACCGGCATGTTTTCCCGCGTTTTATTTACAAAACATTACATGTAGGACATATTCCGTTCATATATTTTTGGCATTATTAGACGTAATCCGCCACTAAAACCGTGAGATTTGGCCATGAACCGTGTAAAAAGATTCTTTTTTATCGCTTTATCAATAGCTTATGCAGCCACTTTTAGCGTTCCCGCGCTGGCTGAAAGCGTGCCCGCGCCGCGCCCCGGCTTGCAGAAGCGCATCGATAACCTTACCCCGGAGCAAAAGGCAAAAATTCAGGAGAAGAAAGAGATTTTTGAGAGCCTGCCGCCGGAGGAGCAGCAGGCCATCGTCGAGGAGGCCAAGAAGAAGGTCGCTAATTTCCAAAGTCTGACGCCCGAAGAAAAGCAGGCCGCCATTCATGAGGCCGCCGCCAAACGCTATGAAGGTATGAGCGAAGACCAGAAGGCGCAGGTGGACGCGCGGCGCACGAAGGTTCAGAACGCCAAGGCCAAGTATGACAGTTTGAGCGACGAGGAAAAGGCGCAGGTCAAAGCGAAAATCAAGGAGAAGCGCGCGGCGAACGGCGGCGTCAACGGCGAGAGAGGCAAGCGGTTGAAAGAGAAGATGAAAAACCGGCAGGCGCAGTAAGCTCAAGCACAATTCGTAAGGGGGCGCGGTGCGCCCTCTTTCTTTTTGTATCGGCTTACGACTTGATGCCCAGAATGGCGGCCAGCTTCGAGAAGCTGTCGTCGATGGTGGATGAGTCGTCCTTGTTTTGGGTCAGGAAGGCTTCGAGTTGGGGGTAGAGGCGCACGGCCTCGTCCACCGCCGGATCGGTGCCGCGCCGGTATGCGCCCAGACGGATCAGTTCGGCCATATCCTCATACGTGGAGATCACCTGCTTGGCCTTGCGGACCACGCCGTTCTGCCAGTCGCTGAAGACATTCGGCATAGAGCGCGAAATGGATTTGAGGATGTCGATAGCGGGATAGCGACCCCGGTCGGCGATCTTGCGGTCCATGACGATATGGCCATCCAATATTCCGCGTACCGAGTCTGAGATGGGCTCGTTGTGGTCGTCGCCTTCCACGAGGACGGAGAACAGGCCCGTGATCGCCCCCTGCCCGGCTGTTCCGGCTCCGGCGCGTTCGAGCAGGCGAGCCAGTTCGCCGAAGGTGGTGGGCGGGTAGCCCTTGGAGGTGGGCGGTTCGCCCGCCGAAAGGCCGATTTCGCGCTGGGCCATCGCAAAGCGCGTTACGGAGTCGATCAGGCAGAGGACCTGGCGGCCCTGATTGCGGAAATATTCGGCGACGGCCAGTGTGAGATAGGCTGCCTGACGGCGCATCAGGGCGGGTTCGTCGCCGGTTGCGACAATCACGACCGAACGTGCGAGACCGTCGGGGCCCAGATCGTCCTCCAGAAATTCCTGCACCTCGCGGCCCCGCTCTCCGACCAGGCCGATCACCGAGACATCGGCCCCGGTATAACGGGCCATCATAGAGAGCAGGACGGATTTCCCCACGCCGGAGCCGGAGAAAATGCCCATACGCTGGCCTTGCCGGAGCGGGAGGAAGGTATTCACGGCGCGGACGCCGAGATCGAGTTGCGGCCCCAGCCTTTGCCGCGCGTGAGCGGCGGGCGGACGGTTGCGCAACGGTATGCCCTGAAGCCCCTGAGTCAGGCCGCCCTTGCCGTCGATCGGTTCGGCCATGCCGTTTATGACCCGGCCCAGCCAATAATCGGAGGGATTGACGATCGGTTCCTGTGCCTGAATCACCGCCTTGCAGCCGAGGCCGATGCCCTCCAGCGTGCCGAAAGGCATCAGAAGCGCCTGTTTGTCGCGGAATCCAATGACCTCGCACGGAACGATTCGGCCATTTTCTGCTCGCAGATGAACAACCGAGCCGACGGCGAGGCGGTCGCTGACGCCCGCGATCTCCACGAGCAGGCCGAGAATCTTGGTCACCTGCCCGTAAAATTCGGTCGTCGGCAGTCTTTCAATTGCGGCAGCGGCCTGTTCAGCCAGTCGGTCCATGGGAAATAAAACCTAAAAACAGGAGGTTAATCAATTAACGCCCGAGCCCAGCCATAGCTTAATGAAAGCAAGGGGTTCCCGACTTTGGGCATTCTATCAGCATTCCCACAAAAAGAGAAATGAGAGAATTACAAGCCCAAACATGCACTTATAAAAAAAATTTAATGGTTTATAAATTTAGAAAAGATTTGTTAACCTTTTTAATATTTGTTAAGATATTGGTTAATAAAGTGACCGCTTTATATCTTGCACTTTCGTTTTCAGGGGATCTTTTCATGCGTGTATTGTTAGTCGAAGACGACACCTCCACCGCCAAGAGCATTGAGCTTATGCTCAAGTCCGAAGGCTATATCGTTGACACCACTGATCTGGGCGAGGACGGCCTTGAGATCGGAAAGATCTACGATTACGACATTATCATTCTGGACCTCATGCTGCCCGACATGGACGGGTATGACGTTCTCAAGCAGCTCCGCGCCTCCAAGGTCGAGACGCCGATCCTGATTCTTTCGGGCCTCACGGAGCTGGACAACAAGATCAAGGGTCTTGGGTTCGGGGCCGACGACTACCTGACCAAGCCGTTCGACAAGCGCGAGCTGGTTGCCCGGATTCAGGCCATCGTCCGCCGTTCACAAGGGCATTCGCAGAGCACGATCCAGACCGGAAAGATCAAGGTCAACCTCGACACGCGCACGGTGGAGGCGGATGGCAAGCCGCTGCACCTTACCGGCAAGGAGTACGGGATTCTGGAGCTTCTGTCGCTGCGCAAGGGTACGACGCTGACCAAGGAGATGTTCCTCAACCACCTTTACGGCGGTATGGACGAGCCGGAGGTCAAGATCATCGACGTGTTCATCTGCAAGCTTCGCAAGAAGCTGGCCGAATCCACGGACGGCAGCAACTATATCGAGACCGTCTGGGGACGTGGATACGTTCTGCGCGATCCCGAAGCCGAGAAGGACAAAAAGGCCGCGAACGCCTGAGACGCGCCTGTCATTACGCCAAAGACTTGAATCCACGCTATAAATCGCGAAGGCGCGAAGACGCTAAGCTGTTTTTGAAAAACAACGCGCACAACCAACTCAGCGCGGGCGGTGCTTTCTTTCGTCATCCCAAGGCGGAGCTGAAGGATCCCTGTGTTGATATAGACCTAAGATCCTTCGGTGCGCTCAGGATGACAAGATAAAGTGCCGCCCTCACGTCTTTGCGAGGAGGCCTTTGAGCCGACGAAGCAATCCACAAATGAAATGGATTGCTTCACCCGCCGGGGCGGGTTCGCAATGACGGCACGGTCCGGCGTTGACAGGTTTGATGGCTCCGCGCATCATGCGGCATGGCTTTATTCCCGACCTTCGCGCGGGCCGTCTCGCGGCTCGACTCCTTCAATAACTGGATCAGGCTTTTCTGCATCCTGCTGGTCTGCGCCTATGTTCTCTCGCTGGGTGCGGCGTATTTGTGGGTGTTCGACCTGTTCCGGCATTTCATGGTTCAGTATGCCATGCTCGCCCTGTTGTTCGGGGCGCTGGCGGCGGCGCGCAAGCTTTGGCCTTATGCGGCGCTGATGCTGGCTCTCACGGGGATTTGCGGGTACGAGGTTGTCAGCCGACTCGATACCGTTCCGTTTCAAGCCGCCGAGGCGCTTGAGGGCGCCAACCTGCTCAAGGTCGTCGTCTATAACCGCCATCACAGCCTGACCGAGCATCAGGCGATGGTGGCGGCGAGCAAGCATAAATTCAAATTGAAGTGGATACCAAAGAGCCATCTTGTGCAGGGGTTGGATGCAGTTCCGAATTTCATTATGCGGGCGAATATCCAGCCTGAGGGCAGCGCGACACCGGTTTCGTTCTACGCGCTGCACGCGCCGCCGCCGATGCGCCCGATTACGTTTGCGCAGCGCAACGCCGAGTTGGCTCATGTCGCGGCGCTGATCAACCAGCAGAACAAAAAGCCCACGGATAACGTGATCCTGCTGGGCGACTGGAATATCACGCCCTACTCGCCGTTTTTCGAGCAATTACTGACGGATACGAGGATGAAGAACCAGACGACCACGCCTTATTTCCTGCCGACATGGCCGGCGGAGCTGCCTTCGCTTTTGCAGATTCCCATCGACCATATTTTGCACCGGGGCGGGCTGACGCTGATTGAAAAACGTCGCGGGCCGTCACTGGGGTCGGACCATCACGCGATCGTAGCCGTTTTCAAAATCGAGCATTGAGATTTTAGATGAAGTTCGAGGCGTATCTTTTTGGTTTAAATGCGAAGTGGTATTTATTGGCCACCGGGATTCTGGTCGCTTGTTATGGGCTGTCGCATCTGGCGCGGTGGCACTGGACGCTCGACCTGCTGAGTCATTTTCAGGTGCAGTACGCGTTTTTTGCACTCGTGTTCTTTGCGATCTTCGTCGTTCTGAAAATGCCGCTGGCCGCCCTTGTCATGCTGGCGGTGTTTGCCGGAGCGTTTTACGAAACGCGGGCGCCGCTTGCCCAGCCGTGGCAATTTTCTCCGCCGCAACGAATCGAAACGGATCGGACCGCGCTACGCGTCCTTCATTACAACAAATATTATTCCAACAAGCGGCATGACCAGATCGTTCAGTTTCTTAGAAACGGCGGACAACCCTTTGATGTCGTTTTTCTTATGGAGGTCGAGCCTGACGATGCAAAGATTTTGCGCGAAGCGCTGGCCGACACGTACCCCTATTCCCTTCCGGCGGAGGGGATCGGGCCGGATTTTTCCCTGATCCTTTCGCTTCATGAGCCGCTTTCCACCGAGCACCGGATTGTCGCGCCGGAGCATGTGCGGACGCGCGGGACACGGTTTACGATCCAGCCGGAGGGATTCGCGCAGCCCATCGCGCTTTATACGATTCATACGCGCGTGCCCGTGACCTATTTCGGGCACAAAAAGCGCAATGCGGAGCTGGCGGGGATGGCGCGGTGGATCGCTTCCGACCCCTCGCCCCATAAAATTCTCGCAGGGGATTTCAATATCACGCCCTACTCTCCGTATTTCCACGATTTCGTGCGGGAATCGGGCCTGACCTATCAGACGTACGGGGTGTTTCCGCCGGGGACGTGGGTTTCGTTTTTTACCCTGCCGTTCCTGAAAATCCCCATCGACCACATGATGGCCGGACCGGGGATGCGGCTTCTGGAGCTTACGCCCGGCGCGGCGAAGGGGTCGGACCACCATTCCCTGATCGGGGTTTTTTCTGCTGCGCCGTGAAGGTCTGTGCCGCTATCTTTCCCCTCGTGTTTGGATTAAGCTCAGGGCTATGGAGCTGATCAAAAACAATCTTGCCAATATCCTGACCTGCGCGCGGATGGCCCTGCTGCCGTTTATGATTGCCCTGTTTTACGCCGAAGCATCCTGGGGCGGGTTCGCGGCCTTGCTGTGTTTCATCCTGTACGCGGTTTCGGCGATCACCGATTATTTCGACGGGTACGTGGCGCGGAAATATAATCAGATCACGCCGCTCGGCACGTTTCTTGACCCCATCTCCGACAAGGTGTTCGTCACCAGCCTGCTTTTGCTGCTGGTCGCGTTCGGGCGGGTTGAGGGTTTATGGATACTTCTTGTGCTGCTGATTTTTGCGCGGGAGTTTCTGGTTTCGGGGTTGCGGGAGTTTCTGGGACCGAAGAACATCAAGATGCCCGTGAGTTTTATGGCCAAATGGAAGACCACCGCGCAGATGGTGGCCACGGGGTTCCTGATCCTCGGCCCGCATGCGCCGTATGCGACCGAAATCGGGCTGATTGCCCTTTGCGCCGCCACGCTCCTGACCGTCATAACAGGCGGGCAGTATTTTATGAAAGCGCTTCCGGTGCTGCTTGCGAAGGATGAGCCGTCCGAGGAGCCTTGAGACTCCGGGTTTCGGCAAACGGGCTTTTATAACTTTTATCAACAACTTGCTGGGGATGATTTCGGGGAACGATCTGGACCGTACCGGGGAAATTGCGTAGCCTTTTTTTGTGCTAGGTCTTTATAAACTCGCCCGTCCGGTTCTGTTCAAGCTGGAACCCGAAAAAGCCCACCGGATGACCCTCAAGATCATGAAATCTGGGTTAATGCCGGTGCCGCCGCGAATCAAGGCATCAGAGCTTGAGCAGCAGATTTGGGGACTCACGTTCCCAAACCCTGTCGGCTTGGCCGCCGGGTTCGACAAAAATGCCGAAGTGATCGGCCCCGCCCTGTCTTTGGGATTCGGTTTCACCGAGGTTGGCACGGTGACCCCGCGTCCGCAGGCCGGCAATCCGCCGCCGCGCGTGTTTCGTGACGTCAAGAGCCAGTCCATCATCAACCGCATGGGTTTTCCGAATGAAGGCCTGCGCGTATTCGAGGAAAATTTCGAGCGTTTCAAGCACGAAGAAGTGCCTCCGCCGGGCGTTGTGGGCATCAATATCGGCATGAACAAGGATCAGAAAGATCCCGCGGCGGATTATATCACCCTCATCAAACATTTCGCCAAGAAGGCGGATTACCTGACGGTTAATATCTCGTCCCCCAACACGCCGGGGCTCCGGAATCTTCAGGATGAGGACACGCTGCGCGCGCTGCTGAAACAGCTGATCGCGTCGCTCAATAACGCCGTGGGCGAATACCCCCCGCCGCCGTTGCTGGTCAAGCTGGCGCCCGACCTGACCGAAGAGCAGCAGGAGCAGATCGCAGGCGTCCTGCTGGAGACGGGGGTGAGCGGGATTGTTCTGACCAATACCACCGTTGCGCGCCCCGAGAGTCTGCCGCAGGCGTTCCGCTCTCATCCCGGGGGGCTGAGCGGGCCACATTTGCGCAAGGCTTCAACACAGATTATCCGAAACTTTTACAGACTCACGAAGGGCAAGCTGCCGATCATCGGGGTTGGCGGTGTTTCGAACGGACGCCATGCCTATGAAAAAATCCGAGCCGGGGCCTCGCTTGTGCAGCTCTATACCGGGCTGGTTTATCGCGGGCCGGAGGTCGCCCACTTGATGTGCCAAGAGCTTATGGCTTGTATGCGCAAGGACGGGCTGAGCAATATCAGCCGCGCGATTGGCGCGGATCACCGAAACAATAACGGCGGAGCGGAGAGCGCGGCATGATGAGACCCGAGGGGCGTGTCGGCAGCGAGCGCGAAGAGCCCGTTCAAACCGGGCGGACAGATGCGTTTATGCGCGGCGTTGCCGCGTCTATGTTCCTGATCTGCTGCGTCATGGTCGCGCTTTTGAGTTCTATTTCGGTCGAGCTGGCGCTGTTCGTGTCGTCGGTCATCGTTGTCGGGTGCTTCTTCAACATGACGAACGAGCGCAAGGACGAGATCAGCATGGAGTTCATGGAGACCGTGCGGCATCTTTACCGCCGGGTGAGTGCGCTGGAAGGAACGGTTTCGCAGCACGGCTCCGATATTCAGGGGATGCGCGAGACGATGGAAGAGCAAAGCGCGGAGATCGGGCGGCACACCCCCGCGCGCAAGAGCGTTATGGGCCTTAAGGATACGATCGCCGAAGCCTCCGGCATGGAGCAGATCGTGCCTGCTTTTCTTAAACCAGCGGGCGGTATACCCGCGCCTTCGAACGATTCGCGGGCGCCACAGCCGCCCTCTGCCGAGACACTTCATGTTCGCCGGACCGCACATGTGGTGGCGAACGAGGATTTTTACGCCAACAGCGAGGCGCTGACCGATATGGCGGTGCGGGAATTGCTGCATCACGCCGTACGCAGCCGCCAGATCGACATTTTTCTTCAGCCGATCGTGCGCCTGCCGCAGCGGCAGACGAATTTCTACGAGCTGTTCGCGCGTATCCGGGCGAAGGCGGGCTTATACCTGCCCGCGCAGCGCTATATGGAACTGGCGGTCGAGGAGCGGCTGATGGAGTCCATCGACAATCTGCTGCTGCTTGAATGCCTCAAGGTTTTGCAGGTGAATTACGAGAGCGAAAAAATTTCGACCTACTTCATCAATATCAAGCCGTCTACCCTGCGGAACGCGGATTTCATGGACGACCTTTTGAAGTTCATCGCGCAGAACAAGCGGATGGCGCCCTCTCTCGTCTTCGAGATGAAGCAGGTCGATTTCGACAATCTTTCAAGCGGGGAGCGGCTCATTCTGGATGGCATGACCAAGCTGGGCTGCCGATTCTCTCTGGATCACGTCAACGAACTGCCCGAGGATATCCTGACGCTTTACCAGCGCAACGTGCGGTTCATCAAAATTCCGGCGCGGCGCTTTCTGGGCAAAGACGAAGGCTATGCGGATTTCGCGCATATGGTGCGGCGGAAACGGCGGCTGGAGGTCAACGGGATCGAGGTCATTATCGACCGGGTAGAGAGCGAGCCGGAATTGCTGGAACTTCTGGATTACGAGGTCAATTTCGGGCAGGGATTCCTGTTCGGGCGGCCCGACCTCGAAGGCGTCTATAAATTCCGCAGAAGCGCCTAAAGCGCCGTTTATTTTCAATTCATACGTGACTTTACGCGACGGGGCGCTAGAATAGCCGCGTATCATATTCCGATGTCTTTGACGCGATCTAAAGGTGTTTGCATGAACCGGGTTAATTCTTTTTTCCTTCTTCCCCTTCTGGCTTTTTTGCTGAGCGCGCTGCCGGGCCTTTCCGCGCATGCGGAGGAAAAGGCGCCGAGCGGGCCGCAATACGCCATCGCGCTGCACGGAAAACCCAAATATCCGCCGGATTTCAAGCATCTGGATTACGTTAACCCGGACGCGCCCAAGGGCGGGACGCTTCGGGTCGGCGTGGTGGGTACGTTCGATTCCCTTAATCCGTTTCTTTCCAAGGGGGTTTCAGCCGCCGGCCTGACGAATATGAGAAGCGGCCTCGTCTATGAGAGCCTGATGCAAAACGCCTGGGATGAACCGTTCACGCTGTACGGGATCATCGCCAAGTCGATCGAGATGCCCGAGGACCGGGGCTGGGTAAGGTTCGAGTTGCGCGAGGAAGCGAAGTGGAATGACGGGGTTCCGATTTCCGCCGACGACGTGGTTTGGACGTTCGAGACGCTGACCACCAAGGGCGAGCCGTTCTTCAAGGCTTACTGGGGCGACGTCGAGAGCGTGACGGCGGACGGGCCGAAGACCGTGACCTTCAAATTCAAGGTCAAGGGCAACGCCGAGCTGCCGCTCATCATCGCGGAGATGGCCGTGTTGCCGAAACATTACTGGACCGCCGAAGGGCGAGATTTCGCTGATTCCAGCTCCCTGACGCCGCCGCTGACCAGCGGGCCTTACATGATCGGGAAAATCAACGCGCCGCGCTCGATCGAATATGTGCGCAACCCGAACTGGTGGGGTAAGGACCTGCCGTTTTTCAAGGGGATGAATAATTACGAGCGGATCGTATTCGATTATTATATGGACGAGAAAGTCGCGCATCAGGCGTTTCTTTCGGGTGAGTTCGATTACAAGAACGAGAATAACGAGCATTTATGGCAGACGACTTATGACGTGCCCGCCGTGAAGGACGGGCGCCTTATCAAGGAGTTGATCAACCACACGCGCCCGGCGGGGATGCAGGCCTTCGCCTATAACACGCGGAGGGCGCACTTTGCGGATGTAAAGGTGCGTGAGGCGCTGGCTTATGCCCTGGATTTTGAATGGTCGAACAAGCAGCTCGCGTTCGGGGCTTACACGCGCACGAACAGCTATTTCGCCAATTCGGATCTGGCGTCGTCGGGCCTGCCGAGCGCGGAGGAGCTGAAAATCCTCGAACCGTTCCGGGGGAAAATTCCCGAGGAAGTCTTCACCTCCGAATACAAGGCCCCGGTGACGGACGGGTCGGGCAACGCGCGGGCGAACCTCAAAAAGGCCGCCGATATGCTGGAGGCCGCCGGATATGTGATGGGCCCCGACAAGGTGCGGGTCAAGCAGACGGAGAAGGGCCCGGTGAAGCTGGAGTTCGAGATTCTGCTGAATCAGGTTGCGTTCGAGCGCTGGACGCAGCCTTTCATCCAGAATCTCGCGCGGATCGGCGTGAAGGCGAAGATCCGCACACTGGTTGACGCCGCGCAGTATCAGAACCGCCTCATGGAGTACGATTTCGACATGATCGTGCATACGATCGGGCAATCGGATTCGCCGGGGAACGAGCAGCGCGAATACTGGGGTTCGGACAAGGTCGATATCCCGGGCGCACGTAATCATATGGGGGTCAAGGACCCGGTGGTTGACGAGATCGTTACGCAACTCATCCACGCCACGTCGCGCGAGGATCTGATCACCAAGACGCGGGCGCTGGACCGGGTTTTGCTGTGGAACCATTACGTGATTCCGATGTGGCATTACGATAAGTGGCGCATGGCTTACTGGAAAAAGCTCAAGCGTCCCCAGACGCTCTCAGGTATCGCGCCTCTGGTCGAGCAAACGTGGTGGATCGACCCGGCGGCCCAAGAGGCGGGGACGAAGCCAGCGCCATGACGCAGCCGCGCCTTGCCATCGCCATTCCGGCCCGTTACGGCTCCTCCCGGTTTCCGGGGAAGCCGCTGGCCGAGATCGCGGGGCGCTCCATGCTGGCGCGGGTCGTCGATCTGGCCAAACGCGCGGTGGTGGTGAGCGGCATTGCCGACGTCGCCCTGTTCGTGACCAGCGAGGACAGGCGGATCGCCGCGCATGCGGAAGAACTCGGCGTTACCTGCATTATGACTCCCCCTACGTGCGCCACGGGTTCGGACCGGGTTCTGGCGGCGCTGCGGCAACTCGATCACTGGCCGGATTTCGTTATCAACCTTCAGGGGGACGCGCCGTTCACGCCGCCCGCCGTTTTGCGTACGATGTTCGAGGCGTTCCGCACCAATCCGCGCCACGAGGTCATCACGCCCGCGCAAGTGTTGAGCTGGGGCGATCTGGACCGCCTGCGAAAATCCAAAAAGAAAACGCCGTTCAGCGGCACGACCGTGACGGTGGATCAGTCCGGGCGGGCGCTCTGGTTTTCAAAGACCATTCTCCCCGCCATCCGGGACGAGGATAAGCTGCGCGCGCAATCGCCGCTCTCCCCGGTGCGCCAGCATCTGGGGCTTTACGGTTTCCGCACGGACGTGCTGGAGAAATTCTGTTCCCTGCCCCAAGGGGTTTACGAACAGCTCGAAGGGCTGGAGCAGTTGCGGATGATCGAGAACGGGATTGCCGTTCAGGTCGTCGAGGTCAGTCTGCCCGAGGGGGAACTGCATCCGGGCATCGACACGCCGGAAGACCTCAAGCGGGCCGAAAAATATATCAAGTCCAAGGGCGAGCCGCTGTCATGAGCGCGGCCGTCAAGACCCTGATCGTCGCGCGGCACGGCAATACGTTTGGCCCCGGCGATACCCCGACGCGCGTCGGGGCGCGGACGGACCTTGCGCTGGTCGAGTCGGGTATCCAGCAGGCGCGGCTTCTGGGGACGCACCTGCGGGCGCAGGGGATTTTGCCCGAGGACGTCTATGCCTCCCCCCTCAAACGGACGCAGGAAACCGCGCGAATCGTCCTGAAGGCCTGCGGTCTCGACCTGCGGATCAAGACGCTGGAGATGCTGCGCGAAGTCGATTACGGGCCGGATGAGAACCAGCCCGAGGAGGCCGTCATCGCCCGAATCGGGGCGCAGGCCCTTAAGGACTGGGACGAGCGGGCCGTGGTGCCCCCCGGGTGGCTGGCCGATCCGGCGCGCATGACCGCCGACTGGATCACCCTCTCTCAAGATCTTATAAAATCAAGGAAAAATGTGTTTTTGGCCGTTACGTCGAACGGCGTGGCCCGCTTCGCGCCGCATATCACCGGGGATTTTGAGGGGTTTCGCGCCCGGTTCGACCTGAAGCTCAAAACCGGGGCGTGCGGGGTTTTTAAATATGAGGGCGGGCGCTGGTTTGCGGAACGGTGGAACATCCGGCCCGGCCATTAGGGAAAATAAGGAAAAAATTCCAGAAAAAAGTTTGCCAAGGGGGGGCAAAAAGGAGTAGTTTTAGGGTACGTGAGAGCTAAAAATAGCCCACGATAAAAAATATAAAACAACTGTGATAATAGTTGGGGTTGAATCGAAATGGTACCAGAAGAGATTTACGCCGTCAGTGCGTCTTCTTCAAAGTTTCAATATTCTCATCCGTTGAGCCATTCCACCGTCGATGATGGCGCCTTGCGTGCGCGTCTGGCTTACGACCTTATGTCTTTCATGCGCCGGTCCGACTGCCCCTACTTTCTGAACCCCGACTCGCTGCACGGTTTCGATCCGCACGAGAGCGACGATGAAGTGGATATCCTGATCGTGGACGGGTTTTACAAGGAAGCCGAGATTATGATTTCCGCCCGTCTGGCCGCCAACCCGGACGATGAGAAATCTCAATTCCAGAAGGCGTTCATCACGCATTTGCGCGATCAGTACGCGAAGCTTCTGGTGCGCGAGGAGCGCGTTCTTCGCAACGACCCGTACAATGTGAATGCGCTTGTGAACAAGGGCTTCGCTCTGGCCAACCTCGGCCGCGAGCAGGAGGCGATTTCGGTTTTGGATCAGGCTTTGGCTGTTGATCCCGAAAATCTGCTGGCTTTGGGCAGCAAGGCTTACATCGCCAAGAATCTGGGTCAGGACGAGGTGCGCGAGCGCAGCCTGACCGACGCCTACAACGTCACGGCCCGCCGCCGCATGGCCGAGATGGAACGCCGCGAGGCCGAGATTTTGAAGGATTTCGGAGCGTTCTTCCTTGAGAAGGATGCGCCGTCGGCGTTTGACGAGTTTAATCTGCGCAGCGCAGAGGGTTACACATCCGTCCACTAAATGAGACGGAGATAAACATAACCGCACAAAAAGGCATGGCACACTCCTGAAAAGTGCGTGGACTTGGCAACCATAGCCTCCTATGATCGGGGCTATGGTTTTTTATATCCTCAAACGCCTGCTGCTTATGATCCCGACGATCTTCGGGATCCTTCTCATCAGCTTCGTCATCATCCAGTTCGTGCCCGGCGGGCCGGTCGAGAAGATGATCGCGCAGATTCAGGGGCATGATACCTCCGCCACCGCGCGGTTTTCGGGGGGCGGCGGGGGCGATGTTGCGGGCGCGGGCGGCGCGGGGGCCTCCGCCGGAGCGCATAGCAGCTATCGCGGCGCGCAGGGGCTGGACCCCGAATTCATCAAGGATCTTGAGAAAATGTACGGGTTCGACAAGCCCGCGCACGAGCGTTTCGTCCTCATGGTCGGGAACTACCTGACCTTCAATCTGGGGGAGAGCTATTACCGCGACGTGGACGTGTTCTCGCTGATCCTTGAGAAAATGCCGGTTTCCATCTCGCTGGGGTTCTGGACGCTTTTGATCATCTATACGATCTCCATTCCGCTCGGCATCCGCAAGGCGGTGAAGGACGGTTCCGCGTTCGACGTGTGGACCAGCGCGGTGATTTTCATCGGCTATTCCATCCCCTCCTTCGTTCTGGGGGTTTTGCTGATCGTCCTGTTCGCGGGCGGGGTGTGGGATTTCTTCCCGCTGCGGGGCCTCACCTCCGACAACTGGGACGAATTGAGCCTGACGGGCAAGATTCTGGATTATCTCTGGCATCTTGTGCTGCCCATCACGGCGATGGTGATCGGCGGGTTCGCGGTCAAGACGATGCTGACCAAAAATTCGTTCATGGACGAGATCGGCAAGCAATACGTCCTGACGGCGCGCGCCAAGGGGCTGGAGGAAAACCGGGTTCTGTACGGGCATGTGTTCCGCAACGCCATGCTGATCGTCATCGCCGGGTTTCCGGCGGCGTTCGTGGCGATCTTTTTTACCGGGAACATGCTGATCGAGATTATCTTCTCGCTCGACGGGATGGGGCAGCTCGGATACAAGAGCATCGTGGACCGGGATTATCCGGTCGTGCTTGGCAATCTCTATATTTTCAGCCTGATCGGGCTGGCCGTGCATCTTGTGCGCGATCTCGTTTACGTGTGGGTCGATCCGCGCATCGACTTTACCTCCCAGAAGCACTGAGGTTTCTTTCACGATGCACGAGCGGCAGACGACTCTGGGCGGCTTTGCGGCGATCCTGCTGTGGTCTTTCACGCCGCTTCTGGTCAATCTGACCGCCGAGGTTCCGCCGCTCCTCTATTTATGCCTTGCTAATTGCTGCTCTTTTTCGGTTCTGGCGATGCGCTGGGTGAGGAAGCGCACTAATCCCCTGCCCTATTTCACGGGCAACCCCAAGGTCCTGCTCTGGACGATGTTCGGGCTGGGGTTTCAGTCAATGTGCCTTGTGTATGCCATTCGTATGATTCCCGTCGCGGAGGCAAGCCTCATCAACTATCTCTGGCCGATGCTCACCGTGCTGGCCGTTTCCGCCCTGCCCGGCCATAAATTCCGGCCCGAATATATTCTGGGCGCCCTCATCGGGTTCGGCGGGGCGGCCTTGCTGGTGCTCAAGCCCGGAACGCTGATCCCCGATCTGGCGCCCGGGCATTTCGTGGCGCTCACGGGCGCGGCGGCGTGGGCGGTCTATTCCGCCGGGACGCGGACCATGAAACGGCATCCGGGGGATTTCAACACGGCGGGGTTCCTGTGTAACGCGGCCTTGCTGTTTTTGGCGCATCTGGCGCTTGAGCCGGGCTGGACGTTCGACTGGACGATCGGGTCGCTGATCCTGCTCCAAGGCAGCATTTCGGGGATCGCGTATTTGCTTTGGGATTCCGCCATGAAGCACGGGCATGCACAGATCGTCGGGGTGGCGTCGAACTCCATGCCCGTACTTTCGACAGTCTACCTGATCGCTTTCGGGCAGGTTCTCTTTAACTGGACGATCCTGACCTCGGCTTTCCTCGTTCTGGGGGGGACGCTGATCGCTTCGCAGGAAAAGTTGCGCGCGCTCTTTACGAAACGCGGGCGGACGCTACAATGAGCGGGATCAATTCAAGGGCCTTGTCATGAACCTTACCCCCATCACCCACAGAAGGCTGGCGCAGTTCCGGGCGAACAAGCGCGGGTTTTGGAGCTTCTGGATCTTCATGACGTTCCTGATCGTGGCCTTGGGCGCGGAGTTCGTGGCGAACGACCGTCCGCTTATCGTGCAGACGGGCGGCAAGACCTATTTCCCCGTGCTGTTTTTCTATCCCGAAACCGCGTTCGGCGGGGAGTTTGAAACCGAGGCGGATTACCGCGATTCCTTCGTGCGGGAGCTCATTCAGGGCCCGGACGGGTCGAAGGGCTGGATGCTCTGGCCGCCGATTCCCTACAGCTTCGATACGATCAATTACGAGCTGGCCGCCCCGCCGCCGACGCCGCCGCTGTTCGGGGGAAATCTTCTGGGCACGGACGATCAGGGGCGCGATGTGGCCGCGCGGGTGATTTATGGATTCCGGCTGTCGGTGATGTTCGGGTTGATCCTCACGGTCATCAGCTCGATCATCGGGATCACGGCGGGCGCGATTCAAGGCTATTACGGGGGCATGACGGACCTTGTTATGCAGCGTACTCTTGAAGTCTGGGGCAGCATGCCCAGCCTTTATATCCTCATCATCTTCGCGGCGCTGTTCCCGCCGGGGTTCTGGACGCTTTTGTTCATTTTGCTGCTGTTTTCGTGGCTGTCGCTGGTCGATGTGGTGCGGGCGGAGTTCCTGAGGGCGCGGAATTTCGATTACGTGCGGGCCGCCGCCGCGCTGGGCGTCTCCAACCCGGTCATCATGTGGCGGCACGTTCTGCCCAACGCGATGGTGGCGACGGTGACGCTGATGCCGTTTATTCTGACCTCCTCGATCACCTCCCTCACGGCGCTGGACTTCCTCGGGCTGGGTCTGCCGCCGGGCAGCGCGTCGCTGGGCGAGTTGCTGTTGCAGGGGAAGAATAATCTTTCCGCCCCGTGGCTGGGGTTCACGGCGTTTTTCTCGCTGGCGATCATCCTGATCCTGCTGAACTTCATCGGGGAAGCGGTGCGGGACGCGTTCGACCCCCGCAAGACCGGACTTTAAGAGAGGCCAAGACCGCCATGCCCGTACGCAACGCCATCGCCGACCTTAAAGACGAGTTGACCGAATACCGGCGGCAGATGCACCAAAATCCGCAGACCTCGTTCGAGGAAGCGTTCGCCAGCACGCTGGTCTGCCACAAGCTTTCGGAATGGGATATTCCGTTTGAACGCGGGCTGGGCAAGACGGGCGTCGTGGCCACGCTGCGCGGCTCGAAGCATGATTCCGGGCGCTCCATCGGGCTGCGGGCGGATATGGACGCGCTGGATATTCCAGAGGAAGGTGATAAGGCTTGGCTTTCGCGCATCCCCGGCAAGATGCACGGGTGCGGGCATGACGGGCACACGGCCATGCTTTTGGGCGCGGCGAAATACCTTAAAGACAATCCGCATTTCAACGGGACGGTCCATCTGATCTTCCAGCCCGCCGAGGAAACGGGCGAAGGCGCCAAGGCGATGATGAAGGACGGGCTGTTCGAACGGTTTCCGTGCCATGCCGTATACGGCCTTCATAACTGGCCCTATACGCCGCTGGGGCATGTCGAGGTGAACCGGGCGGCGGCGATGGCGAATGTCGATTGTTTTCGCGTCACCATCACCGGCAAGGGCGGCCATGCCTCCAAGCCGCATACGACCGTGGACCCCATCGTGATCGCGGCGGAGATCATCACCACGCTTCAGACCATCATCAGCCGGGGGAAGGACCCGTTCGAGCCGGCGGTGCTGAGCGTCACCAACATCAACGGCGGGACAGGCGCGTTCAACGTCACCCCCTCCTCCATTACCTTCACGGGCACGGTGCGGACCTATTGCGACACGCTGCGGGAGAAAATCCGCTGCCGGACGCTTGAGATCGCGCAAGGGATCGCGGGCGGGTTCGGCGCGAAGGTGGATTACGAATACGATTTCGTCATCGACGCCACGATCAACGACCGGGAACAGGCGGAATTTTGCGCTTCGGTCGCCTCTTCGGTGGTCGGAGAGGCGCATGTCGATCTCAACGCGCCGCCCTCCATGGGCGGGGAGGATTTCGGCTCCATGCTCAAGGAGCGGCCCGGCGCCTATATCAAGATGGGACAGGCCGTGGCCGGGGAGCCGCTCAACCCCTGCAGCCGGGGCCTGCACAACGCGCACTATGATTTCAACGATGATTTGATCCCGCTGGGCGTCGAATATTGGGTGAAGCTGGTGGAAAGCGCCCTTCCCCTGAAATAGTCCTGCTCCGCTTTCATCGCGGAGGCGCCGAGCGGCTTTTGAAACACGGCGTTTAAAGAAGCTTAAGGAGTCTCGTCATTGCGAGGAGGCCGAAAGGCTGACGAAGCAATCCATCTCTGCGGCTTTGTGGATTGCTTCACCTGCTTGCGCAGGTTCGTAATGACGCTTTCCTAGCCGACTCCGTCATTCCGGCGAAGGCCGGAATCCATGGCGATGGGCTTACTCGGTCCCTGCTTACGCAGGGATGACAAGGGGGAGCACAGGGATGATAATAGGCGGCTCATCGGCGTTATCAGAGGGGTTTAAGGCCTCTATTTCAATAATTCATTGACAAGGGGCGGGGGGATGTGTTTGTGATACGGACATGAACACGATGAATACACCATCGCTGCCACGACGACGACCGCGCTAAGCGCCTGCGGGGGCCTTACCTCGCGTCTGTTTTCCGGAATTTCACCCCTTTAGAAGTACGCACCGCCTGAGCCGGACAGGAATTTAGAATTTTCCAAAGATAACCGATTGCAGGCCCCCCCGTTTTTGGGCATGGTTAAGGCTCTGCCAGAGCCGGGGCAAGAATTTGGAAACAAAGGATAATTACAAACAAAAACCGCTTACAACCGGACGAATTCGAAAGACACCGTTATGAAGAAAATCGCACTCGATAAAATCTGCTCCGTTACCAAGAACCTCGCGCTCAAGCATGTCGAGACGATCATCGACAAGCCGACCGTGCAGCTGCCCTGTACGATGGGGACGGTTTTGGCCGCCGAGGTGCTGGAGGATAAATCCATCTATAACGAGATCGAGCTGCCTTCGGGGCGGATGTCGAAGATCAAGAAGGGCGACATTCTCGCCGTCGCGCTGGGCCAGCGGATGGCGCTTAAAGGATTCGTCGGGCGGCTGCCCTCCTCCCTGCGGCCCGGAGATGTCATCCACCTGCTGAATTTCGGCGGCGTGGCCGGGGAGTGTATGGGCGCGAACGTGAAGGAGGTCGGCGACCCCCTGCGGATTCGCGTGCATGGCGCGATTACGCGCAAGGGCGAGATTTTGAATATCGGGCAGAAGGCCTTGTTCGCGCCGAAGAAAAAGATGAAGAGCGAGATTCCCCTCATCATCACCACGGGTACGAGCATGGATAGCGGCAAGACGACCGTGGCGATCGAAGTGGTCAAGACCCTGACGCGGATGGGCATGAAGCTGGCGGGCGCGAAGCTGACGGGCGTGGCGGCGATGCGTGATCTCTACAAGATGCAGGATTACGGCATTTATAATGCCGTTTCGTTCGTCGATGCGGGGATCACCTCCACCGCCAACATCCCTGACGAGATGGTGAAGGATGTCGTGCGGGGCGCTCTGGATTATCTGAGCGAGGACGAGCCGGACGCGATCATGATCGAGTTCGGTGACGGGCTGATGGGGCGGTATGGGGTCAACGCCGTGCTGAACATGCCCGAGATTCAAAAGAACGTGCGGCTTCATATCGGCTGCGCGAGCGACCCCGTGGGGGCCATCGGTCTGGCGCGGGAATGCAAGCGGATAGGGATTCCGATTGATGTCATCAGCGGCCCCGTGACCGACAATCAGGTCGGCAAGACGATAGTGAAAGAAGAACTGGGCGTTCTGGTTTACAACGCCTTTAACCCCACCAGCGAGTGGATTGATGTGGTGATATCGAGATGGCTCAGAGACTCAAAGCTTCCATTGTCGGCGTAACGGGCTATACGGGCCTTGAACTTTTACGGATGCTGATCGCGCACCCGCAGGTGGACATTGCCTATCTGACCTCGCGGCAGAACCCGAACACGCCCATCGGCGATCTGTATCCGCATCTTTCGCACCTAAAGCTCAACGTGACCGATACGGACCATGAGACGGTGGCGAAAGAAAGCGACGTGGTCTTCCTCGCCCTGCCCCACAAGACGGCGCAGGATACGGTGGCGGCGATGCACGGGAAGACGAAGATCATCGACATGTCGGCGGATTTCCGGCTGGACGATGCAAAAACCTATGAAAAATATTACGCAACGCCGCATGTCTACCCGGATCTATTGAAAGAGGCTGTTTACGGCGCGCCGGAGATTTACCGGGAGCAGATCAAAAAGGCCGGGATCGTGGCAAACCCGGGATGTTTCGCGTTGCTCGCGCAGCTCATGCTGCTGCCCTATGCCGGGCAGATCGAGAGCGTCGATATCATGGCGATCACGGGTTCGAGCGGATCGGGCAAGTCGCCCGGCGAGGGAACGCATCACCCGGTGCGCAACCATAATCTCAAGAGTTATAACATCAATATCCACCGACATATCCCCGAGATTATCCGCACGGCGAAGATCACGGAGGGACAGCTGAACTTCGTGCCGACCTCGGGGCCGTTCACGCGCGGGATTTTCGCCACCGCCTTCGTGCGGACGAAGGCCGGCGCCGCCCTGCCCTGCGCCGCCGAGATTTACGAATCCCACCCGTTCGTGCGGGTGATGGAGGATGTCGCTCTGGCGAATATCGTCGGGTCGAATTTCTGCGACCTCAGCTATAAAAAAGTTTCGGACGGGAATTATATCGTACAGGGCGCGCTGGACAATCTCGTGAAGGGCGCAGCGGGGTGCGCGGTGCAGAACATGAATCTGATGTTCGGGCTGGAGGAGACTCTGGGCCTTTCCGTTCTCGCCCCGGTTTACCCGTAGGAGGCCATGATGGATCTGAAAATCATCGGCGAGCATGAAGAGAAGACCATCGCGCAGATGAAAAACTGCGTCAATTATGGCGGGATCAAAGGCGTTCTATGCGCGGACGGGCATCTGGGCTACGCGCAGCCCGTGGGGGGCGTCGTGGCTTACCGCGACGCGGTTTCGATCTCCGGCGTGGGTTTCGATATCGCCTGCGGCAACATGGCGGTCAAGCTTCCGGTAAAATATGACGAGATCGCGCACAGGCTGGATGAAATCGGACTGGCGATCGCCAAGAATATTTCCTTTGGCGTGGGGCGTTCGAACAAGACTTCCGTCGAGGCGGAGTGCCTTGATGAGGACGACGCATGGACCATCGACGTGGTGGGCGATCTGCGCGACATGGCGGCGGCGCAGCTCGGCACCGTGGGTTCGGGCAATCATTATGTCGATGTGTTCAAAGACGAGCAGGATTTTGTCTGGATCGGCTTGCATTTCGGCTCGCGCGGGCTGGGGCATAAATCCACCACGCATTTCTTGAAGGCCGCAGGCGGCAAGGACGGGATGCTGGTCGATCCGTGCGTCGTTGACCTTAAATCCGACCTCGGGCAGCAATACCTGAAAGCCATGCGGCTGGGCGGGCGGTATGCGTATGCGGGCCGGGAATGGGTGTGCGACGAGGTTTCGCGGATCATTCAGGGTTCGACCGAGCGGCTTGCCGAGGTGCACAACCACCATAATTTCGCGTTCGAGGAAGAGCATGACGGCGAGACGCTGTTCGTCGTGCGCAAAGGCTCCACGCCCGCCTTCCCGGGGCAGAAATGCTTCGTGGGCGGGTCGATGGGCGATATTTCCGTGATCCTTGAAGGTCAGGATACGCCGGAGGCGAAGGAGAATCTTTATTCCACCATTCACGGCGCGGGGCGCGTGATGTCGCGGACCGAGGCGGCGGGCAAGAGCGTCTGGAAAAAGGGCCAGAAGGTCAAAATCTCCGAGGGCAAAATCAACGAAGGCGAGATGCGGAAAAGCATCGCCGCGCAGGGCGTGCGGCTTTACGGCGGCGGCGCGGACGAGTCGCCGGAGGTGTACCGCAAGCTTGACGACGTGCTGGCCTATCACACGGACAGCGTGAAGGTTTTGCATCGCCTGACCCCGATCATCGTGGCGATGGCGGGCGCGGACGAATTCGACCCGTATAAAGATTAACGCAAGGACCAAAAGGAGCCTTTCAACATGGCCAAGAAAAAGAAACCCTTACCGGATTTTTTCATCAACGCGTTCTATGAGAGCAAGTTTCGCGACAATCTGTTCATCGTGAAGGCGAGCGGCGCGGTGATCGAGAACCCGAATGCTCTGGATAATTTGCTGGCGAACATCCGCTCGCTCACGGTTCATGGGGTCAAGGTCATTCTGATCTACGGGCATGGCGGGCTGGTCGATAAGGCCGTGGAGGCGCGCGGGATCGGGACCAAGCGGCAGGACGGTCGGCGCGTGACGGATGCCGCGACGATGGGAATCCTGCGCGAGGTGGTGGGCGGCGATCTCTCCCTTCGCGTCTATCAGGGGATGTTTAAAAATAACCTTGAGGGGATGGCGCTGAACGCCGTTCCGGCGGACTGGATGCGCGTCGAGCTGCGCCCCAAAAAGCCCGTCGATTTCGGGTTCGTGGGCGATATCAAGGACGTGCACAAGCGGCCCATCAACCGCCTGTTGCGCGTGACCAACTTCATCGCCTGCCCGTGCCTGACCATGAGCCGGGAGGGGCATCTGGTGAATATCAACGCGGACTCGGTTTCCACAGAACTCGCCATCGGAACGGGCGCGCACAAGCTGATCTTCCTGAGCGATGTGGACGGGGTGAAGGTGAACGGCAAGACGGCCTTTATGATCACCTCCAAGCAGATCGCGCAATACATCAAGGACGGCACCGTGACGGGCGGGATGAAGGTCAAGCTTGAGAATTGCCTGCGCGCGCTGGAGGGAGGCGTCAAGCGCATCCACCTTATTAACGGGTTGCGCGAGGACGCGCTTTACAAGGAGATTTACGAGTCGGTCAGCCCCGGCACCATGGTGCTGCCCGAGGAGGAGCGGCAGAGCTACCTCAACGAAGTCGAGGTGCAGAAGATGATTGAGGCGAGGAAGTGAGCCTGCAATTCTTGAACCCGTGGATCGGACGGATGAACCGGCAGCAATTCCTCGCCGGGGCGTTTATCTGCGGGGGGGCGATGTATCTGGGCACTGAGTATATTCCCGAGCCTGCGCTCGTCGTCGTTTTCAACTTTTTCTTCGGTTTTATGCTTTTTATCTTCGTGTTTCGGCGGCTGTCTGACCAGCAAAATGATGGGATTGCGCATATTCTTGACCGCCACTCTATTGGCTTCACGCCTCAAGATACGGCAAATGCCACTTATAAAGCGATCTTCATACCGCTTTTGATCGCGCGGGGCTCTTCAGGGATGGATCCGGTCTTGGCCTGCGTCCTGATGATTATGATCGGGGCGCCCCTTGCCATTTTATTTATGTACATGGCGATTCCTGCGCTCATTATTTTAGGGATTTTCATTTTTTTCATCTTTATGGCTGCTGGGAATCCCGAGTCCAACGCCTACGGCTATCCGCCCGTCGGGATGGATTTCCGCACCACCATTCCGGCCACCTATCCCGATGCTCTGGCGGAGCAGTTCGATGCGCGCGAGCGGGAGTTGCAGGAGCAGCTTGAGCGGGTCAAAGCCACGCGGAAGGCCAAGACGAGCGATTCCTCGCACTATGTCGATTTTCGGGGGCGGGCGTGATGTGGGCGCTTCTTGATATACGGACCGGGCGGATTGGCAGACTGCATTTCGTGGTCTTGGAGTTTCTTACTAATGTTTTGTACAAGGTGCATTTTTTGCTCGCTATGGGATTTTATCATAGTGTGACTTCGGATAAGGCGTTTAACCCTTATTACTTTGCTGTGGTCTGTTCCTTGCCCTTTCTTTATGTTCATGCGCTTGTTCATGTTCGGCGTTTTCGAGATAGCGGAATTACAGCGTGGGCTGCGCTGCTTGGTGTCGCCGGCCAAGCTTTGATTGACGCACTTACTATCTATGCTTTGATGAGCAAATCAGACGGGCTTTCCAAATGGGAAATTAAGAAGGCTTTACAAGGATTAGGAATAGAGCCGCTTATATATCTATTTGGCTTTTTGGGTATAATTTACTATCTCGTTCTTATTTTCGCACGTTCATCAACCGGAACCCAAGAGTTCAAGGGGAGAGGGTGATGTGGGCGCTTCTTGATATACGGACCGGGCGGGCGAACAGAGTTCAGTTTTATGTTGTTTTCCTTGTGTGCGGCCCCGTGCTGTTTACCCTGCCGCTGGATCATGTTTATTTCAGCGTTCCTGTAGTCTGCGTTCTTTCGTATGTGCTTGTTCTTGTGTGGGTGCGTCGGTATCGCGACACGCGCTCCGGCCCGGAGGGGAAAAACCCTCTTTTGGCCGCTCTGGGAGCGGTGGGCCTGCTGATCGGCGCTTTGCCCATATTGGCCGTTCTTATTGTTTTATCTGCTGTTTTGAGAAGCAGGGGCTATGCAGCAAGGAAATTTTTCGGTGCGATTATGCAGGGCTTTGCCGAAGACGTTCTCGACCCTCTAGTTGACGTTCTTTTTAAAGGCAGCGCCCCGGCCTTCACCCTTTACGGATTGCCGCCGCGCGGGCTCAATTTCCTGACGATGACGTATGAGACTTATCCTGAGAATCTGAAAAAGCGGGCTTCGAAGGATGCCCGGGCGCATGAAGCGGAGGCCGAGAGACAGAACGAGGAAGAGTCCGAAGGCGTCGAGGCGCTTGTGGCGCGGCAGGCCGGAAAGGCCGCCCGGAGAAAGCGCTATCTTTTCACGGAGGAATACAATGTGGACGATGTATGATACCCGACGACGACGACCGATCCTCATGCCCCGGAACACGATTTAACATTAGGAAAAACTATAGGAATAACGATTATGACACACCCCAACGCTCAAGAGATTATCGAGAAGACCAAGGCCCTTCTGGTCAGCACGTATGACGCGCAGCCGGTGGTTCTGGACCGTGGTGAGGGCTGCTATGCCTATGACACGGACGGGAAGAAGTATCTGGATTTCGCGGCGGGCATTGCCGTGGCCTCGCTGGGGCATGCGCATCCGGCGATCATCAAGACACTCAAGCATCAGGCCGCGCGTCTGATGGCGTGTCAGGCGTCCTACGCCACGCAGGAGAAGCTGGAAGCCGCGCAGATCATGGTCGATCATTCCTGTTTCGACCAGATTTATTTCTGCAACAGCGGGACGGAGGCCGTGGAGGCCGCCCTCAAATGCGCACGCAAATGGGCTTATGATGCCAAGGGGCCGCACTGCTATGAGATCATCGCGTTTCGGAACAGCTTTCACGGGCGGACTTACGGTTCGGCCAGCGTGACGGAAAAGCGGATGAGCCAGCCCTATTTCGGGCCGTATCTCGAAGGCGTGCATTTCGCGAAGTTCAACGATCTGGAATCGGTCAAGCCGCTGATCTCCGAGAAGACGGCGGCGATCATCGTCGAGCCGGTGCAGGGCGAAGGCGGGCTTGCGGCGGCGGAGCCCGCGTTCCTGATGGGGCTGCGGAAGCTCTGCGACCAGCATAATATCTGCCTGATCTTCGATGAGGTGCAGGCGGGGTTTGGGCGGCTGGGCACCTTTAACGCCTATGAGGCGTTTTCGTGCTGTCCTGAGTGCGTGGAGACGGGCAAGCCGATGCCGCGCAAGGCCAAGCCGATCGAGCCGGATATCGCGGCGTGGGCCAAGGGCATGGGCGGCGGGTTCCCGGTGGGCGCGATGGCGGCCAAGCGGAAATTCGGATCGGCCATCGTGGTCGGCACGCACGGCACGACGTACGGGGGCAACCCTCTGGCCTGCGCCGTGGCGGCGACCGTCATGAAACAAATGCTCAAGCGCGGGTTCATGGCGAACGTGCAGAAGGTATCGGCGGTGATGTTCGAGGGGCTGAAGCAGATTCAGCGCGAGTCCAACAAGATCACGGATATCAAGGGCAAGGGCCTGATGATCGGGGTGGACACGAACACCAAGTGCACGGAGCTTCTCAAGGCGTTGCAGAAAAACGGGCTGATGGCGACCAAGGCGGGCGATAATACGCTGCGGCTGACCCCTCCCCTCATCTTGAAAGAGGAGCAGGCGCACGAGGCTCTGGGCATTATCGGCAAGACGCTCAAGGAGATGGGTTAGGTTTGATGAACCACAACGCGCATAGTGGCCGTTTCGTCATTGCGAGGAGGTTTTTAGACCGACGAAGCAATCCCGCTCGTTTACATTCGTGGATTGCTTCACCCGCTGCGCGGGTTCGCAATGACGGGTTTTTGGCTCTCGCCGTGCGCGTTGTGTTCGTTGTGTTTAAAAATTTTATAAGGAAACCGACATGAGTATCAGGCATTTTATCAATCTTCCCGATATCGGGGCGGAGACGCTCAAGGGGATTTTGAAACAGGCGCATTCGCTGAAGGCGGAGAAGTTCAACCCGCCGCAGATCCTTGAGGGGCTGTCGCTCGCGATGGTGTTCGACAAGCGCTCCACGCGGACGCGCATTTCCTTCGAGGTCGCGATGAAGCAGCTCGGCGGGCATACGATCGTCATGAGCATGGGCGAGATGCAGATCGCGGGGTCGGAGACGATCGAGGATACGTCAAAGGTGCTTTCGCGCTTCGTGGACGCCGTGATGCTGCGGATGAGCAGCCACGAGAATATGGAGGAGCTGGCGCGCTGGGCCTCCATTCCGATCATCAACGGGATGACGAACGAGTCGCACCCGTGCCAGATCATGGCGGATCTGCTGACCATCGAGGAAAAGCTCGGCAACGTCGAGGGCAAGAAAATCGCGTGGTTCGGCGATTACAACAACGTGTGCAAGACGTTCGAACAGGCCGCGCCTTTGTTCGGGTTCGATCTTGCGATCTCCACCCCGCCGGACCTGCAACCCGCCAAGCCGGGGCCGCGCACGACCTATCACGAGGATGCTAAGAGTGCAGCAAAGGGCGCGGATGTCATCGTGACCGACACGTGGGTTTCCATGGGGCAGGAAGGCAAGGCGATCGACAAGTTCATGCCCTATCAGGTCAATTCCGCGCTGATGGCGCAGGCGAAGGAGCACGCGATCTTCATGCACTGCATGCCCATCCATCAGAACGAGGAAGTCACACAGGACGTTCTGAAAACCAAGGCCAGCGTGATTTACGACGAGGCGGAAAACCGCCTGCACGCGCAGAAGGCGATCCTCGCGTGGTGTCTTGAGGAGGCCGGGGTCAGGGTCCGGAAGCGGGGTTGAGGCGGATGCGCGGTGGTTTGAAATTTTTGCCGATATTTGTTGCGATCTTTCTCTTGGCTTTCGAGTCTCATGCCATCGCTTGCAGTGTGCAAAAGGAACGAGAAGAATTTTTTGTGCTGTCGAAAAAAGATAAAGGGGATAAATGCGCTTCCGTAGAGGTTCATTTTCTTAAAGAAATACCTTCGCGCGAAGATTGGGTGTGGTCAAATCCTTGGGTCACTTTTGAAGCTCAAAACATGCACTTTAATTTAGATATTTTTGGCGGCGGACAAAATAAAGCAGGTTACTCTTACGTCGGATTTTGTTTGCCCGAAAATATGCTTAAAGACAGTGTTGTAACCATTACCTATGAAGAGTATCCGACGAAAAAGCCGAAACCTAATAAAGAGGGAATCACGATGTATGAAGTGTCCTTCTGTAATCATAGTATCGTCATCGACAATCTCGACGAACTCATAGCCCAAAAGAAATAATTTTTTTAAGGCGCCTGCGTCAGGGCAGGCGTGGCGTCGATGGTCGAGCCGGCGTCGAGGGTTCTTTCGCCCGCCACCAGGCCCGCCGCGTTGCCCCACCAGTTGTTTTCGGCCTTGAGCTGGTCGCCGTCGATATCGACGCGAATGTCCGTTCCGCCGTTCGTGTGGATGCTGTTATTCCCCTCCGAGCCGAGCGTGCCGCCGCCGAAATCCACGATCATGTTCTGTCCGGCCTCGTCGTCGTCGAGATACGCGCCGTGGATCGTGTTGCCGGTTGCGATATTGCGCGAGAAGTTTACGGTCAGGCCGCCGGTGAGCTGGCGCAGGAGAAAGCCGTAGGTGGTGTTTCCGGTGGCCTCGTTATCGGTGACGGTGAAGACATCCATGCCCGTGCCTTCGGAGCGCAGGGCGAAGCCGGACTGGCCGTTAGTCTCCGCGATATTGCCCCGGAAGGTCGTGGTCTGGGCGAAGCTGTCGCGCGAGGATGAGCGATAGCCGTCGTTGCCGTTGCCGTTCATCGTGTTGTCCTCGATCAGGATGGTTCCGGTTCCGTTGCCCTGCAAGAACACATAAAGCCCCTGCTGCACGTTGTCACTGAAGGTGCTGGCGGTGACGCTCAGATCAAGGTTCGCGCCGCCGAAGGTGCGGATATCCGAGCCGCGTACGCCGTTATTGATCGAGGTCACATCGTCCATCGCGAAGGTGAAGTCGCCCGGCACGGCGAAGTTTCCGAAAATTCCGGTCTGGGTCGCGCCGTCCACGGTCACGCCCGCGATCTTGACGTTATTGGCCGTGACGGTGATGCCGTTGCCCGCCAAATTCGTGTTGGTGATGACGGGGTCGGCCCCGGCGGCGGCGATCAGGGCCGATTGCGGAGCGCGGCCGTTGGCGGTTGCGAATCTTTCCGCGTCATAGACGAAATCCACCCCGCTGCCGATCAGTTGCTGGCCGGTCTTGTTCATGAGAAACCCGGTGCTTTGGCCCGCCGTGGTTCCGTCGCCCCGATGCAGGTAGATGATATCATGCGCGGCGGAGGCGGCCTGCGCCGCCGCCAGAGTGTTGAAGGGGTTTTCGGCGCTGCCGTCCCCTCCTCCGGGCGCGGTGTTATCGACATGCAGAATGGTTTGCCGCAGCCCTGTCGCGCGGTTGAGAACGACGATATTCTCGCCGCTCTCGATTTGCTCGGTGCCTGTCACGATGTCGATATCGCGTTCGGGGGATTCATCCATGCGGGCGCGGAGCCCCTCTGCGCGGTAGCTTTTTTTCTTGCCGAAGGGAAAGCGCAGCGTAGCTTCCAGAAAGCCCTGCGAGCCGCGTTCTCCGTCGCGCTGGAACCGCGCGCCGATTTGAATGTCGCTGGTGATATCCGCCGCGACGCGGGTTTTCCATCCGGCCGTGGGGTCGGTATCGTCGCCGTCGAAATAATATCCGCCGCCGTAAACGCGCAGCGCGTCTGTATGCTCCGCAACCCAAGCGGACACGCCGCCGACCTCCCAACCGACTTCCGCATCCACGCCGCCCTGCGATTCCTCCAGCACGGTGCCGTTCGTCTGGACCACGAGGCCCGTTCCGGTGAAGGACGCGCCCGCCCCCTCGCCGTCCGCGACCTCGTGAAGCTCGTCGCCTGAGAGCGGGATGTAGCCGTTCACGCGCAGATCCCAGTCGCGGGCCAACCATTCGCCGCCGATCGTGACCTGATTGAAGCGGGAGTCGAAATCGGTGATGCGGTGGTCGAACCAGATCGCGGCGCCCGCTACGCCTTGGCCTAAAACCGGGGCCTCGACGATGCGGCGGTATCCGATTCCGACGTTGCCTTCCTTGTTGTCCTCGCTGTCGGCCATCATGCGGAGATCGCCATAGATGACCGCGCGTTCGTTTTGCGAGAGGGGAATCCAGAATTCGGTCATGGTGATGGTGCGTTCCGTTCCGGGGCGGACGTTCAATTCCGCGCGCGGCTGCAACGCCTCTTGCGCCATTGCGGGCGCAGGCAGAATCAGGGCGGTTGTCAGAAGGAGCGAAAATCTATGAGCCATCAAATCACTTTAATTTTAATAAAATTGATTTTAACGGCGGTTCGCTTAACAAGTATTTAATGAAAACAATGATTTACGGTTCTATCCTTGGTTGCCCTAATTGATCTTTTCTTTTTTGTTTCAGACCTTTAAGTATATTTATCAGGAGGATTTTTTAGCTTATGCCCCCGTCAGACAGCCTTGTGCGCGAGGATTTGCATGGACGCACCGTCATCCGGCGGGCGCTGGTCTGGTTTGGCCTGTTTCTCGTTTTCCTTGGCGCGGGCGGGTATTGGGAATGGTTTCTGGAGCTTTACGGCTACACGCTTGAGGGGGAGCATTTCGCCTCGCGTTTCTTTGTTTTGTCCGCGCTTCTGGCGTGTCAGGCCTATCTTCATATGCGCCACAGGATCGCGTACGAGTCCTTTGCCGTCAGCTTTTTCATGTACCTGGCGGTCTTCGGCGGACTGACCCTGCTTCTGCCCTACCGTGACGACAGTCTGGATTTTATGGTCGAGCCCGACAAGCCAAAATTTCTTCAGAACCTCATAGAATTCATCCCCGCCGAGTGTCGGCCTTATATCAACTTGAGCGGCGCGGTGCAGTCGAAATGCCCCATCGAGTCCGTGAATCTTTTGTGGTTTTTTATGCTCGGGCTGCCTTATGAGATTCTGGGCATCAACGGTCTGGGCGCGGATTTTTTCACCGGTCTGACGTTTCTGAGCGAAGACCGCTCGGCGATGCTCGGATTTTTCTTTTTGCTGCGGCCCCTTCCGTTCGTTTTTCTTTTTGTCGCGGCAATGGTCACTCTGCTGCGTATTTCCATTTATGCGGCGTTACGATGGGGCGGCGCGATCGTCTTTCTGTTTTTCTATCACGGCTATATGGGCGGCGGGGCGTTCGCCTTTTAAAGACCAAGGCGCTTTAAAATCGTCTGCGCGATCACGGAGTCTTCGTCCCACATGGCGGTGCACATGGCGCGGTGAGAGAGGCCGGGAACCACTGTGGTTCGGGCCTCGTTGCCGGATTTCAGAAGTGCGGATTCCAGTGCACGGCTTTGCTCCACCGCGTCGGGGCGCTTGGAGGTCACGAAAATCTCGAAGGGCGGTAGCCTGCCCCCGCCCGCCTGCGCGGCGTGGATTGTGGGCGAGGCGTCTTTTAAAACGGCTTCGTCGGACCCGAAGGCCTTTTGGTGCATCTTTTTCTGGCGGCGCACGGCGAGGCCGTAAGGGGAGACCGTCAGATCGAAGCTGGCGGTGTCGGAGGGGATGACGGCGCGGAACATATTCGGGCGCAGGCCATGTTTTTTGAGCAAGGCGGGGTGCGTGCCGATCAGGGCCACGAGATGCGCACCCGCCGAATGACCGGAGAGGACGATGCGTTTATGATCGCCGCCATGCTCGCCGATATGGGTATGCACCCATTTGACCGCCGCCGCGAGATCCTCGGCAAAGCCGGGGTATTTGGTCTTCGGCGCGAGGCGGTAATTGAGCGAGACCAGAATGGCCCCCCTTTGCGCATAGAACGGCCCCATCTTGACGGCCATGCGCTTGTCGCCGTGGCTCCAGCCGCCGCCGTGGACGAAGATATGGACCGGGAACGGCCCCTTGCCATCCGCCGGCATATAGAGATCCAGCGTATGCGCGGGGTCGGCAGACCCCTTGATATAGGGGATGTCCTTGATGATTTTTGGGCCCGATTCCTGCGCGTATGAGGGGGCCAAAAGGCTTAGAAACGCGCATAAAAAAGCCGCCAGCGCATAAAAAAAGGATTTCACTTTGTCTCTCCGGGGGGCTAAAAGCTTATGGATATTGTATTTAAGGAGCGCGGCATGAGCAAAGGCAAAATCGTTCTCGCCTATTCGGGCGGGCTGGACACCTCGGTTATCCTGAAATGGCTGATCGAACAGGGATACGAGGTCATCGCCTTTATCGCCAATGTGGGGCAGGACGAGGATTTCAAGGCCGCCGAGGCTAAGGCGCTCAAGGTCGGGGCCAGCAAGGTCTATATCGAGGATCTGCGCGAGGAGTTCGTCACCGATTATATCTTTCCTACCTTTAAATCGCAGGCGGTTTATGAGGGGCGGTACCTGCTGGGTACGTCTGTTGCCCGGCCCATCATCGCCAAGCATCAGATCCGCATCGCCGAGAAGGAAAACGCCGAATATGTCGCGCACGGGGCGACCGGAAAGGGCAACGATCAGGTGCGGTTCGAGCTGACCTATTACGCGCTTAAGCCCGATATCAAGGTCATCGCGCCTTGGAAGATGCCGGAGTTCCTGACCCGTTTCAAGGGGCGCACGGATATGCTGAACTATGCCGACCAGTACGGGATTCCCGTTACGGCGACGCGCAAGAAGCCTTATTCCGAGGACGATAATCTTTTGCATATCTCGCACGAGGCGGGGATTCTGGAAGATCCCGGCGCGGCGTGCGACGAGGAGATCTATTCCCGCACGTCCCACCCCGACCAGTGGCCGGACAAGGCGGAGACGATCGTTCTGACGTTCGATCAGGGGATTCCGGTCAAGGTCGAGAATAAAGACGACGGCACCAAAAAGACGGGCGCGCTGGAGCTGTTCATGTACTTGAATACCGTCGGCAGCCGCCACGGGATCGGGCGGATGGACATGGTGGAGAACCGCTTTGTCGGCATCAAGTCGCGCGGCGTTTATGAGACGCCGGGCGGGGAAATCCTGCGTCAGGCGCACCGCGACCTCGAAGGCCTTACGATGGACCGCGAGGTGATGAAGCTGCGCGATATGATGGCGCTTAAAGTCGCCGAGCTGATTTATAACGGGTTCTGGTTCGCGCCGGAGTTCGAGCTTCTGATGCATTTCATGGACAAGGCGCAGGAGCCGGTGAACGGCGCGGTGACGGTGCAGCTCTTCAAGGGCCGGGCATACCCGGTTTCCCGCACCTCGCCCAACGCGCTGTACGATCCGCTGCAATCCTCCATGGATGAGGAAGGCGGATACGATCAAACCGACGCTCAAGGGTTCATCCGCATCAATGCCGTGCGCCTGCGGAACAATACCAACGTGCGCAAGAAGGCCGGGAAAAAGGGCAGCAAGGCGGCTTGATTAAAGCCTGAATAGGCCGGGCAATGGGAAGCGAGCTACTCAAATTATGGCTTATCGTTTGTTTATCTCTGGTTTTTATCGTTCTCTCTATTCGGTATGAAGAAAGAAAGAAAAAAAAATTTCTAGAAAAGCTATTCGAGGGGCGCACGTCTCTTAGCAAGGAAGAATTCTATAGAGCATTTTACAGCTAAACAGATGTTCCAAAGGATTTGGTTATTAAAGTTATACAATTTCTAGAGGATTACCTAGACTGCGACTTCTCTCGGATTCTGCCCTCAGACAGTTTTTCATCGAACCTTCAGTTTTTTCTGCATGAGGATGAATGGGCTGGTGTTGAAATTGAGAGGTCTTTGGAAATGGATTTTTCCATCCAGATTTCGGAAGATGAGGCGAATAACGCCCACACGATTGACGACCTGATCAGACTGGTCTGGACAAAAGTTCAGGCGGCTTGATCTTTTCTTGAAATATCAAGTCCTTTCATAGGCTTGCCTGTTTCTGGTTCCCCTTCCCGCCTCTATGCGGTAAAATTTGGGGGTCGGGAGGTGTTTAGCCGTGACTGCCGGTTTTATTCAAAATGGACCCCTGAGTTACAAGAATCTGCTCAATCAACGGGTCGAGGACAAGTTCGCGCGCACCACGCGCAGGCTGGCGCTTGAGCTGGATATCCTGCGCCGCCGCGATCTCGATCTGGAGCTGAGCCGCGTTCTCTCGGGCGCTCCGTCCAAGACCGCCACGCCCGCGCAGAACGATTTCATCGCCCAAAGCATCAAAAAGATTCTCGATATCCGCAAGCGTCTGGGCATTGAGG
>JAANMX010001068.1_pt1 | contig 32803 bp, 9 predicted proteins | sample 7279681 | NCBI WGS metagenome assembly JAANMX01 (sample SAMN14094542, study PRJNA606508) | bioreactor metagenome | isolation source: A lab-scale SPAN reactor treating ammonium-rich wastewater day 351 | place: Ireland: Galway | collected 2018-01-01 | reverse complement strand
CCGAAAAATTAATGACCTCGTTCTGGGCTGTAACAGGAAGGTTCCAGTCGAGTGCCAAGTGAAAACGTGGATACTTATTTCTTCGGAACAGCCTTACTGGTAGTACAATAGCACCAGCCGACAGGAATAACAAAATCGACCTGCTGGCTGCAATGCTCTATCGGATGTTGGGTTTTTCTGGCGGAAGGAATGTAGGAGGTCTCTGCGTTTTACGCCAGAAGAACCCAACCCGCTGACGGGCAGCGCTCATCCCCCAATTAGGCCAAAACCGGTTGGGCGGCGCGGGCGAGGTTGACGGTGACACTGGTCAGTTCCTCCGTCGCCAGAGTGCGCCCGGCAAAGAGAATTTCCAAACCCAGGGGCACGCCCTCGCTGTCCACATCGACGAAGATATATTGCCCGACGGTCAGCGTATCGTCAACATCACCTGCGCGAAGCTGGACATATACGGCATCAGCCTGGGGATCGTAGTCGATTTGCATTTGTTGACCTCAGTTTCTGTCACGCGGGCATCGCTACTACCTGTACCCGAAGTTCCTCTTTGACCACCTGGCGACCGGCTTGCAACATTCGGTCAATGGCGTCGAGGGTCGTTGCGTGGTAAGTAATTGTCCGTAAACAATTTGGGTGCGCTGATTCCGGGAATCGGCCAGACCTATAGGGAAATTTGAGAACTTGTGTGGCCGATTCTCGGAATCGTGCCGACAAAACCGCACTCATCCTGGAGGAGACGCGGGGAGCGCATCTGATAACCGACAATCGGCTGGGCAGTCACCTGGGCAATTACAACGGGCAAATTGCCATGCGCCGCACGCACACGCAGGGCCAACGCTCGCATATCGACGTCGGAATCCAATACGTCGTCGTTGTAAAAGGCCACATACTGGTCTGGATAGCGGGCATAGAGCGCCGGGTGGTTTTCCCAAAAGCGTCTGGTCTGGAATGCCAGTTGCTCCCGGCGCAACGTTTGATACTGTTGACGTAGCCAATCTTCAGCGAGGGTCGAAAGTGTTTTGCCAGTGCGATTGGCTTCCACAGTGAGCAGGGAAGTCAGTTCGGGTGAAAGTGTTAGCGATTGCATATTCTTCTTTCCTTATTTTCTGCTATGACTGTTGCTATGATAGCACAGAAGAATAGACGAAACAACGATGACACGACATTGGGGATTCGCTTCTCCCCTGCCCATTCGGACACCCTTCACAGCGAATCCCTTCCCCCCTCACCCCACCCCCCACAACCCCACTTTGAATTGCCCCGCCGGATATTGTACACTCATCCCACACAATTCTAACTCCAACCGATAGGCGGTCGTCTCCCTGCCGGGACGCTCCCTTCGTTTCAGGCCGAGGTCTCCCCTATGCCCCAGTCTTCTTTGCGTATTGCGTATTGCGTATTGCGTATTGTGTTTCGGCGTTATGCGCCTGTCGCCTCTGCCATTGGTCTGGCCTTTGTGCTGGTCTGGCTGTTGACCGGGCTGACCCGGCCGGCCCAGGCCAGCCCGCCAGAAACCCTGCCCCAGGCCACGGAGGCGGTGACCCGCTATGTGGACAAATCGGTGGGCAGCGACAGCGGCGACTGCACCCAGCCGGTTGTGATTAACTCCCTCAAACCCTGCGCCACCATCCAGCGGGCCATCGACATCGCATCAGCGGGGGATACGGTCAAAGTTACCCAGGCCACCTACAACACCCTCAACAGCAAAGGCGGCCTCTCCCAGATCGTCTACATCGACAAACAGGTGGTTGTGGAAGGCGGCTATACAAGCGGCTTCTTCGGATCGCCCAATTTTGCCAGCCCGTCGATCATCGATGCGGGCAACGGGGGACGGGGCATCGTCTTTGCAGGCAGCGCGGCGGCCACCCTGCGCGGCTTTCGGGTAATCAACGGCAACGCCGCCAACCTCACCGGCAACGGCGGCGGTCTGCTGGTCACCGGCAGCCCGGCGGCCACAGTCGAGCATCTCACCATCGAAGATTCCCAGGCGGTCCGGGGCGGCGGACTCTACGTGGCGGGCGGCAGCCTGAGCGGCAGCAGCGTCGTTTTGCAGCGCAACAGCGCCACGGAAAACGGCGGCGGGGCCTATGCCGCGGGCGGCTTTACACAGATCAGCAGCGGCGTCATCGACGAGAATCAGGCCGTGCTGGGCGGGGGCGTCTATGCGGAAGGCGGACTCTTCTCTTTCACCGGCGCGGCCATGCGCACGAATATCGCCAGCGACCGGGGCGGCGCGATCTTTGTGGCAGGGGGCACGGCTGTGGTGGGTGGCGGGGAGGTGACCGCCAACCGTGCGCCCAACGGCGGCGGCGGTGGCTATGCCGCGGGCGGCGACCTCCACTTTGCCCCGGGCACAATTCTCCACGCCAACCCAATCGTCAGCGGCGAAGGCCAGGCCCTCTACCTGACCAACGCCAGGGGGATTCTGACCGGGACAATCGTGCAGAACCACACAGGCCCTGCTCACGCCCTCTACGCCCAGGCGAGCTTTCTGCGCATCACCGGTGGCTCCAGCCTGCTCAACAACAGTCTGACCGCTGGGGATGGGGGCGCGCTGGCCGCGCACGGTGGCTGGGTGGAACTGGAGACCAGCAGTGTGCTGAACAACAGCGCGCCCAGGGGCAACGGCGGGGCCTTCTCCCTCATCACCAGCACCCTCGTCATCACCGGGGGCAGCCTGAACAACAACAGCGCCCTGGGCAACGGCGGGGCCATCTACGCGCTGACCACCACCATCACGGCCACCGGTGGCATCCTCAACCAGAACAGCGCCCAGATCAGCGGTGGCGCGCTCTATATTTTGACCGGCACCGTCGCTTCCACCGGCAGCAGTCTGGCCCAAAACAGCGCCCAGGAGCACGGCGGCGCTATCTACGGCAGCCACAGCGGGCTGGTCATCGACGGCGGCGACCTGACCGACAACCGGGTGACAATCGGCAGCGGCGGCGGCATCTTCTGGAACGGCGAGTATTTTACCGCCACGAATGGACTGATCCTGCGGGGCAATCTGGCCGGGTCGGACGCCTGGTTTCGACAAGCTCAACCGACGGCTCAGGGACGGGCCCCGGCCATCACCGCGCCCCTCACCCAGACCGATGTGCTGACCAGCAGCGGCGGCGGACTCTTTGTGCGCGGCGCTTCGCTGCGGCTGGATGGCGTGACCTTTGACGCCAACCGGGCCGGCTATCTGGGCGGCGGACTCTATGTGACCGCCACCGTCGATCTCATCACCATCACCAACGGGCTGGTCACCAACAACCTGGCGAACTTCGGCCACGGCGGCGGCTTCTTCTTCTCCGGCATCACCGGGACCATCACCAACACCGTCTTCAACGGCAACCGGGCGGCCAACGGCGCGGGGCTGTATCTGCTGGGCGGGCGCAACGCCATCACCGGCAGCAGCTTTCTCAGTAATACGGCCACCTTCAACGGGGGTGGCGTCTACGCCGCGGGGGGCACGGCCACCTTTGCCCAGGATACTGTGCAGCAGAATGTGGCGGATCGGGGCGCGGGTCTCTATGCCCAAAGCGTGACCGGGCTGATCACCAGCAGTACAATTCTTGCCAACGACGCCTTCAACCACGGCGGCGGGCTGTTTACCAGCGGCGGTACGTGGAATCTGGTCAACAATGTGCTGGCCCGCAACCGGGTGGGCTATGCCGGGGCCAAAGGGGGCGCGCTCTATATGCGGGGGGGGCGGATGGTGATGGCCCACAACACCATTGCCAACAACGAACACCGGCGGCTGGACGGCGCGGGGGTGAACAGCGCGCTCTACATTGCCCAGTCCAGCAGCCGGCTTTCCCTGCTCAACAATATCATCGCCAACCACGAGGAGGGGCTGGTGGGCGACCGGCGGGTGTTGATAGACGGGGGCGGCAATGTCTGGTGGAACAACAGTCTGCGCAATTGGGACCCTAATTTTATCGGCGTGGATTCTTTCAATGTCATCGGCGACCCCCTCTTTGTCAACCCGGCCAGCCTGGACTACAGCATCCAGCGCAAATCCGCGGCCTGGGGCATCGCCGTGCCGGTGACGCCGACCCTGCCCTTCGCCGTCTCCACGGATATTGCCCGGGAACCCCGCGTCGCCGTGCCCGACGCCGGCGCATACGAGCATCGCTACAACCGGGGGCTGAATCTGGAGCAGAGCGCATATCCCCGCATCCTCACCCCCACAATGACCCTGCGCTATGCGATTACCGTCGGCAACTACAGCCGCTCGGCCCTGCCGTCGGTCAGCTTCAGCGACATCCTGCCGCCGGAGCAGACAGCCCTGGGCATAACCACAGACCGGGGAAGCTGCGATCCCGTCGCCCTGACCTGCGATCTCGGCCCCTTTGCCATTGGAGACGTGGCGCTTATCGCGTTGGACGCCCAGGTGACGGGCCAACCCCTGACCGGCGGTATTGTGACGATGACCAACAGCGCCAACGTCACCTTCGACGCCATCGACCCCAACGACAGCGACACCAACTCCCTCTACGAGACATACCTCTACGATCTGATCCTGGACAACACCGGCGTAGAGACCTACACCGCGGCGTGTGTGGTGGACCTGCGGGGTACACTCTACCCGGACATTCAGGCCGCGGTGAAGGCCAGCGACCGCATTACGGATGTGGTGAAGGTGAGCGGCTATTGCGGCGGCACTGTCACTCTGGACAAGGAGCTAAAAATCCAGGGCGGCTGGAGTACGACGATGAAATTGTGGGACCCGGCCCTCTACACCGCCACCCTGGACGCCACAGGCACCGGCGTTGTGTTGAGCGTCTCCGGCCAGGGCATTGGGCCGGTGGTGGAGAGCATTACCCTGAAAGGGGGCAGCGGCACAAAGGGCGGCGGTGTCTATATTAATGAGGCCAGCGTTGTGATCAGCGATGTGAAAATCATCGAAAACAGCGCGGCCAGCGGTGCGGGAATGTTTTTGGACTATTTCAGCACGCCCAAAATTAACAGGACAATCATCGAAAACAACACGGCCAGCGTCTCTGGCGGCGGCGTCTATCTGGTGGAGAGCGGGGCCAAATTCGACGAAGTGATTGTGCGCAACAACACCGGTGCGATTGACGGCGGCGGGATGTTCCTGCTCAAGAGCGCGGCGGAGATTGCCAACAGCGAAATCACCACCCATACCGTCACCGGCTACGGCGGCGGGCTGCATCTGGACGAGAGCGCCGCGCAGGTGCGCCTGACCCGCATCAGCGACAACAGCGCGGGGGTGGGCGCGGGTATCTACGCCATCGAAAGCCCGGCCGCGATTGTCTACAACCGCATCCTCTCCAACACCGCCACAACCACCCCCGTCCTCAGCGGCACTGTGCCCCTGGAGCCGGGGGGGGGCGGCGGCGTCTATGCCGAGCGCAGCGATGCCAGGGTTTCGGGCAGCGTCATCGAATACAACTCCGCGCCGGAGGGCACCGGCGCGGGCGTCCACTTCTGGGATTTCCGCCAGCCGGAGATCAGCGGCAATGTGGTGGCGGACAATCTGGGCACAGGCATTTACATCCAGGCCACCGCCGATGTGACCGCGGACCCGGCCGCGGTGCGTATGCGCCACAATACGGTCTCGCGCAACGAAGGGGCCGGCTTTCTCATCGACGGCCAGACCAACGCCGACCTGCTCAACAATATCATCTGGGAGAACACCGACGGCGGTGTCAAATTCAACGGCGAGATGGTCTCCCAGACGGTGACTATCTCCTACACCTTCTGGGGCGAGAGCGGCCCGGATGTGGTGGAGTCGGGCAATATCTCCACGACAATCGATCAGGGCAACGACTTCTCCGGGGAGAACCCGGCCTTTGTGGACCCGGACGCGGGCGAGTATCACATCAAACGGATTTCCATGGCCTTTCAGTTGGGCAAGAATACGGACACGGCCACGGATATGGACGCGGAGGCCCGCAACCAGGGCAAATTCGCCGACATCGGCGCGGACGAGTACACCTTCCGGGAGACCCGCTACGCCTCGCCCACAGGGGGCGCAGAGGAGAATTGTATCAACTGGAAGAAGCCCTGCTCCATCCAGGCCGCCTTAGACGCGGCCACCGAAGGCGATCTGATCAAACTGGACGCGGGGGTCTACTCCACCATCACCGAGCGCAACGGCCACAGCACCGTCGCCTATGTGGAGAAGACGGTCACGATTCAGGGCGGTTACTGCTCCACCGACGTGCCCGGCGGCGTGCCCATCAGCGGTATTGTGGACTGCGACTGGGAGCATCCCTTCCCTGACAAATACCCGGCCATCCTCAACCCTGGGGGCGCAGGGCGGGGGATGACAATTGTGGGCAAAGTCTCGCCGGAAATTTTTGAGATTCACCTGACCGGCGGCGACCCTTCGTCAGGCTCAGGGCAAAGCGCGGGGTGGGGCGGCGGGCTTTTTGTGCTGACCAGCACGGCGATCATCAGCCGGGTGCAGATCTACGCCAACAACGCCATCTCTGGCGGCGGTCTCTTTTTGCAGGGGAGCGAGGCCCTGCTCTGGGACAGCAGTGTGACGACCAACACAGCCACGGACGGGGGCGGTCTCTTTCTCTTTCAGAAGGCCGCGGCCACGATTCTCAGCGATACAATCCGGGCCAACAGCGCATCCAATGGCGGGGGCGTCTACGTCTTCGCCAGCGACGCAAAGGTGATGAGCAATACCGTCGCAGCGAACATCGCCAGCACCGGCGGCGGCGGCTTCTATCTGGCCGCCAGCGGATTGAAAGTGGAGGAGAATCTGGTCATCAGCAACAGCGCGGCCAGCGGTGGGGGCTTCTATCTGGCGGCGGGCAAACCGAATGTGGTGAGCAACACCATCCACTTCAACAGCGCCACGGACGGCGGCGCATTCTATCTGAAAGGCTCGGAGGGGCTGGTGGCGACGAATGTGATCAGCGCCAACACGGCCAGCGCCACAGGCGGGGCTTTCTACGCCAACGACACCAAAACCACCGTCGGGCGCAATACGATTTTCAGCAACACCGCGCCCTACGGCGGTGGCTTCCATCTCTTCATCGCCAGCAAAATTGTGGTGCAGGACAACCACCTCTACTCCAACACGGCCACCCTGGGGGGCGGCGGCTTCTCCCTGGACGCCAGCTCTCCGGTCATCGAGCGCAACTTCATCACCGCCAACACGGCCATCACCGGCGGCGGCGTCTATCTGGTCAACTTCAGCGGGGCCAGCCTGACCGAAAACCGCATCATCTCCAACACCGCTACAGATTCCGGCGGCGGCATCTATCTGAAACAGAGCGACGCCCTGCTGGACCAACTCACAATCATCTCCAACACCGCCCGGCTGGGGGGTGGCTTCTACGCCAAGCTGGGGTCGGCCACCTTCAAGCGCAGCACAGTCGTCTCCAACACGGCCAGTTTCCGGGGGGGCGGCCTCTATCTGGACGAGACCGCGGCCACTGTCCAGGAATCGACGGTCTATTCCAACGCGGCGGGCGGGGACGGGGGCGGTATTTTTGTCCTGCGTTCCAGCGAAGCCAAACTGGAAAATCTGGACATTCGCCACAATCTGGCCCTGAGCAGCGGCGGCGGTATCGCCATCTACGACAGCAATCTGGTGCTCGATGGCAACCGGGTGATCTCCAACTCCGCGGCACTCCACGGGGGCGGCCTCTATTTGGACAAGAGTGTGGTGGGGCAGAAGGTCTCCCTGGTGGCGGGCAATCGGGCCGACAGCGGGGGCGGTATGTATCTGACCAACGGTACGGACGGCGAATTCTTCGCCAGCGCGCTCATCGACAACATCGCGGCGGGGGCTGGGGGCGGGCTGGTGATTGAAGGCTCGTCGCCCACTTTCTACCAGACGACGATTGCCCGCAATACGGGTGCAGAGGGCCTCTTTATCGAAAAGCTGGGCCAGCGCACCAGCGCGCCCAAATTTTTCAATACTATCTTCGCCGCCCAGCCTATCGCCATTCAGATCACCCCACAGAATTCGGGCATTCTGAGCGGCACCCTCTGGCACGCTGTCAACACGCTTACGGTCGGCCCGGTGGAGCTTGTCACAGGCACAGTCAATCTCTTCGACGACCCCCGCTTCGAGGCCGACGGCTATCACATCTCCAAATTCTCGCCTGCGGTCAACCGGGGGGTGGAGAGCCGGGCCGAGGCCGACATCGACGGGGATGTGGTGCCCCAGAATGGCGTCCCCGATATCGGCGCCGACGAGTTCCCCGTGGAATGTTCGGCCCGGCTGGAGAGCAACCCCGGCATTATCTACGCCGACATTCAATCCGCGGTGGACGCAGCCAGCGAGGGCGAGCTGATCCGCCTGGCCGGGACGTGCAAAGGGGTCTTCAACCGCAACGGCCAGATTCAGACCGTCTATCTGGACAAAGTCGTCCATCTGCGCGGGGGCTACGATCCGGCCAACTGGACGGTCTCCTATCCCATTACCCAGCCGACGACGATTACCTCCAAAGGCCAGGGGCGGGTCTTTTACATCACCGGCGGTGTCCTGAGCTTGTCGAAGGGCGGCGGCCAGCCGACAGTGGAGAGTGTGGTGATTCAGGATGGCAACGCGGCAGCCCTGGGCGGCGGGCCAGACGGTCAGGACGGGGGGGGCAACATTTATATCGCCCGCGCCAGCGCCGTCTTTAGCAACACAGAGATTGTGGCCGGCGGCGGCTATTATGGCGGCGCCATCTTTTTGCTGGAGAGCACAGCCCAGATCGTCACCAGCACCCTGCGCGCCAACAAAGCCACCACCGGCGGCGGCATCTTCGCCCTGCGCAGTGGGGCCATCATCAGCGACAGCATCTTCGACGGCAACGGGGCCACGGGCGACGGCGGCGGTATCTTTCTCAGCCACAGCCCGGCCCGCATCGAGGCCAGCACTTTTAAGAAGAACGAGGCCCAGACCGCGGGCGGCGCGATCTTTCTGGACAGCAGCGGCGCGACGATTGTGGGCAACCGCTTTACCGACAACAAAGCCGAGTCCGCGGGTGGGGTCTATCTGGATGTCAGCCCGGCCACAGTGGAGTTCAACCTTTTCCAGGCCAACAAAGCCCAGAACGCAGGGGGGCTGATGGCCTCGCGCAGCCCGGCCACTATCAACGGCAACCGCTTCTTGCTCAACGAAGGGCTGAACGGGGGTGGCGTCTATGTGGAGTTCAGCGACGCCCGGGTCACCAACAACCTGCTCATCAGCAACACCGCCACCAGTTCGGGCAGCGGGATTTTTGTCCAGGCGTCGGACCTCAAGTTTTACCACAACACCCTCGTCTACAACAGCGGCGGCGACGGCAGCGCCTTCTACGTGGGCAACATCGGCCCGGACAGCAGCGCCATCGACTTCAAAAATAATATCGTCGCCCACCAGCAGACGGGCATCCTCATCCGCCCCGGCAATCGTGCGACCGCCGATGGCAACTTCTGGTTCACCAACCAGACGGATGTCTCTGCGCTGGACAGCTTTACGGAAGGCTCGACCCGCTTTACAGATGACCCCCGCTTTGTCAGCCCAGAGAAGCTGGATTTTCACCTGACCAGTCAGAGTCCGGCAATTAATGTGGCCCTGGCAACCGATGTGACCGCCGACTTTGAAAAGCAGCCCCGTCCCACGGACAGCGGCCCGGATGTGGGCGCGGATGAGTATTACGCGTCGGATATGAGTCTTGCCAGTACGATGACGCCAGACCCAGCCCTGGCTGGCAGCGAGGCCAGCTTCACCTTTCAGGTGGTCAATCTGGGCAATATCCCCCTGAACGGGGCCATCACCGGCACCCTGCCCGGCGTGTTGCAGGGCGCGCTGACCCGCCACTGGGCGGGTGTCGCCATCCCGGTGGGGGATACGTGGGTGGATGTGATGACGGCGACCGTGCCCACAGGCTATGCTGGCCCCCTGGAATATGCCTTTCACGTGGGCACAGCCGAGGGCATCAGCGCCGCGCTCACCCGCACGGTGCAGGCGGTGCTGCCCGAGGCCGGGCTGGAGATCAGCCAGCAGCGACAGCCGGAACAGGTGATTCTCTTCCAGCCCTACGCCTACAATATCAGCGTGCGCAATGTGGGCAACCGCGCCCTGACCCTGACCGTCACCGATACGTTGCCCTTGCAGACCGAACCCACCGGGGAGATCGTCTGGCAGAATGTGGAAATTCCTCAAGGGGGCACATGGACCCAAAATGTAATTCTGCGCCCGGTGCGGGCCAACATCCCCAATCTGCTCAACCGGCTCGACATCACAGGGCCAGATGGCTTTCGGGCCAGCCACGAGGACAGCGCCCTCATCGGCGAACCTGCGGTCAGCCTCTCCCAGAGTATCAGCCCGGCCCAGGTCTATATGGGTGCGCCCTTCAGCCTGACGGTTGTAGCGGCCAACAACGGCAATATCCCCCTGTCTTCCCTGATTACCATCACCATCGACCCGCCGGTCTACGGCGATCCGGTGGTGCAGCAGCCTACCCTTGCCAGCGGCGGTCAGGTGACTTTTGTCATCCCCTACCCAGCCACCAGCTATCTGGGACCCATCAGCATCACCGCGATTCTGACGACACCTGTGGGTGTGGGCGCGCAGGATGTGTTGGGCACAGAGGCAGTGGTGCGCCCCCTGGCCGAGACAATCGTCGCCCGGCAGGACGGTTTCTGGAACGACCCGAATACGTGGAATCCGGGCCGGGTGCCCGAAGCCGGGGATGTGGTGCTCATCGACACGGCTACCATCACCACCCAGACGCCCATCGCTATCGACAGCCTGGCCAACCGGGGCACGCTTGTCTGCGCGCCGGGGAGTGGGCTGGTGATGGCAGCCGCCAGCGAGATTCAGAACTACGGCGCAGTGCGCTGCGCGCCCGGCGCGGATGGCAGCGGGCCGGGTGCCAACGGCGAAGCGGGGGGCAGCGTCGAACTGACAACCCCGACTTTTCACAACGAGGGCAGTGTGCAGGGGGGCAAAGGGGGCAATGCCAGCCCCGGCCAGGCGTCGGTGAAGAATGGCGGCTTGGGCGGGCCAGGCGGCGGGCTGACCTTTCGCGTGGCTCTGTTGAGCAATGTGGGGCCGTTGCAGGGGGGCGACGGGGGCAATGGCGGGGCTGGCGCCCTCGAATGTGGGGAGGGCGGGTCCGGGGGCGATGGGGGGCAGGTTGTCGTCGATCTGACTTCGCCCAACGGCAGCGTCTATAACGCAGGCCCTCTGCTGGCAGGCAACGGGGGCAACGGCGCGGACGGGGCCCAAAGCTGCGCCACAGGCGGCCCAGGGGGCGAAGGCGGCGGCGGTGGCACGGGCGGCGAAATCGAAATCCAATCACCCGAAGGCGGGCCGGGGGACGAGGTAGCCATTATCAATACAGACGTCATCAGCGGCGGCGCTGGGGGCGATGGCGGGCTGGGCGGGCCGGGCGGTCCTCTGACCCAGCCCAACCCCGGCGGCGATGGCGGCGACGCCGGCGGCGGGGGTGGGGTGAATCTGACCGGTGACGGCGACGGGCCAGCCCTGACGACGGTGGCAAATTTGGGCGATGTGAGCGGTGGCGACGGGGGCAACGGCGGGGATGCGGGAGCTGGCGGGCCAGGGGGAGCAGGCGGCGCGGGGGGCGATGCGGGCGATGGCGGTCCAGTGGTGGCGGTGATAGACGATCTGTTCAATGGGGACATTGACGGGTTTGGCGAGATCGGCGGAGGGGATGCCGGCAGCAACGGCGCGGGCGGACCGGGGGGCAACGGCGGCAATGGTGGCAATGGGGGCGATGTGGCCGTCATCGGCAGCCAGAGCGGGCCAGGAACGCTGGATAATTCGGGGACTATCCGTGGCGGCAACGGCACAGGGCCGGGGGGCGAAGGAGGGGACGTCACCCTCATCGCCAGCCCGGAACTTCTGTTGGATGGGGGCACTGTGCGGGGTGGCGACGGGCCGGACAAGGGCGACATCTTCCTCGGCACGGGGGATACCAGCACAGGCCCGCCGCCCCTCATCTCCCTCTCCGGGCCGGGGACGGTCATCGCCGGGGGTGATCTGACCATCAGCGGCGGCACCCTGGCTGTGGTGGAGCTAAACGGGTTGGGCCCCGGCGCTATTAATCTGGATGGGGTTTTCTTCCTGGCTGTGGGGCCCGGCGGTGAGCTTTCCCTGCTGGACAATAAGGGGCTGATCTTCATTGCCGGACAGTTCATTGCCAACGCGGATAAGGTCACTTTGCCCCCTGGCACAAGCCTGGGCGCGCTGGTCAGCGGGCCGGTGACAGTGCAGGGCAGCTTCTTTCGCTACGACGCCCGGCTATTCCTGCCCGGCCAAGTGGTGGGCGTGCCCGGCAGCCGGGTCAACTTTTCGGCGCTGCTGGTCAATCTAGGCCCTCTGGCCGACAGTTATCAATTGGTGGGGACGTTCGGCGTGGAAACAGCGGGAGGTGCAAGCGCGGGCGCGTGGACACTGGCCGATCTGCCTGCGATTGTCCCTGTGCCGGGCAGCACAAGCACATTCATTCCGCTGACGGTGACGATTCCGGTCGATGCAGTCATCGGCAGCCGCCAGCCGTTGACAATTACAGCGCTCTCGTATACCGACGGTTCTGTGCAGCCCGCCGCGTGGGTGGTAATTGGGGTGCGGGATGGGGGTGAGCGGATTTTCCTGCCCTACATCAGCTTCAATGGCGTTGGGTCCGCAGAGATTCCCCGCTTGTACTATCTGCCGCTGGTTAGCGCCGACAGATCGGCAGACACGATTGTCGGTGTGGAGGCGGCGAAAGAGGCTATAGAGGAGACACAGGAGCCGGATATCTGGTTGCCGCTGGTAGGGGAATAGGCGCTTAAGCATAAATACGCTTTGCATTGAAGGCTAAGTGCGGTACACTCATCCTGCGCGTGTGCTGGCCGACTCATGATGTCGGCGTGCTATTCGCAAGGAGCGGCCGCTTTTCCTGGTCGAGGACCTGCAATGCTGAAGCACCTTTTACACGCTATGTACCGTCCGTTACCCATCGGTTCTGCCATCCTCCTGGCATTCACGCTACTCTGGCTGCTGGCTGCAGTAACTCGTCTGGCCCAAGCCACACCGCCGGAAATCTCCCAACCAGCAAGCAGTGCGACGATCCGCTATGTAACCGGACCCGGCGGCGATGACAGCCTGGATTGCCAGGAGCGCAGTTACCCCTGCGCCACTATTCAGCGCGCCATCGATGTAGCTTCCGGCGGCGACATAATCGCCGTAGCCCAAGGCAATTACAGCGCTCTCAACAGCAAAGCTGGGCTGTCCCAGGTTGTCTACGTGGACAAGCCGGTGACTGTTGAAGGCGGCTATGGGTCTGGCTTTTTCGGATCGCCGAACTTCGCCACACCTTCGGTCATCGATCCGGCCAATGGGGGGCGGGGACTCGTCATCACCGGCACAGCCGCAGTCGTCGTGCGGGGCTTCCGTGTAACCAACGGCAACGCGGGGGCTGCCGGTCTGAACGGCAATGGCGGCGCTCTGCTGGTGGGCGGCGGCGCAACGGTCCGCCTGGAGCAGATGACACTGACCGGCAACCGGGGGGTCCAGGGCGGTGCGCTCTATGTGGGCCGGGGCCAGGTATTCCTCACCAACTCGGCCCTGGTTGGCAACAGCGCCACAGGCGATGGCGGCGCTCTCTTTGTGGCGGGCAGTGGTGCGGTCACGCTGGACAACACCCCCCTCTCCAACAATCAGGCCACAGGCAAGGGCGGCAGCGTTTACGCCAGGGGCGGCACTGTCATCTTCCACGGCGCTCCAATCAGCGACAACCGCGCGGGCGGCGATGGCGGCGCGGCCTATGCCGACCGCGGCTCGCTGCATTTCGGCGTGGGCACGCTTCTGCAGGAAAACCGCACGACCACAGGCCGGGGCAGCAGCCTCTTTGTGTTGAACGCCACGGCTATCTTCATCGGGGCAACGGTGAGCGATCACCTGGGCAACGCCAACGCCATCTATGCCCAGGACAGCGACCTGCGCTTTACGGACGGTGCCTCCCTCTTCAATAACCGGGTGTTGGTGGGTAACGGCGGCGCGCTCTATGCCAGCGGCGGCAGTGTGGTCCTGGAGAGTATGACCGTCATCTCGAACAGTACCGCCGTGGGGGAGGGCGGCGCGCTTTATGTGGTGACCGGCACGCTTACCATCGCCAACAGCGGCCTGAGCCAGAATCTGGCGTTTGCCAATGGCGGTGCCGTGGCTGTGATAACGGGCACGCTGAACGTGACGGGCGGTGCGCTGGCCCAGAACCACTCCTCTGCCCACGGCGGCGCGTTATACCTGGCGGGGAGCAGGGCCACACTCAGCCCGGCCATTCTGGATTTCAACCAGGCTGGGCTGAACGGCGGCGCAGCCTATATGCGCGACAGCGTCGTCAACGTGTACGGCGGCTCGATCTCCACGAACATAGCCATGAACGGCAGCGGCGGCGGCTTCTTCGTGGAGGGCGGCGCGCTCAGTCTGGCGCAGAGCACGCGGGTGGCCGATAACCAGGCCGGTCTGGCCGCCGAACTGGCGCTCAGCGTCGACGTCAGCCCGCGGGACCCCCGGCCTTTTCAACCCGTCGCCTTTGACATTTCCCTGCAAAACAACGGACCCCAGCCGACCTCCAATGTGCAGGCCCGCAATGTGCTGCCCAGCCAGTTGCTCTACCTCTCCCACACGGCCAACGGCGGCACATTTGACCCGGCCACAGGCATCTTCAGCGTCACCGCGCTGGCCAACGGCGGCAGCGCCAAACTGACGATCAACGCCATCCCCTCGCAGGAGGGCACCTTCACCGATACAGTGGAGATTCTGGGTCAGGACCTCTACGATCCCATCACCACCAACAACGGCGACAGCGCCCGGGTGACTGTCAGCAACAGCGCCCTGGGCCAGGCGGCCCAGGGCCAACGGGCCGGGGCGAGCAGCAGTAGCGGCACACCGCCGTTGGCCGGCTATGCCCTGGAGAGCGTATACGCGCTGCTCCAAAACGTAGCTGTTGAGCCACCCCACCCTACCCCTCCCCATTCCAGGGGAGGAGCCGGATCGACTCCTCCCCTGGAATGGGGGAGGCTGGGAGGGGGTGAGCAATTACGGCGCAAGAGCCGCCGCCACTCTCTCCGCCAACGGTGGCGGGCTGGCCGTATACAGCGGCACAGTCACCCTGACCGATGTGATTCTGGACAAAAACCAGGCGGTCTTTGATGGCGGCGGTCTGTACGCCAGCGACAGCCAGGTGCTGGTGACCGGCAAGAGCAGATTCAGCGGCAACGGCTCATCCTTTGGCAGCGGAGGGGGTATCGCCGCGCTCGGCGGTAGCGCAACCGTTCAGAACGGCGTCTTCCAGAGCAATACAGCGGTCAACGGCGGCGGCCTGTACGCCTCTGCCGGGCTGAGCGTGACGGTCAGCGCTACGTCGTTCACCGAGAACAGCGCGACGACCAGCGGCGGTGGGCTGTATGTGTTGGGCGATGCCAGCCATTTGCAGGGCAACACAATCAGCAAAAATGTGGCCGGTCAGGGCGGCGGCTTTCTGCTGGGCAGCACCGCGGCTGTCGTCTCCGACAATACAATCGATCAGAACCGATCCTCCCTGGCGACGACGGTTGCCCGGGGGCGGGCGGTCGGTGTGGGCGCGGGTGGCTACCTGATCGGCACGGCTGCCCTGAATTTCTCCGGCAACCGGGTGACCAACAATACAATCCCCTACGAGACAATCACCCGTCTGCTGGCAATCGTCGAGGATCGGGTTGTGATCGAAGGCACGGATCCGCCCACAATCATCGAGCCGGGGCCGCAATTTGAGACAAAGGCCCACGTGGACAACGGCGGCGGGCTGTATATGCAGGAGGTGACCGGCACGCTGACCGCCAATATTGTCAGCGGCAATTCGGCCTCAGGCGACGGCGGCGGCTTCTATATTGTGGGCGGCAAGCTGGCGCTGATCAACGATCTGATCGTGCAGAACCGCATCGGCATCTCCATCACACTGGGCAGCGCAATTGCGATCTCCGGCACGGACCTGAGCCTGATCCACACGACTATCGCCGACAACCAGCACCAGAATCTGGACGGCGATGGGCGCAATACAGCCGTATCGGTCTTTGGCCTGGGCAGCCAATTGACAATGCTCAACAGCATTGTGGCGAACCACGAGGTGGGCGTAGAGGGCAATCCTGCCAACAGCGTGGACGGCACGAACAATCTCTGGTGGAACAACAGCATTCGTCATTGGGGCAAAGACCTTTTCGGTGACTTCAGTATCCATCTCTTTGGCGATCCCCAATTTGTAGACCCGGCCAGCGGTAACTACCAGATCAAACGCAGCTCCGCGGCCTTTGACGCGGGTGTGGCGACGGCGACGGATTTCGGCTGGAACGGGATCGCCACGGACCTGGCGGGTGTGCCCCGGCTGCGGGCTTTTGCCGTGGACGCCGGGGCCTACGAGCAGCGCTACGCCAACGGCCTCTACCTGACCCAACAGCCGTCCGAGCGCATTGTGGCCGATGGCCTCGGCTTTACGTATGTCATCAGCATTGCCAATCACAGCCCGACAGCGGTTGCCGATGTTTCCTTGCAGGACCTCCTGCCCGGGGATCCGTCCGCCGGCCTGACAGCCATCTCCATCGCCAGCAGCCGAGGGGTCTGCCATTTGGCCCCGCTCTCCTGTGGCCTGGGCACGATTGGCCCGGAAGAAGTGGTGGCGGTTACGCTGCGGGTCCAGGCCCAGGGCGTGCCCCCGCCCCAGTCGCTGCTGCAAATGGTCAATCGGGTCGCGGTGAGCGCACCCGGTCTTGACCCGGCTCAGTCCGACACGGCCAGCGACGACACGACTTTTCTGCAATTGATGTACACAGGCAGCGCGGCCGGGTCCCGGGCCGGAGAAGTGCTGCATACCAGCGCCTGCCGGGTCAACCTGCTCAGCGAAGTCTACGACGACGGGCTGCCCCATCCCAATGGCAAGGACTATACGACCCTACAGGCGGCCATCAACGCCAGCGCACGCAAAGCTGATGTGGTCCGGGTCAGCGGCTACTGCGGCGTTTCCACAGTGAATTTGCAGGTGAAGTTGACCATCCAGGGCGGCTGGAGTACGGATATGACTGTGCTGGACCCGGTCGCCTACCCCACAACGCTGGACGCGGCCAACGCGGGACCACTCCTGCGCATCACCGAGCAGACCGCACCGACGGTGGAGAATCTGGAACTGGTCAATGGCCGCGCACCCTCGGGCGGCTGTGTCTATATCAGACAGTCCAGTGTGACTTTGCGCAACATTCAGATGCGCAACTGCACGGCCATCGGCAGAGGCGGCGGACTCTTTGTGGACAGGTTCAGCAAGCCCGTGCTGCTGGACAGCCTGATCGAAAACAGCCGCGCCAACGCTGCGGGTGGGGGTATTTACATCAAAGAGAGCGGCGCGGAAATCAAGAACACAATCGTCCGCAACAATACCGGCGCAGCCGACGGCGGCGGCATCTATCTGAAAAAGAGCGACGCCACGGTTTCCGGCAGCACAATCTCCGGCCATACGGTCACGGCGGACGGCGGCGGCATCTATCTGGACGGCAGCGCGGCCACCATTCAGAACAACACCATCCGCGACAATCGCGCGCCCTGGGCCGGGGGCGGTATCTTTGCAGACAACAGCCCGGCGACGATCAGTTTCAACCGCATCGAGAACAACAGAGCCGAGGGCATTCCGGTTTACGTGGACCTCTTCCTCTTCAAAATCGACATTTCCGGCGGCGGCGGCGGCATCTACGGGCGCAAGAGCGATATGCGCATCACCAACAACCAGATCATCGGCAACCGTGCGCCTGTGGTCACTGGGGCGGGCATTCATCTGTGGAACGGCAGCCAACCCCAGATCGACGGCAATGTGGTGGCCAAAAACCACGGCAACGGCATTTTCCTGCGCCTGACGCCGCCGGTTTTCAAATTCTACATTCTCATCCCACCCTTGCAGCCGCCACCCTTCGACCCGACACTCATCTTCCCCCTGCCCAAACCAGCCCCGATCCGGATGCGCCACAATACGATTCACGCCAACACAGCCGGCGGGGTGGTCATCTTTGGACGCACGGCGATTGAGATGACCGACAATATCATCAGCGCCAACGGCACAGGCGTTATCGGTGTCAGTGACTTCTATCTGCACATTATTTTCATTATGTACAGTGTGCCCTTCGTGCCGATTCCCATTCCCATTCCCATCCCCATCCCCACCTTCTATCCGCCCGCGGCCGAGCTTGACATTACCCTCTGGGGGACGGAGGGCGTGAGCACATTTCCAGACCCGCTTTCCTTTGTCTTCGGCGAATGGTCCGAGGGCGAAAGCATTAAACCCGGCGAGGACCCGGGCTTCAAAGACCCGGCCAGCAACGATTTCCACATCAAACGTATTTCGCCCGCGTTTCAGAGCGGACTGAACACGGATGTCACGACGGACTTTGACGCAGAGAGCCGGGTGCAGGGCGAAATCGCCGACCTGGGCGCGGACGAATACACCTTTCGTGAGACCCGCTACGCCACGCCCAGCGGCGGCGACGGCGCGGGCAAGCGCTGTCTGGACTACAAGAATCCCTGTTCGATCCAAAAGGCGCTGGACGCTGCGGAGGACGGCGATCTGATCAAAGCAGCCGGGGGCGCATACACGACGGTTGAGACCCGGCACGGCCTGACGCAGATCGCCTACGTGGAGCGACAGGTCACGATTCAGGGCGGCTACTGCGCCACCACATCTTCCTTCAGCGGCGTCAACGACTGCGATTGGGAGTATCCCTTCCCGGCCAAATATCCGGTGCTCTTTGACGCGGGCGGCCGCGGGCGGGCAATGGTTATCACGAAAACCATTGCGCCCGAGCTTTTCGACATTCAACTGACCGGGGGCGATGCCAGCGCGGGGGGGATGAACGGTGAGGGCGGTGGTCTCTATCTTTTCGGCAGCTCGCCCGTGCTCAGCAATGTGATCATCTACGGCAACAAAGCCCAGCGCGGCGGCGGCGTCTATCTGGCCACGGGCGCAGCCCACCTGTCGTCGGTCATCGTGCGCGACAACACAGCCGCGGATGGCGGCGGGGTGGCCTACGGCGCGGGCAGCCTGGGCACAATCATCTCGGCGACGATCAGCGGCAACCGGGCTGACCGGGGCGGCGGCGTTCACTTTGCGCTGGCCGGCACGGATGAAAGTTCGGCAGCCCTGATCCGCAGTACGATTACCGGCAATACGGCCGCGGTTGGCGGTGGCGGTGTCTATGCCGAGGCCAGCAAAGCCACCGTCGAGCAGAGTCTGGTGGACGGCAACACCGCGCCCTCGGGCGGCGGCATCTATTTGGGGCCAACCCAGGAGAGCAGCCTGACCCGGGTGCTGAGCAGTACGGTCAGCAGCAACAGCGCCAGCGCCGGCGGCGGCTTTTATCTGGACAGCGCCGGCGGCGCGGTCGAGGGCAATGTCGTGCGGGAGAACAGCGCCACCCAGGGCGGCGGCTTTTACATCTATGCGGCCAAGACCGGCGTGACCGGCAATATCGTCAGCGGCAACCGGGCCGCGGACGGGGGCGGATTCTATCTGCGGGCCGCGCCCGACGCCAACGTCGTCTCGAATCGGGTGACAGACAATACGGCCACAGCCGCGGGCGGTGGCTTTGCTCTGGACGCCAGTTCGTCCAGCCTGAACAAAAACGAGATCAGCGCCAATGTCGCCATCAGCGGCGGCGGCCTCTATCTGGTCAATTTCAGCGCAGCCAAACTGACCGCCAACCGCGTGCTCTCCAACACGGCGTCCGGTGAGGGCGGCGGCGCGTATCTGAAGCAGAGTCCGGCCCAGTGGAAGGAGACCACCCTGCGTGCCAATACAGCCCAGAGCGGCTCCGGCGGCGCGCTCTACGCCAAGCTGAGCGCGATGCTCTTTGAGAACGGCCAGGTGGAGGGAAACGCAGCGGCTCTGCTGGGCGGCGGCCTCTATCTGGACGAGAGCAATACGCTGATCCAGAGCAGCCGTTTCTATACCAACAGTGCGGGGGGCGATGGCGGCGGCCTCTACATCGACCGCTCCAGCGAAGCGAAGGTAGTGGACTCGGAGGTGCTCGGCAACAGCGCCGGCGCCAACGGCGGTGGGCTGGTGGTCAACGACAGCAACAGCACTCTCAAGAATCTGGCGGTGATTGGCAACAGCGCCGGCGGGCTGGGCGGTGCGCTCTATCTGAGCAAAAGTATTGTCCAGTCCGACCGGCTGTTGGCGCGCGCCAACCGCGCGCACAACGGCGGTGGTCTCTACCTGACCGCCAACAGCAGCGGCTTTTTCTACGCCACCGCCCTGGCCGACAATCAGGCCGTCAGCGGCGCGGGCGCGCTCTTCATCGCAGGCTCATCGCCCATCTTCTACCAGACGACCATCGCCCGCAACCGGGGCAGCAACGCCGTCACCAGCGACAGTTTTGGGCTGGACAGGAGCGCGCCGGCCTTTATCAACACAATCATCGCCGAGCAGCCTGTGGCCCTTCAGATCAGCGCAGCCAACTCGGCCACCCTGGAAGCCACCCTCTGGCACCGGGTCACCACCCCGTGGAGCGGCCCGGTCACGCCCTACATCGGGACGGTCAATATCTACGCCGACCCCCTGTTTAGCGCCGACGGCTATCACATCACCAAAGCATCCCCCGCAGTGAACAACGGGGTGGAGACAAAAGCAGCCACAGACATCGACGGCGATACCCTGCCCCAATTCAGCATTCCCGACATCGGTGCGGACGAAGTGCCGGTGGAGTGCGCGGCCCGGCTTGCCAGCAATCCGGCCATTACCTATGGCGATGTACAGACAGCCGTCGATGCGGCAGCGCCGGGCGAACTGATCAAAGTGGCGGGTACGTGCAAGGGCGTCGGCACCCGCAACGGCAAGCAGCAAAGCGTCTATCTGGACAAGAGCGTACACATCCGGGGCGGCTACGACGCGCTGAACTGGGCGGTTTCCTATCCGCTTACCCAGCCGACGACGATTGCCGGGCTGGGCCTGGGCCGGGTCCTTTACATTACAGGCGCAACCCAGCCGACAATCGAGAGTCTTGTGCTCAAGGATGGCAGCGCGGCCGGTCAGGGCGGCGGGCCGGACGGTCAGGATGGCGGTGGCAACGTCTATGTGGATGGCGCGACGGCCATCTTCAGCAACACCCAAATCCTGGACGGCAGCGCCTACTACGGCGGCGGCCTGTTTCTCCTGGGCAGCCCGTCCACAATCATCACCAGCACATTCTCGGGCAACAAAGCCACCGCCGGCGGCGTCATCTTTGCCCAGGAGAGCGCGGCCAGCCTGACCGAGAATCTCTTCACGGCCAACGGGGCCACAGGAGACGGCGGGGCTGTCTTCCTCAGCCGCAGCCCGGCTGTGCTGGCGCGCAATCTCTTCAAGTCCAACAATGCCGCGACCGCAGGCGGGGCACTTTTTGCCGACAGCAGCCCGGTTACAGTGCTGGAAAATACCTTTTTTGGCAACCGGGCCAAATCGGCTGGCGCTGTCTATCTGGACGCCAGCCACGGGCAGGTGGAGGGCAATCGCTTTGAGGAGAACGGCGCGGAAAACGCCGGTGCCCTGCTGGTGGCGCGCAGCACAGCCCAGGTCACGGCCAATCAATTGTTCAAGAATATGGCCCTCAACGGCGGCGGTCTCTATCTGGAGAAGAGCGACGCGACAGTGACCAACAATCTGGTCATCAGCAATACAGCCAGCAACAGCGGCAGCGCGCTCTATAGCCTGGGCTCCACGCCACAGATTCTACACAATACATTCGTCTACAACAGCGGCGGCGACGGCAGCGCCCTCTCCGTCGGCAGTGCCGGGCCGACCGCCAGCAGTGTGACCTTCCACAACAATATCGTCGCCTGGCAGACGACAGGTCTGCTGGTTTTGCCCGGCAGCCGGGTCGAGGCCGACGGCAATCTCTGGCACGCCAATGGCGCGGATGTCAGCGCCCTGGGCATCTACAACGAAGGCAGCCGACGGGTGGCGGTTGATCCGGCTTTTGTGGATGTGGCTACGGACAACTTCCGCCTGCGCAGCGACAGCCCCGCGGTCAATCAGGCGCTGGCTTCGGCGCTGGACAGAGATTTTGAAGGGCAACCCCGCCCGGTGGACAGCGCCGCGGATATCGGGGCAGACGAGTACTACGCGCCGGAGATCGGCCTGAACGTCCAGGTCGCGCCGGACCCGGTGCTGGCCGGCGCCGATGTCACCTTCCATTTCCAGGCCATCAATACGGGCAATGTCCTCCTGCGCGCCACCCTCACCGCCACCCTGCCGTCTCAACTGATCGCCCCCCAAACCCATACGTGGACCGATGTGGTGATTCCCGTTGGCGACAGTTGGCTGGGCAGCCTGACCGGAACGGTGGCGGTGGGCTTTGCCGGGGAGCTGGACTATAGCTTCCTCGCCGCAACAGCGGAAGGGGTGAAAGGGATGATTGCCCAGTCAGTGCCATCTCAATTGCCCAATGCCGGTCTGGTCATCAGCCAGCGGCGCACACCCGAGCAGGTACTCCTGGGACAGCCAACACACTATACGATCGACGTGCGCAATGTGGGCAACCAGACCCTGCGTCTGACCATCACCGACACGCTGCCCGCCCAGACCGATCCGACGGGTCTGCTGGTCTGGGATACTGTGGTGATTCCCCAGGGCGGCGTCTGGATGCAGACGATTGTGATGACTCCCACCAGCGGGACGCCCCAGGAGCTGGTCAACCGGATTGAAGCCCGCGCCGAGGGTGGATTCTACTCGTCCCAGGAAGATCGGACAACCATCGGTGCGCCTGCGCTGAATGTCCAACCGCTTCTCACGCCCAACCCGGCGATTATGGGGCAACCCTATACGGTGACGGCGGTGCTTACGAATACGGGCAACATCGATCTGACTACCACTATAACTGTGACGATTGATCCGGCCTGGCTGGACGAACCTTTTGTGCGCACACTGCTTATCGGCGCGGGCAAAAGCGTGGGTGTGGAATCGCCCTACCCAGCCAGCAGTTATGTGGGGGCAGTGCGCGCCACAATGCAACTGCGTACGATATCCGGGGTGACCAGCTCTGTCACTCTGGCAAGCTCTGCCGGGCTGCGTCCATTGACGCCTTCGATCGTCTCAGCCCAGAGCGGCCCCTGGAACGATCCGGCAAGCTGGACACCCTCGCGCATCCCCAATGCGAGCGATGTGGTGCTCGTGCGCGCCGAACAGACGCTGGAGGTGAACACGCCCATTACCGTCGGCGCGCTGGGGCAAGCGGGCGTACTGCGCTGTCCGGCGGGTGGGCCGCTGGTCATCAATGGGTTGGTGGAGATTCAAAACACCGGTGAGATCCGCTGTCCGCCGGCTGGGGATGGCAGCCCGCCGGACGGCGCGGGTCAGCCGGGCAGTGCCATCCAATTGACCGCGCCCACAATCTACAACGACGGGCTGGTCAGCGCCGGTGCAGGCGGCGCGGGCGTTGGCGCTGGAGCGGGCGGGGTCGGTGGCATCCTGCGCGTCAGCGCCGATCTGTTCAGTAATCTGGGGCAGATGACCGGCGGCCAGGGCGGTCAGGGCGGCACTGGCGGGCAGGAGCGCGCGGGTGGCCCAGGCGGCGATGGGGGAGGGGTCGAGATCAGCATAACCTCACCCACCGGGGAAATCAACAACCCAGGCACGATTTACGCTGGCGACGGCGGCCCAGGCGGCAGCGGCGGAACAGGTACAACGGACGGCGGTAACGGCGCGGCAGGCGGCGACGGCGGGCCGATCGAAATTACCGGAGCCGGCGGTGGCCAGACCGGAGATGACGTTTTGGTCTTCAACACCGGCGGCATCCAGGCGGGCGTGGGTGGCCCCGGCGGTGCGGGCGGTGCGGGCGCTGGCAGCGGTCAGGGCGGCAGCGGGGGTCAGGGCGGTCAGGGCGGCGGCGTCCATTTAGCCGGCGACCAGGACGGCGACGGTCTGGGCAGCGGTCTGGACCTGGACAATCCCGGGGCGATCCTGGGCGGCGGGGGTGGCAATGGCGGGGCCAACGGTGCCGCTGGCCCCGCGGGCAAAATCGGCAACGGCGGCAGTGGCGGGGCCGGGGGCGCGGTGCAGGTCATCGGCGAACTGCTCCTCAACAACGGAATCCTGCTGGGGGGCGACGGGGGCAATAGCGCCGGTGATGGGCCGGCCAGCGGCGGCGCGGGCGGCGCGGCCACACTGGTCGCCGGACAGATCGAATTTGGGCTGATCGACAATCCCGGGCTGATTGGAGGGGGTAACGGCGGCGACGGCAACCCCGCGGCCAGCGCTCCGCAAAACGGCGGCGCGGGTGGCGATGTGACGCTGGCCTCTTCGCCGCGGCTCTTTGTGGACGGCGGTCAGGTGATCGGCGGTGCGGGCGGTGCCGGCGGGGGCGGTGGCGGCAAGGGCGAGAAAGGTGATGTCGTCGTCAGCGGCGGCGACGGCCACACGACCGCCGATCTGCTGATCGCAATCAGCGGATCGGGGACGGCTATCCAGGCGGGCGACCTTACCATCAGCGGGGGGACACAATTACAGCTCGATCTCAGGGGGCTGGATGCCGCTGCCATCGGCGTGGATGGCGTTTTGCTGATCGCGCTGGGGCCGGGCGGTGTGCTCGACCTGCGGGCCAACGCACGCCCGGTTATCGCGGCCAGGGAGGTCCGGCTTTTCCTTGACCGGTGGTTGACCGACAACGGCGTGACGCTTGGGGAGTTGCTCAACGGGCTGCTCTCTGTACAGGGCAGCCGTTTCCACACCAATGCCCAGATTGTGCTGCCTGCCCTGCTGACCGGTGTGGCGGGTGGAGAGGTGGTTCTTCCCATACATCTGGTCAATCTCGGCCCACTGGCCGACAGTTATCGGTTGGCGGGGGCGTTCGGCGTGGAAGCAGCAGGGGGCACAACCGCGGGGGCGTGGACTCTGGCCGATCTGCCCTCGATTGTGCCTGTGCCGGGCAGCCAAAGCACATTCATTCCGCTGACGGTGACGATTCCGGTCGATGCGGTCATCGGCAGCCGCCAGCCGTTGACAATCACGGCGCTCTCGTACACCGACGGTTCTGTGCAGCCCGCCACGCGGGTGGTGATTGCTGTGCGGGATGGGGGTGAGCGGATTTTCCTGCCCTACATCAGCTTCAACGGCGTTGGGTCCGCAGAGATTCCCCGCTTGCACTATCTGCCGCTGCTCCTGGGTGGGGGGAGGATGGAGAGGGAATGAGGGGGGGGGGACAGGATGATGGGGTGATGGGGTGATGGGGTGGGTGGTGTTCTGGGTTTGTCGGCAACTCCCGGGTGAATCGGAGCAGTGAGCGCTGATTGAGTAGCCGAGTCTTCGAGATGTATCAAAATCAAGCGAACGGATAATGATGAAAAAAGCGATTGAAGGGATCATTTTTGATCTGGACGGAACTGTTTATCTGGGGGATGTGGCCCTGCCCGGCGCGGTGGAAGCCATCGCGGCGCTACGGCGTCGGGGCAAGCGCATCCTCTTTGTGAGCAACAAACCCCTGGAGCCGCGGGGGGTCTATGCGGCCAAACTGACCCGGCTGGGTATCCCTGCGGCGGAGACGGAGGTCATCACATCCGCCTATGTGCTGGGCCGCCATCTGGCCGGGGCCGCACCCCATCTGCGTCTCTACGTCATTGGCGAGGCCAATCTGCGCGCCGAACTGCGGGGGCACGGGCTGACTGTGCTGGACGAATTGAGCGGCCAGAACCCCCAGGAGGTCATCGACCCCACAGGCATCGACGCAGTGGTGGTGGCGCTGGATCGCACCCTGGACTATCGCAAACTCAACACGGCCTATCAGGCGCTGATGGCCGGCGCGGCCTTCTTCGCCACCAACCCGGACAGCACCTGCCCGGTGCCCGGCGGTGCCATCCCCGATGCCGGCGCGACGATTGCCTTTCTGGAGCATTTGACTGGGCGCAAACTGGAACTGCTGGCAGGCAAGCCGTCACCGCTGACCGTGCAGGTGGCTATGGCGGAGTTGCAGGTACAGCCCTCCCGCTGCCTGATGGTGGGCGACCGCTTAGAGACGGATATTCGTATGGGCCAGGAGGCCGGGATGGTGACGGCGGTAGTACTGACCGGGGTGAGCAGCCGGGCGGATGTGGCCCTGTTAGAGCAGCCACCCGATTTTGTCGTTGAAACCCTGACCGAATTGACCCACTGTTTGGATGGGAATTCTCTCTAACATCTGCCATTTCCCCCACAACAGGAGACAATTTTTGTGCTACAGTCTATACGTCCTGCAGCAGACTTTCGCGCGGCAGGCCAAAATTCAGCCCTGGAACTGTACAGAGACCAATGCACCAGTTGATTGACCGACTCATTGCCCCCACAATCAAAGATCACTACAGCGCACGCCGCCAATACTATATGAGTATTGGCGTATTGATCTTTCTCGCCATTGCTCTGTCTCTTCTGGGCACAGAAATTGTCTCCAATATACGGGGCGGGTCAAGCCAGCTCATTCATGTGACTTCGCTGATCTGGGTGGTAGTCCTACTCATCGCTTATTTTCTGATACGCAGAGCAAAACCCGATCTAGCCTGGTATTTGATAACTTTTGCTCTCTTACTCGATCAGGCCTATCTCACATTCACAAATGGCGCAGATTCCTCCCGTTTGATTGTTCTTTTCCTGCCTGTACTCATAGCAGGAACTCTTCTCAATCTGAAGGCAGCCGGTCTCTACTGGATTGGCGGTCTGGCTGTCTATGCATCAGGACAGTTCGGGCAAGTGGCTGGGTTTTCTATGGAGAGCCTGCAAAACGTAGTGACTGGCTCACTCTTTCAGTTGCTTTTTATTGTGATCTATCGACAGGGCGTGCAAGCAACACTTGCCCGTGAGCAGTCAATTGGTGCTGAACTGGCTGAACATTTTGAAAAACTGGAAGCGACGGTGGCCGAACGCACCTGCGAGCTTCGCATACTCAATGAAGAGTTACAGAGCAGCGAAACCCGCTATCGCAGTTTGGTAGAGCTTTCCCCCGAAGGCATTGTGGTACACGATGGCCGCAACATTCTCTTTATCAATCGGATGGGCTGTAAGCTGTTGGGTGGCAACAGTTTTGTGGACTTTGTGGATGTCCCCGTACTCGATCTAACCCTACCCGACAAACGGGATCAAGCCATCTATCGGATGGATCAAATTCTGGCTGGTACCCATTTGCTTAATGTCAATGGAAAATTTCTGCGCCAGGACGGCTCGATATTGGAAGCAGAAATGTCCGCAGGGCCGGTTGTCTATGAAGGCAAGCCCGCTATTCAATTTATCTTCCGGGATATTGCCGAGCGCAAGGCAGCCGAAGAAGCGTTGAGCCACAGCGAAGCCCAAAAACAGGCCGTATTGAACGCATTGCCCGACCTGATGTTTGTGGTCGATAAGGAGATGATTTATCGAGAGTATCAGGCCGAATGCACTGACTTGTTGGCTGTGCCCCCGGAACTCTTTTTGGGACGCTCGGTGCAGGATGTCTTACCCCCTGCCGTGGCCGCTGATATCGTCGAGACGATTAGCAAAGCATTGACCAGCGGAGTGACCCATCGGCTACAATATGAGTTGTCATTGGGCAGTGGTCTATATTTTTTTGATGCCAGAGTATCGCCCCTGGAGGATCGCTCGGCGGTTCTAATCCTGGCACGCGATGTAACGCAGCAAAGGATAACCCAGAATTCGTTGATCGAAACCGAACGCATCTATCGCCAGGCTATCGCAGCGGCAGGCGGCGTGCCCTATCAGGTTGACTTCGCTACCGGACAATATACATTCATGGGCGATGGCATTGAAAAGTTAACCGGTTACACTACAAAAGAGATGAACCACCAGCTATGGCTGGATATGGGCGAAGAACACAATCTCCACAGCTCATTGAGTGGATTGTCTCTGGAGCAGGCGCGGGAAGCCGTTTTGATCGGCGCGGTCGAAAGTTGGATGGATGATGCCCGCATCCGTACGAAAAATGGCGAAACTCGTTGGATTTCCGACGTCTCGGTAGAATTGCGTGGTGAAAGCGGTCGATCCACAGGTGCTATCGGCTTTCTGCTCGACATCACCGAACGCAAACGGATTGAAATGGCCTTGCAGGAAAACGAGGCTCTCTTCCGCACCCTCTTTGAACAATCCCCCGACGGTATCTTTCTGCTCGACCCCAACGTATCCGAAGGCAATAATTTGATTGTCGATTGTAATCGGGCCGCCTGCGAGATGAACGGCTATACCCGGCAAGAATTGATTGGGCAGTCGATTTCCCTGTTGAATGTGGACGAACACGACCGTACCGAGTATATGCAATCCCTGCGCACATCCGGTTCGCTTCACCTGGACGTATTGCACAAGCACAAAGACGGCACAATTTTCCCCATTGAAACCTCCAACGCATTGGTCACTGTCAATGGGCGGGAACTAATCATCGGTTTCGACCGGGACATTACCCAGCGCAAGGCATTGGAGAACGAACTGCGTCAGGCCAAAGAGAGTGCCGAAGCGGCCAATCAGGCCAAGTCCGGCTTTCTGGCCAATATGAGCCATGAAATTCGCACACCGATGAATGCAGTGGTTGGTATGACCAGTCTGCTCCTGGACACTCAACTCTCCGACGAGCAATTGGATTGCGTCAACACCATCCGGCTGAGCGGCGATCATCTCCTGGCCGTCATCAACGACATTCTCGACTTCTCCAAAATTGAGTCGGGCAAATTGACCCTGGAGTCTGTTCCTTTCAATCTGCGCGAATGTGTGGAAACGGCGGTGGATATCTTTGCCAGCCAGTCGGCGCGCAAGGGGCTGGAACTGGTAATAACGATTGACGAAGAAGTACCCATAATCGTGAGTGGCGACCCTACACGCCTGCGCCAGATATTGACCAATCTCATCGGCAACGCCATCAAATTTACCCACACCGGCGAAGTCGTTGTCGAAGTCGGCGCAAGCCATAGCCAAAAGGACGCTGCCGATCTGCACTTTGCTGTGCGGGATACGGGCATTGGCATCCCCGCAACAGGTCTGAACTCTATCTTCAAATCCTTCTCGCAAGTGGATGCTTCGACTACACGCAAGTATGGGGGCAGTGGTCTGGGACTTGCCATCAGCCACCGCATCTGCCAGGAGATGGGCGGGCAGATGTGGGTTGAAAGCAGCCCAGACACAGGCTCTACCTTCTATTTCGACATTACGCTGCCCACCCTGGACAGAGCGCAGATTGAACAGAGCCGCTTGCCCCTGGCAGGCAAACGGCTACTGGTGGTGGATGACAATCAGAGCGCCAGGGAATGGGCTGTGGGATTAGCCCGGCGCAAAGGGTTGCAGGTGGTGGGGGTGGATGGGGGCAGCGCTGCCCTGCACTCTCTCGCCAGTAAAGGGAATTTTGACGCCGCACTGATCGATGTGGAGTTGGGCGATATGCACGCGCTGGAGCTAATCGATACGTTGCACCGGCAAATGGGCGACGAACTGCTTCCGATTATCCTGCATACACCGCCCGGCGCGCTCGATGCGGGCAGCATACAGCGCACCCCAGCCATTCGCTATGTGCTGCCCAAACCCCTGAAAGAGGCCGACCTGGAGCGTATATTGGCGGATCTGTTCATCCCAAGGAGTGGTGACCTGCACCTATGCGCCCGCCAGCCAGAGATCGACGACAGCCTGGCCCAACGGATTCCCTTGCGCATCCTGCTGGCCGAGGACAATCTGGTCAACCAGAAAGTCGCTATCCGTTTGCTGGCAAAGCTGGGTTATCGGGTCGATCTGGCGGCCAACGGTCTGGAGGTGCTGGACGCGCTGCAACGCCAGCCCTACGATCTGATTTTGATGGATGTGCAAATGCCCGAAATGGACGGCCTGGAGGCCACCCGGCGTATTCGGGAAGAGTGGCTGTCTGACGAACGCCCGCGCATTGTTGCGCTTACAGCCCACGCCCACGACGAAGCGCGCAAATTGTGCGAAGAATCGGGGATGGATGACTACGTGACCAAACCCGTGCGCCTGGCTGATCTGGTGGACGTCCTGCAACGCAACGCAGCAGAATTTTCTATGCCTGCCGCGTCAGCAGCCCCATAGCCAATAGTTCCAGGGGCGCGCCTCTGGCAGAGGGGCCGAGTGCTTCGGCCAGCGCAGCCATACCCATCTGGTGGTGATGGGCCGCCTGTTTTTCAGCATAACTTTGGGCGCTGGTCTGCGCCAGCAAATCCAGCAGCCCAGGCAAATCCGCGGGGCTAATTGCCTGGCCCATTCGGTCGTGCAGAAGGGGGCCGACCCGTGGGTCTTCCAGCGCATAGAGCAGGGGCAGGCTCTTCTTGCGGCGCAGAATATCGTTGCCCGCAGCTTTGCCAGTCACAGCCGGGTCCCCCCAAATCCCCAGAATATCATCCCGAATCTGAAACGCCAGACCGATATGACGGCCAAAACGATAGAGGGCATCCTCTGTCGCCTTGTCCGCCCCACCCAACAGCGCGCCAAGCGCGAGGGAGGCAGCCAGCAGTGCGGCAGTCTTGCCTTCAATCATCTGCAAATAGGTAGCCACAGGCACATTCTCCCGCGCCTCAAAGCCCATATCCAGATGCTGGCCTTCGGTCAGGGCCGCGCAACAGGTGGTAAAGCGTTCCAGCGCGGCCAACAATTGTGCATCGGCCACCCCCTGCTGCTTGCTGCGCAGGAGCGCAGCATAGGCCAGGGCGAACATCCCATCCCCTACATTAATGGCCTGGGGTACGCCCCAAAGGGTCCAAAGGGTGGGCCGATGGCGGCGGGTCCGGTCCCCGTCCTGGATGTCGTCGTGGATCAGGGAAAAGTTGTGCAGGATTTCCACAGCCGCTGCGGCGGGCAGGGCAGCCGCCGGCTCTCCCCCCACCGCCGCGCAGGCCATCAGACACATCAGCGGGCGTATGCGCTTGCCCGTGTCGAAGATGCCCGGTTGGAAGGATTCGTCTGCCCACCCCATATGGTAGTGCATCATCTGATAGTGCTGGGCTACGTCCGGCTCCCGAAGAGCCAGCACAGCCTGCATCTCCGCCTCCAGCCGGGGCAGCCACTCGGCTGTAAAGTGCTCAAGCCCATTCAAATCCGCCATAAAATTCAGCCCTCTCGTCTAGCTACACTACTTGGAGTTCTCAGCCCAGAGGCTACTGCTCAGGCGGTGTTGGTCTAGGGAGAAATAGAACCACAGAAAACACGAAACAGACGGAAATTTTGAGTCGTTGTCTTAACTATTCTGTGTGTTCTGTGTGTTCTGTGGTCAGAAAGCACAGTCTGCCTAAGCAGTAACGCCCAGAGAGTGGATGTGACACAAACGCCCCGGTTGTCGCAATTCGGCGCAATTCCCCGCGCCCGATGCAAACATTGCGATACGCATCTCCGCTTCCAGCAGCTCCATTTCATCCAGCACAGCCTGGGTAGACTCTACCACCCGTTGCAAAAAGGGAGCAGCCAGCCCGACCAGATTCGCGCCCAACGCCACGGCTTTGGCGATCTCCTGGCCTGTGCGAATGCCGCCGCTGGCAATTACCGGCAGGCCCGGTGCCAGTTCGTTGCGCGCCGCAACCGTCTGAAGAAGGGTTGTGGTCGTGGGCAATCCCCATTCCCGGAAGGCAGCAGCCAGACGGCGCAGCCGTTCGCTGGGTGCCCGGTGCTTCTCCACTTCGCTCCAGGATGTTCCCCCCGCGCCGGCCACGTCGATAGCGCTGACACCTGCTTCGATCAGTCGCCGGGCCGTCTCCTGGCTGATGCCCCAGCCCACCTCTTTGGCGATGATCGGTGTTTCCAGCCTACGGCAGATTTCTTCAATCCGGGAGAGCACCCCCCGCCAATTGGTGTCCCCACCAGACTGCAAAACCTCCTGCAATGGGTTCAGGTGCAGAATCAGCCCATCGGCCTCCACCATCTCGACGGCGCGACGGCATTCATCCACCCCATAGCCATAATTGAGTTGCACGGCACCCAGGTTGGCAAAGATAAGGGCGTCGGGCGCATAGCGGCGCACGGCAAAGGAAGCAGCCGCCCTGGGGTCTTCCAGCGCGGTCCGTTGGCTGCCCACACCCAAAGCCAGACCCCGCGCCTGCACAGCCTCGGCCAATCGCTGATTGATCACCCCTGCCCGTTGCGTGCCACCAGTCATCGAGCTGACTAAAATCGGCGCGGCCAAACGCTTGCCGAAGAGAGTAGTGCTGCTGTCCACTTCCGCCAGATTCAGCTCTGGCAGGGCCTGGTGGGTAAAATGATAGCTTTCAAAGCCGCTGGTCAAACGCTGAAAGCCCACATCCTCTTCCAGATTAATACGGATATGATCAGTTTTGCGGTCACTGTGGGACACAGGCTTCTCCCGGTAAGTAAGCGTCAAGAAGTAGCATAGGAGTTTCGCAGACGAGATTCCGGGAATCGGCCAGACAATGCAGGGAAAGCCGAACGATGTTGTGGCCGATTCCCGGAATCGTATTCGTACAGGGGCCTGGGCGTAGGATAGCATAGAAATCGCCACCGTCGCGTAACTTTCACCTATCCGACGTGTTATCAGAGTGTGGGCGCAGCAGCGCCAGCTTTCTCTATTGTAGCTTTGGCCTGTAAAATCATCAATATCGACCGGGGGGTTTGTGAATGTTGGAACTTTTTACCCTCCCGGTTTTGACAGTGTTCCAGCCAATAGCTACAATAGAAGCCGCCAAATCATCGGTGGCCTGTTCGGGGAATAGAACACGGATGAAGACGGAAAGAACGGATTCACACGGATAAAATCTGCGAAATCTGCGTCCTCGGCGTAATCTGCGTTCCTATTTTCGTCGTTATTCGGGGTCAGTCGGTCGTGTGGCCTGTTCTGAAAATAGAACACGGATGGACACGGAAAGAACAGATTCGCACGGATTCAATCTGCGAAAATCTGCGCAATCTGCGTTCTG